>ERZ1034915.2043-NODE-2043-length-10084-cov-5.832785_pt1 | contig 10084 bp, 8 predicted proteins | sample MGYA00520592_ERZ1034915 | MGnify/ENA primary metagenome ERZ1034915 (study PRJEB33766, sample SAMN09781787) | gut metagenome | biome: gut microbiome | host: Homo sapiens | place: Madagascar | study: EMG produced TPA metagenomics assembly of the PRJNA485056 data... | reverse complement strand
CGGAATGGACATTGATTTCCCAAAGCCAAAAATCTCACTCCGACAGGCTGCTAGCTGACTGCATTGAAGTTTTCATTCTCCCCGACTGGGATCTGAAACTCTATTGGGAAATTGTGATAAATCCGGCAAATGATCTCTTTTGCGGCATGCATTGCAACGATACACGGGGTAAATTTGTATATCGGATACAGAAAAAAATGGATCGTTTGCAATTTTTTACCCAAAAATACGATGACGGCTACCAGGTGCAGATGCACATTCCGTTTGCCGCACTGCCGAATTATATGCGGGGCAATCAGCCGGAAAGCGGAAGCGCATTTTATTTTGCGCTGATCCGGATCGATGACGGAGTGCCCCTTTCCGCCCGTCCGCTTCTTTATGACGGACACAATATTTTCGGCTACTTCCGCGGCGTGCTGAGCCCTCAACAATAAAGAACTCTGGGAAATGAAACTGATGAAAAAGATCCCCGTATTTCTGGATACCGATATCGGCGGCGATATCGATGATACATGGGCGCTCGGATTTCTGATGCGCTCTCCAGAAGTTGAACTCAAATTTATCCTCTCCGCCGTCGGCGATACCCGCTACCGCGCCAAGATCATCGCAAAAATGCTCGAAACGGCGGACTATACCGGCACAACTGTTGGCATGGGTGTACGCGTACCGACGATCGCAGACCATCTTTCGCTCTGTTACCACAAGCGGCAGGCGGCGTGGATCGAAGATTATTCTCTGGAAAAATTTCCGGGCAAAGTACATGAAAACGGTGTGGAGGCTTTTGTAAAAGCGGTCATGGCTTCCGAAGAAACGCCCTGCGTTCTTTCGATCGGACCGCTGCCCAATATCGCCCGGGCGCTGGAAATCGAACCGCGCATCGCTTCCAAATGCCGTTTTGTCGGCATGCAGGGAAGTATCCGGCTCGGTTATTTCGGCAGTTCCGTACTGTCGGCGGAATACAATGTGATGTATGATCCTGCAGCAGTGCGTAAGGTTTTCAGCGCGCCGTGGAAAGATATTCTGATTACGCCGCTCGACACCTGCGGCTACATCACGTTGGAAGGTCCGCTTTACCAGCAAATACGCGAAAGCAAAGATCCGGTCGCATGGAGCATCATCGAAAACTATATGACATGGCGCAATGATGAGGCGAAACTCTGGGAAAGCCGGAGCACGCTTCTCTGCGACACGGTTGCGGCATATCTCGTATTTGATGAATCGCTCGTCGAAACCGAAACGCTCCCCGTCATCGTCACCGATGACGGTTTTACAAAGATCGATCCTATCAACGGCCGTCCGATCCGGGTGGCGACAGCGTGGCGCGATCTTGAAACATTCAAAAAAATGCTGGCGGACCGGATTGCCGGTCTGACCGGTTAAAACAATCAAATAACGGATTTGAGGAATCCAGAAAATGCAGTTCTCTACAAAATTTTCATTGTTCCGGGTATTCACCAGCCACATGGTCCTGCAACGTCAGAAGCCGATCGTTCTTTCCGGCAAAGCGGAGTCGGGCAAGGCAGTCGCCGTCACTTTTGCCGGACAGCGGCAGAATGCCGTCGCCGATCGTCCGGACCGCAATGACACGACGTTGCGCAATGCGCAGTTAAAGGAACCCTATCTGGCCAGAGCTCTGCACAGCTGTGAGCCGGAAAATATTCAGGGCCGGCAAACCCTGTCGGAATATGCAAATTCCATGCAGGCGTGTTACGCTCTGTTTGCCCGGCAACAGGAATCGGAAAAATGAAACCGTATTTGAATCCGCAGCTTTCCGCCGAAGAACGTGTACGCGATCTGCTTGACCGCATGAATCCAGAAGAGAAGATCGGCCAGCTCTGCAAGTGCCGCGGCTTCGACAACTACACCCGGCAGGGTAATGAGATCACCGTCAGCGAATCCTTTGCCGCTCAGATGAAACATCGTCCGGTCGGTACGGTCTACGGCGTATTCCGCGCGGACTGGTGGACAAAACGCGATTTTGAAAACGGTATAACGCCGGAAATCGCCGCCCAAAGCCGGAACGCATTTCAACGTCTCGCCGTGGAAGAAAGCCGTCTCGGGATCCCGCTCCTCTTCGCCGAAGAAGCGCCGCACGGTCTGATGGCGCTCGGCGGAACGCATTTCCCGACCGGTCTCGGACTGGGTGCTTCGTTCGATGCGGAACTTCTTTATAAAATCGGTCTCTGTATCGGTGAAGAAGCAGCCGCTCGCGGTGTGGCTTCGGTCTACGCTCCGATTCTCGATCTGGCGCTCGATCCGCGCTGGAGCCGGGTGGAGGAGTGTTTCTCGGAAAGCGTGTACTCCGTCATGGAACTCAGCGCGGCGATGACTGCCGGGCTCCGGGATGCCGGTGTCGAACCGACGCTGAAACACTATGTCGGCGGCGGCCATGCCGAGGGCGGACACAACATGCAAAGCGCACATATCGGCCCTTACGAACTGCGTAACAGCGATCTGCGTCCTTTCCGGCGCTGTATTGTTGCCGGCGCAAAAATGCTGATGGCGACCTACCACGATGTCGACGGGGAACCGTGTGCCGGCAGCCGCTATCTGCTCGATGACATTCTGCGTGGGGAACTGGGATTCGACGGATTTGTCACCGCGGATGCCGGTGCTGTCGAGCTTCTGTATCACACCCGGAACGCGCGAGATATTCCGCACGCCGCAGCCCGCGCTCTCCAAGCCGGATGCGATGGCGAATCCGGCCATCCGACACTTGATGGATGCGGCAAAGCGCTCATAGAAGCCCTTGAAGCAGGATTGATTACCGGAACCGATCTCGATAAAGCCACAGGCCGGATATTGAAGATCAAATTTGAACTCGGTCTTTTCGAGCACCCCTATCTGTCGGAAAACACCGAACTTTCTCCGGGCCTCTCTCTGCACCGGGAGCTGGCGCGCGAAGCAGCGGAAAAATCACTCATCCTCCTGAAAAATGATGCAGGTTTTCTGCCGTTGACCAACATCCGCCGTCTGGCTGTGATCGGTCCCAATGCCGACCATGCGGCTAATATGCTCGGCGATTACAGTGCCTCCCTGCGTCCGGAAGATGTCACAACGCTGCTCGTCGGGATCCGCAAACTCGCAGCGCTCCGGGGAATCGAAGTCACCTGCACCCGGGGATGCGGAATCCGCTCCAAAGATACTTCCGGTTTCGCCCGGGCAATAGAACTGGCATTGGAAGCGGATTGCGTCATCTTCGTTCCCGGCGGTTCAAGTACACGCTACGGCGAAACGCAGATCGATCCGGTGACCGGAGCGGTTCTGCCTCCGGCGGTGCTCAATGACGACTGTAGTGAAAAAGAGAGCGGAGAAGGAACCGACCGCGCAACGCTCGATTTTTGCGGAGTACAGCTAGAGCTTTTCCGCAAACTGGCCGCAACCGGAACCCCTGTTGTCACTGTGCCGGTGCTCGGCCGTCCGTTGCTGATGGAGGAACTTCTGCGTGGTTCTGCGGCAGTATTGTGTGCCTGGTATCCGGGCATGGAGGGCGGCACAGCGGTTGCCGGAGCGCTTTTCGGTGAATTTTCACCCGGCGGCAGACTGCCGGTCTCATTGCCGCGCAATATCGGCCAGCTACCGGTCTTCGCAGAAAACCGGAGCGAACGCCCCAGCTATCTCGACTCACCCGGTTCGGCGCTACTTTCCTTCGGCTTCGGCTTGAGCTATACGGCCTTTGCCTACAGTGACTTGCAGATCATCGGCAAACAAAAAGTCCGGGTCACGGTAAAAAATACCGGAAGCATGGCGGGAGATGAGACCGTACTCTTTTATCTTCAGCAATGTAATGCGCCGCAGCTCCGGCCGGAATGGGAACTTTGCGGTTTTCGGCGGCTTCATCTGCTGCCGGGCGAATCCGCAGCCGTTGAAATCAAACTTGATCCGGAGAGCCTCGGCCGGTACGACCGCAACGGCCGTTTCCAGCCCGGTACAGGGGAATTCCGGATTCGGGCAGGTGAATTGCAAACTCTTTTTGCATTATAATTCTATCGGGTCTCAATGATGCTCAAATTAGAAATACCTTCAGTAGTAACGCTTTTCACAGAAAATGCAAAATGCCAGCTTCAAGCCGCTGAAACGATGCAGTTTGAAGATATTCGCATTACCTTGAAATGCCGGGATCGTCAACTGCAAATCCGGTTGACTGCGGAAGATTCTCCGGTCACATTTCTCCGCCTTCACTGGGCAATGCCGCTCCCGGCAAAAGCTCTGTTTCTCGGAGACGCATGGGAGCGGACCTACGGCGATATACAATGGCGTACCCATGCTCCGGAACGCATGATGCCGTGGTATTTCCTGATGAATCATGAAGATCTGACTGCCGGATTCGGCGTGAAGGTCCGTCCCAGCGCATTCGCCATGTGGAGCGAATCTCCGGAAGGGATCACGCTCTGGCTCGATTTCCGGTCCGGTACGAAAGGAGTCCGGCTCGACGGCAGAACACTTGATGCGGTAACCGTCATCTCTGCGGAATTTCCGGAAAGTTCTCCGTGGGAGGCGGCTGGCTCCTTCTGCCGGGAAATGTGTACCGATCCGCTGCTTCCTCCGGTTCCGGTCTACGGCGGCAACAACTGGTACTACGCTTACGGCATCAGTTCCCATGAGGAAATTTTGAATGACAGCCGTTATATCGCCTCGCTCTGCAAAGGCTTAAAAAATCCTCCTTTCATGGTCATCGATGACGGCTGGCAGATCCGGCACGGCCAGCCGGAAAACTCCGGTCCGTGGAATGCCGGCAATTCTCGCTATCCCGATATGGCGCGTCTTGCAGATGAAATGCGCAGCTGCGGTGTGCGTCCCGGCATCTGGATGCGTCCGCTGTGGAACCTCGATCCGCGGATTCCGGAATCGTGGCTGCTTCAAGCCAAAGAAAATTCGGACCGCCGTTACCTCGATCCCTCGCGGCCCGAAGTGCTCGATTGGGTGCGGAATGACATCCGCCGGCTTTCCGGCTGGGGCTATGAACTCATCAAACACGATTTCACGACCTTCGATATTTTCGGGAAATGGGCATTTGAAGCCAATCCGCTTTTAGCAGTGGGTAGCTGGTCCTTTGCGGATTCCTCACGCACCACAGCGGAGATCATCATTTCGCTTTACCGGGCGATTCTCGAAGCCGCAGACGGCGCGCTGATCCTCGGATGCAACACTATCGGCCATCTCGGAGCCGGTCTGATGCACCTTGCCCGCACCGGAGACGACACCAGCGGCGGCCGCTGGGGACGTACCCGCAAAATGGGGGTGAATACGCTCGCTTTCCGTCTCTGTCAGCATCGTTCTTTTTACGATGCGGATGCGGACTGCGTCGGTATCACCGGAGAGATCCCGTGGAGCCTGAACCGGCAATGGAGTGAACTTCTCGCCAAAAGCGGGACCGCTTTTTTCGCCTCGATCCGGCCGGGAATCCTTACAGCAGCGGAGTTTGCGGAAATGCAAGAGTTTTTCGCACTCGCCTCGAAACAGGATTCCGCTGCCGAACCGCTGGACTGGATGTATGATTCCACTCCGGCCGTCTGGCGTCTCGGCCGGGAAGAAAAGAGATTTCACTGGCATGAAAATACGCCGGGCGATCTGCCGGATTTTATCGGATAAAGGTATATGCCCAGCCAGCCCCATGGTGTAGTATATGCGTGTATGCCCAGTGAGCCCCATCTAGAAATCCTCCCGAAGTGAGATTACCTTGCCTCCGGAACTCGAAACCTGGAGGCGCAAATGGAACGAGAAAGGCGTGGTCGTGACTACTGGCGGGAACAGCTGTCGGAATATTGGGATAGCGGTTTAACGATTCAGGAATATAGCGAGCTGAAAGATTTGCCGTATGAGAGTGTTCGTCGCTGGATAGGGATCTTGAAGAAAGAGCGTGAGGGGCAATCAGTCGCCTGTGTTGGAAGAAAAATATGAAAAATACAAAAGGAATGCAGTTTTTGCTGACTTCTGGTAAAAGTAGCTCCATGATTATTTATAATGAAATCACAACATAGAGGAGGTATGACAATGGCTCAGAAAACGCCAGGGGCTTCTATCCCCATTACAAATTACAGGCGAAATATTTACCCGTCAGAGGAGATACCCTTTGAAAAGGTTGCAGAAGATTTTTCAAAGCAGAAGTTGACCTTGCTAAACTGCGATTGGGAGCAATCTGCAAGAATTATTCGAATGTCGCACGTGAACGAGCGTCTTTCAAATCAGCTATATCAACAAAATACAAATCAGCCATTGGAATCTGTTTTAGGAAATTATCATGTTTCTATCAATAACGTTCTTCAACCGGTAACAGCACTTTGTCGTTTCCCATTTACCTATAACTTTAAGGAAGAACTGGTGATATCACAGGTCGATCAATACGGAAATTATCAGCTTGTAACTCTTCCTTGCTTGCGACACACGCCCTTTTATTTTTTGCGTTTACTTATTTATGATGAAACAATAACAGAGTATGGTTATGACGAATACGGATTTCAAAAAAACGAATATCTGAAGGCTGAAAAACTTGCTTCTGAGTATAAGTATACAGGAAGTTGGGGCGGGACAAATCCGGAAATAATAGCTGGGGTCTTTCTGCCTTCACCTTATTTGTTTGCTGACCGTAGCGAATATGGTCGGTTGTTTTACATTTATGATTACAGGGGAAATGTAAGCTGTTCATTTGAAATGATTCCAGTAGGGGAAAAGGTTTTAATCCTGCCTTATTGTTATAGAGCACGTAGTAATTTTTCGGGACCTTTCAAGGTATATTTTCAACAAAGTGCCAATGTTTCCATTTGGGGCGTGGACAAAATCTGTAATCCCGCGACTGAGCATGTGATTCTCTATCATAACCCCGGCATTATGCGCTTGAAATTTCCGAATGCTTCAGTGGTAATGGGATGTATTCTTGGCGGACTTGATTCTATTCCCTATGTATCTTGTGAAGGGTTGCATGAAAAACAAAATCATATTTTGGTTTCTGAAAATACATTTGATCTTGCTTTTGCTTTGAACCTTGCGATTGCCATGAAAAAACAAGGTGTTCCTGTGGTTCGTTTTATGAAAATGGAATCTGCCAGCCGGAGTGAAACAGATTATAACTGGGACGGAATAATGTATCCGGCAACACAGTTAAGCGATATGCAAATTCAAAAAATCACTCCTGCAGAGTTGCGGTTGCTGGCTGAATCCAATGGAGTTCAAATTCCGGAAAATTTTGTAAATTACTTTGAGCAGGTTTACTGATGGATACACAAAATGAACTGAAAGAGTTCTTTGTAAATTTTTTTGTGCCGATTGACAATATTCCGGAGGATACAGCCTGGCGTAACTCTATCAGCATGGAAGCACGCGCTTCCATGCTGATAGATAATGCTTCTCTGGAGGAATTGTCTTCGCTTTTCAATGTATGTATCAATGAAAATGTTCTTACTCTTCAATTGCCTGTTCCGCTGTCGGTTCAAGTTACTGCACCGACGACTTTTCCCGCACCCACGACAGTCGGATACACCTACGTAGATGTATGTTATTCTTGGAATTTTTCCAGTTACTGCATAACGAGAACAGAAACAACAACTGACTACTTCCAGATTAGTGGACGCTGGCATATAAAAGATTCATTGTTTGAGAGAAATGAATGTGAAAAACTCTTGGCGCTAAATTTACACAATGCAAAACCCTCTTTTTACTGGAATGACTCCGGAGCTGTAAATATTTTGCATAATTGTTCAGGTAAACTTCAAAAGGAGTTGAAAAAGCATTTTACTGAGCATTCGACTTTCCAGCTGGCAGAATCATTAACTTCTTATAATACTCCGGGGAAAATCTGCCGTTTCTTTCGTAAGGAAGCATTGCCGTTATCACCGATCTCTTTGTCTCATCATCTCTCACAGCTTGAAGAGGGTGTTTCGACAATACCATTCGAGCCTGTCATTTCTGGACAAAGTGAAGCTGAAAGTGTTCACGATTCCTTAAAAAGTATGTTCTCTGCAAAGCGATTGCTAGATTCATTATTAGAATATCGGCCCAAGGCGTATGAAAGATCGCAACAGTTTCTTTTTCCATTCAAGGACAAAGATAACTATACAGTCATGACTGTGTTGAAATGTTATGATGACACTTTTCAGCAAAAAAGTTTCCTGCCCGTGACACGCTGGCAGGTCAAGCATACTCTTCAACGATATTGCATGGCTGTTCCAGGTGAAAAGAAATTATCTTTATTCAATTTGCCGGAGTTGGCAGCTTGTCCGGATGCTCCTGTCATATTGACTGACAGCCTTGAAATAGCCGCCCTTAATCAAGCAAAGATAGAGCCGGAGAAATTGATTTTCACCAGTTTTATTTGCGATGATGGACATTATGATCAGGTGGATTGGAAGCCGTTAAAAGGTCGTCTGCCTTATCTGCTTGTCACGAATCATTCAGGTAGAACATTCGAAGAAGCCTGTTTGAAAGCCGGTAAGCTGGCAGATTATTTGAAGGAATCTCAAGCAATAGAACTTCAGTTCGTTCGTGTTCCTGTCTGGTATCGTCCTCTTCCTGTGTTGCATAGTATTCAAGAGTTGATCTCGGCATATAAAGCAGCTCCCCCGCAGCCTTATAAAGAAGATATACGGATATTGACGCCGGAAGAGTTTGAAACGATTCGAGGAATGGCAGAGCAGAGGATTGGCATACCGCCGGAAGCGTGGTGGAAAACTGAACGGGAACGGATTGCCATATCGCCACAAACTTCAACAGATATTCTTGAAGTGGCAAATATGAATCGATTGGATTATATTCTTTGGCCTTTTCTTGTTCGCGGCAAAAGCACTCTGCTGTACGCGAGCAAAGGGATCGGTAAAAGCGCGTTAGCTCACAGCATTGCTGCTTGTTTGAGCAGTCAGCAAAAGAAACGGTTGTTTATAGAAAATAGCTGGGGAGCAAGCAAGGGGAACTTTGACTCTTATAAAGTTCTGTATCTTGATTTTGAAAATCAGCCTAATGAGCATCTGGATCTTTTAAAACGGATGTGCCGGAAATATTGGCATACTGAAAAATCCGAAACAGAGAAAGATGCAAAGAACTTTCTCTGGAAAAACATGCCTGAAATAGGGTTGTCAGGAATCAATTTTACTCTCCCCGAAAATCATCAGAAGTTATTGGATTTGCTTGATAAAGCTGAGAGTGAGGGAGAATCAAATCATCCGGTGGATGTACTCATTATCGACACTTACCATGAATTTACGAGTTTGAGTGATGAGGTAAATACTCATCGCGGCTTGCGGGAGCTTTTGCGGATACTCAGTGAGCGTAATTTAGCCACTTTGATTTTAAACCATGCCAAAGCATCGGATTCGCAAAAGATGTCGGGTTACAACATCATCAAAGAATCTTTTGCATATGTGATGAAACTCTGGCGGGAAGGGGAACAATCCCGACCGCTTTCAGAGCCGATAACAGTCAGCTTCGACGCTGTCCGAACAGGCTGGTTGGGACGGGAACAGACGGTGTTTAAAATATATCAGCCGGAGTCGCCGGGCAGATGGCATCTCTATTCGCCCGAACGTTCTGCAACAGAAGAACGGAACCGGATAAGAGACTACTATATCAATGTGGAAAAGTTTGGAAAAGAGGAAACGGCAAAACTACTCGGAACATCTCCGGCTTCGTTATATCGTGATGTAAAAGATGCAGATTGATCCGATTGCATTTTTTTGTTGAAATGATATAGTATCTATTGTTGTTTGATTTCAGGATTGGAAGCCGGATGGCACCGGGGCTGATTGATTGTAAAATGGATGGCGGATTTTGCCGAGGTGGGATTCTCCCGGAGAGTACCCGACCCAAAAAACATGTGGAAAATCATGCTTTTTTCAATGATTTCAAAGGGTGCCATCGGGTGCCGTTTACAAGGGAAAAAGTGCCGAAAAGTGCCGTTTTTACGATCTTGGAAGCCTTGCAAAACCATCAGGTCAGAACGATAGTTTTTCGTTTCAGACCAATGGGTTGTAACTTATTTTGAGCTCAAGCTGCGGGTAGTTGGCTCTACACTTTGGGTGTACCATTTTTTTTATAAAAAAGGGGACGCCGAAAGGATTTGAAGGAGCGTGAAACGCTCCGGGGAGCGAAGCATCCC
>ERZ1034915.2042-NODE-2042-length-10088-cov-22.879597_pt1 | contig 10088 bp, 10 predicted proteins | sample MGYA00520592_ERZ1034915 | MGnify/ENA primary metagenome ERZ1034915 (study PRJEB33766, sample SAMN09781787) | gut metagenome | biome: gut microbiome | host: Homo sapiens | place: Madagascar | study: EMG produced TPA metagenomics assembly of the PRJNA485056 data... | reverse complement strand
ATATAATCAAGGGTCTATACGCCACCTTTTCATCGTGGCATATAGACCCTTGTCAACCAAGTTAATTGCAGATTTACTACTATTATTCGGGATTCGTAAGAAAGAATTCCTTTATAATACATTGTATAGTTGCTTTAACTTTAGAATCGTTAGGAGAATTCTTCTTGTTTTCATTTAGAATACCGAATTCATACGCTTTTTCATCCTCCCAAATATTATTGTTTTCTACAAATTCTATTCGATACTGAACACCATAATCTGTCAAGAACTTATATGATCCATTATCTATCCAGACCTTATAAGGAGAATGAAAATTGAGGCGAGTTAAGTTAAAGGCTTGCATAGCAGTTTGCAGCCTCCTTGCGTGCTTTAGCAAATTCTATTTGAGCCTTTGCTTCCATATCTTTTTTACGCCTAACCATATCTCGTAATACTGCAATTGCTTCTTCACGAGTTTTAATTTTTAAAGCCATACTTATTCATTTTAAAGTTCTACTTCTTGTTGGTTGCAAAGATAAGCTTTTATTTTGAAAACGCAAAGAAAACGGGAGAAAAGTTTCAAAAAAAGTTAGGATTTCAAAACCGCTGCACACACCCATGTCATCCACAGAACAGACATCAGGGTACGATGAAGGGTCTATACGCCCACCTATCATCGTGGCATATAGACCCTTGTCGTTTCCCGTGAAGTGCGGGTGAATATGTTTGCTGGGCACCTTATACTCCTGCCCAGCTTAGGAGTTTATTAATCGTCTACACGATAGATGTGATAAAATTTATAGCCAAGAAACGTTGTGCGTGCGTAGTCTACTGTGTCCCAATAGCTTTCTCCAGCTGGAACCCATTCATACGTTGCTTCCTCTGTAGGACGAAGCTGCATCATAGATTGTCGTGAAGACAATGTCAGGTCAATAATGTAGGTTGGACACAAGTAAAATATACCTCCCGTACCGTCTTCATATAGTTGTCCAGCTGAACTTAGTGCCCCGAAACGGACCCTATTTAAGGAGCTACATTGTTCAAATGCACTGTATTTTATCCTTGATGCCTTTCGCATATCTACAATTTTAAGCTGGCTGCATTGGCAGAAAGCACAATAATTAATCTCTTCGACTTTTGGAGCATATATTGCCGTCAATGTACTGCCTTGAAAAGCATAATCATCAATAATGGTAGCGTCTGGCAAGCGAACTACGTTAAACCATGGAGCAACGCCTTCTGGTAAATTACCAAAAACTTTTTGAGGAATTCTCATAACACCTTTTAAGGTTATATTGACAGAACTTTTTGGAACACCTTTATCTTTTAAGGCAGTCTTTATGGCCTCAAAAAGATCTAACGACGCATTGGAAGGTAAAGTTAACTCCACATCATTGCCGTTTTCCAATTGCTTAGCGACCGATTCTTTTATACTCTCTACCGTTACCGCAGTAGAAGCATCGCCACCTTTAATTGGATCACCATTACCCCAATCCGCAACACTTACACTTCCTATTGTAGCTTTGTCCTTACCTATTTTTACATCATAGGCATAGCTCATAGCTTTTTCAAGAGCAGGAATTCCTGTTACATACAGTTCTTTTGTCTGAGTAGGGTTGCCCTCACCATCATTGTATGTCACAGTGAGTTTTAGGAAATTCTGTTTAGAATTGGCAGCTCCAGGAGATACCAAAGCATAGAATACTTTGCTGCCATTTTCGTCTGTTGTTTGATAAGCTTTGATAGCTGAGTAGGTATCACCATCTTCGGCAGGAACTTTCAGCTTAGAATAAACTTTTACGGCAGAAAGTGTAGGGCTCAGTCCTTCGAACTCATCTCCAAAAGCACTTACTTTGATCATGACGCGAGCCGTCTGACGTTCAAAGTTCAATGCCAACTGTCTGGTGGTAGGTACATCTTCCTTTTTTATCTCTTTACTGCATGTCATATAATCAGACTTCTCTATTTTGTCAACTGTAGATTGGTCTGCTGAGACATAACCTACAGAGAAAGAATTGGTGGTACTTTCATCCGCCTTCTCAGGATAACAAGCCTGGAAAGTCTGGGTATTCCCCGTCCAAACCAGATAGTCATTCGCATTCGCCCATTGTCCGTCCTTCTTGGTATAAATCACGGTTTTACCCTCAGTAGTTACGCTGATGGCATCGTTCTCATTAAAACTCGTTTGTTCCTCTTTTGTACCCAATGGATTACTACGGGTAAAAATGCTGTTTCCACCAACGGTGGCAGTAATCTTCACCTCATTGGCGGCAGTGTTAGCGCTCTGCTCGTCATCAGTAGAGCAAGCGGCAAGCATTGCTATAACTGCAAATGCTCCCATATATCTTGTAATCTTCATATCTTGTCTATTTTAAATGTCAAACAAATTTTTAATCAGTCTCTTTTTCGATAATGGTTTCTTCTCCCCAAGGCTTAGCTGTTATGACGCCCCCTTGCACTACATCCTTACCAACTAACAGATGCAACTCATATTTTTTACCAGATTCAAATAGCGCATCGTCGGTGCCAGTCCAGATGTAATCAGTGCCATCCACCTTGAACTTAATACATAATTGTCCTGCAATAACTTTCTGCGGAATCACAATGGCAGAATATTTGAAGGTGGCATGGTCGGTTGTTTTATCCGCCTTCTTAAATGCTACAGTTTCAGGAGTAATGGCTGTTGATGCCCGGCCGTCACGTAGAACACTTATAGGGTCTGCTGCAAAATTCACCTTACTGCGGAGATAGGTGCCATCCACCTTGACATCAGTTACGGTTGCTGACGTAACAGGCTTTTTTTCATCCTGATTAAACTGGTCTCTCAACTCGATAGTGAGATTCAGCTGACTGAGAAGATGGGTGAATGTGACATCAACCGCTTTGCTGGTATTCAATTCCGAACCAGGCGTGAATCCTGTTTGCTTATATACAATAAGGTCGGATGAATAGTCTTCAGCATTGCTTTGGTCTTCTTTTACAGAAAAGGCATAATCAGTCTTTCCGAAGACTTTAACTTTGCCATTTGCATCTTCGGTAGTCTCCTGATATGGCGCATAAGCCAGAATATCAACAGCGGTAGTTGAATTCTGCCACAACATCTGGGTAGCAGGAATCCAATTGCTGCCTTCCTTTGTTACCTTGATATTATCATAGGTATACTTGGTACTACCAGCATTGTTGATACAGAAACCGAACGAACTAAGCTTATCGGTGCTGTTTCCGTATGAGGCACGGGTATTCATGCCATCTACGCTTGTCATGATTCTAACCACATTGTCCGCAGGATAATTACTCTGTGGCAATCCATCCTCATTGGAGCAGCTGGCAAAAACTGCCGTTGCCAAAGCTGCCATTGTTAATAATTTGATTTTTTCCATCGTCTTTAACTTTTAACGTTTATAATCTTTTGTATGGCAAAGATAAGAAACCTTCTTCTATCTTAGGACAGATAACCACCATAAAGTCTGTTAATCCATCCAACCGAGTTCATGGTTCCTTATACTTCTTTCACGGCACAAATATACAAAAAATGATTAGAAATAGGTGTTCTTTTTTTTTTTACCAATGTGTCGCATTCCTAGGAATGCGACAGCAAATAAAACAGAATTTACCCCCCTACCAACAAAATTTACCCCCTCTTTTTCTGCGTTTTTCAAATTAAACAAAGGGGCTATACACCACTGTTTTGTGGCATATAACCCCTTATCAAGACAAAAAAATGGCCTCACAAAACGCGAGACCATCATTTTTGTTATATAATATTCCTACTTCTCAGGAATAATTTCGAAGATTTCGGCTGAACCATCCAGCTGAATCTTCGCTGCCTTCTTCACCAATTCTATCTTGCAGAACGACTGGTCGATGAGGGTGGTTGCCAAAACCTTGCCCTTGGCATTCAGCTGGCGACATACCAACGATTTGCCTGGAGCCAACTTCAAGAGCAGGGTGTAACCCTTAACATCCTTCTCTACGCCAAACGAAAGTACACCATCGTTGGTGAAAGAAGTGCATGGATTCTCATCAAAACCATACATCGCTGCCTGCAGATTGCCAGCCTCAACAGGGAAGCTCAGACGCTCTGGGGTGGTTGGGTTCACCTCGAAGGTACGGACAGCAGCCCAGTTGCGCTTGTCTGACTTCAACTTCTTGATGCGGATATAGCGAGCCTCAACAGGGGTATCGGTCTTCCAGTTGATGATATACTGCTTCTTCAACTCGCCTGTGAGCGCCTTCCATTCCTTTCTGTCCAGAGAATACTCCAATACGGTGTTGTCAAAGTAATCCACATCATCCACAGAGTTGCGGCCCTGGAGGATTCTTACCTCTGATACCTGACGCACGCAGCCCAGGTCGGCACCAATCCAGTCACCGGTGTTCTGACCGTTGCCCGATGTATAATAGGTGGTAGAATCGTTGTCGAACATCGCCTTGCTCTGGGTGGTTCTCAAAGTGGCATAGGTACCGATGCCTTTATAGAAGGCAGGAACCTTGCCGGTCAACTTCTTGAAGAAGCCAGATGCCATGTCGTCCATCGACTGCTCGTAGAATGGCTGCAATACCATGGTACCAGACTTGTGCTTCTCGTAAGCAGCCACATCTTCCTTGCTCATGCGGTTGTAGACATAGCCATCCCAGAAAGCCTGGTCGTTGCCAGCCTTGTATTCCTTGATGAGACTCATGGTCTTCAAGCCACGGTCGCCCAACTTGCCGAACTCTGTGAGCCATGGGCGGAGTTCCTTCATCAGCAGGGCATTCTTGCAGTTTGCCTCCATTTGGGCAGGCGCATTCTTCACTCTTACAAACTCACTCTGCAGGGCATTGAACTCTGCATCTGTGAAGTTATCGATGCGGAAACTCTTGGTCTCCCATGATTCGATGCGGCGATAACCGGTCTCGGTATCGCAAGAGTGCATGGCGAAGGTGCGATATGCCTCGTGTGCCTCTGGAGTAAGATCTACCAAGCCACGCTCCCAGTTGTCGAGCGGATTATAGTTGGCGATGTTCCAGGTATAGTCGGCTACACCATAGAGCGCCAGCTTGGATGCCTCTCCGTGCTCCATCGGGTTGCTGACGAAACCGCAGAGATCCTTGTTGGTCAGGTCGGTCTGCAATCCGTAGGTAGGACCCTGCATGATGATATGGCGGGCATAATCGGTTACAGGGAAGTTCCACCAGTAGTAAGCCGGGCGCTTGATGCGGGAATTCACCCAGTCGAGAGTCTCGCGGGTCAAGTCACTGCAAACCACATCACCCGTCCAGAATACATTGATGGATGGGTCGAGGGTGTTGCCGAAGATGGCGAGAGAACCGGTTGGCTTTGGATTCGCCCAGAGACGGGTGTAATCGGTAGGACACATCACGAGCGGAGCAACATCGCCCTTAGCCTTTACAAATTCCTTTTCGAGTCGGTTGAGAAGTTCCGACTGCTTAACCGGGTTGGCACCCTCGCCGGAAATATCATCGAAGAAGATGGCGAAAGAACGCACACCGAGGTCGTACATCAGATCGAGCTTGTGAACCAGATTCTGATAGTCTTCCTCGTTCCACTTGATGTCCTGTCCCGGATGGATAGCCCACACGAAGTCTACTCGGTTGCGGCGACAAGCCTGAACGAGTTCGCTGATGTTCTTAGCCTCTTTCTCCGGATAAGGTAAGCGCCAGTTAGGACAACTGTGATATGGGTCATCCTTCGGACCATAGAGATAGGTGTTCATCTTGTTCTTTCCGTAATAGTCGATGAGGGAAAGACGCACCTGATGAGACCAAGGTTCGCCATAGAAACCCTCTACTACTCCACGGTTTGGAAGATCAGGGTAGTCATTACAGGTGGTGTAAGGCATCTGGCCCTTCGCCATCTCGCTGTTTACAATCTGGCGCAGAGTCTGCAGACCATAGAAGGCACCACGCTCATCGTAGCCCACAATCTGAATTCCCTTGGCATCAGCCTTCAGGCTGTAGGCACCGGAAACAGGCTTAACGCCAGCCTTGGCTGCCAGTTTTCCACCGAAATCGATGGTCAGGCGAACGCCCTTGGCGTTGGCGGTAAGGAACTTCACGTCGTCGGCAAACTTGCCTTTCTTGTCGATTACCTTGACTCCATTCTGCAGGTCGAGTCGGTTAGCAGCATCCACATTCAGGAGATGTGGTGTAGGACTCACGATAAGTCCGTGATGATTCAGTTTCTTGCCCGGAATCATGTTCACGTCCTGCTTTTCAGAACGCTGGCCGCTCAGGTCTTGTGCCTGAGTGCCCTGTGAAAATGCAGCCATCAGGAGGGCTGCCATCAACATTTTTCTAGTCATAATGAATAGTTTGGTTAAGGATTTATATTTTAAAAGTTTATATTTATTCTATATGGAATACTCTTTCTACGGTTTCATTGGTTTGCTTGGCAAATTCTTCTTCGCTTACGCCGTAGGCTTTCGCCAAGGTTTTAAGTACTTCTACCACGAAGGCGCTCTCGTTACGCTTGCCTCGGAATGGGACGGGAGCCATGTAAGGGCTGTCGGTTTCCAGCACGATGCGGTTCATCGGCACCACGGCAGGGAGATCTTCTCTCAGATGACTGCTTTTGAAGGTGGATACACCGCCGATGCCCAGCACGAAGTTATCGAACGAGAGGAGTTCTTCTGCCTCCTTCTGATTGCCTGTGAAGCAGTGGAACACGCCGCCAGGCAGATCTTTCTGATACTGGCGAAGCAAGTGCACCATCTCGTTCTGAGCCTTGCGGCAATGAATCATCAGGGGCAGACGGGTTTCTATCGCCCACTTCACCTGTTCTTCGAATGCCTCCAGCTGCTCGTGCTCGAACTCACGACTCCAGTAATAATCCAGTCCGATTTCGCCGATGGCGATAAAATCGGAAATCTGCATCTTTCTGAGTTCTGCCAGCTGCTCCTTCCAGTCTTCCTTCACCTCTTCGGGATGCAAGCCAATCATAGGATAGGCGTAGCCCGGATATTCCCGGCTCAGGGCGAGCACAGCGTGCGTAGTCTTCACGTCGATGGCAGGCAAGAACACCTTGCCTACCCCCGCTTCTCTGGCACGAGCGAAAACTTCCGCCCTATCCTCATCAAATTCCTCCGCATCAAAATGAGTATGCGTATCTATTACTTTGAACATTGAACTTTGAACTTTGAACTTTATGATTAGTAAAGCCGATGAATTTTTCACTCTTCGTTCTTCACTCTTCACTTCAATTAGTACTGGCGCTTCATCATTTTCTGTGCATACTTCGCCAACTCCTCCTTGCGCTCGGCAGGCACATTCACGGCATCCAGATACTTCTTGCTCTGCTCGAAGTAGTAGGCTATCTTATCCTGCGCCAACTTGTCGATGCCAATCTCGTTGTAGAGACGGGTTACGGCTGCCACCTTCTCCTCGCGGTCGAACTCCTGGGCATCCACCCACTTCTGAAGTTCCGCACGCTGGGCATCGTTGGCATGATTGAAGGCGTTGATGAGCATGAAGGTCTTCTTGTTCGATGTGATGTCGCCACCTATCGCCTTGCCGAATACCTTTGTATCGCCATAGACATCCAGGTAATCATCCTGCAACTGGAAAGCCAGACCAATCTGCTCGCCAAACTTATAGAGATTATCAGCATCCTCCTCAGAAGCATCAGCCAGGATGGCTCCTATCTTCAGGGCACATGCCAGAAGTACGCTGGTCTTGAGACGGATCATCTCGATATACTCCTCTTCCTTCACGTCGTTGCGGGTCTCAAACTCCATGTCATACTGCTGCCCCTCTCCTATTTCCAGGGCTGTGGTGGTGAAGAGCTTCATCACCTTGGCAAGATGCTTGTCGTCGCACTGAGCCATGCGGTCGTAGGCGAGCACCAGCATACTGTCGCCCGAAAGGATGGCGGTATTGGCGTCCCACTTCTTGTGAACGGTTTCATGACCACGGCGAAGATCGGCATTGTCCATCAGGTCGTCGTGGAGCAAGGTATAGTTGTGATAAGTCTCCAAAGCGATGGCGTTCATGAGGATTTTCTCCGGGTCTTCCTTGAAGATGTTGTAGCCCAGGAGCATCAGAACCGGACGAATGCGCTTGCCTCCCAGAGAGAGAACATACTTCACTGGCTCATATAGAGAATATGGTTTGCGGTCGTATGGCAAGTTAGCCAGGAACTCATTCACCATGCTTAAGAATTCATCAGATGTCTTCATAATCAAATATAATTTAGAATATATAATTTATAATGTATAAAATGTACAATTTATAATTTATAGTTTGAATACCACAGGGACGGCAATCATCGTGCGGCATACCTTGTTGCGGTCCATGCCCGGCTTCCACTTCGGCATCATCTTCATCACCCTCAGCGCCTCGGCATCGAGCACGGGGTCAGCCGATGTGCTTACCTTGGTGCTGGCGATGCTGCCATCCTTGTTCACGATGAAGGAGACCACCACGGTGCCCTGAATCTTGTTCTTACGTGCCGACTCAGGATATTTCAGGTTCTTGGTAAGCCACTGCATGAAAGCCGACCAGCCACCAGGGAACTCCGGGATTTTCTGCACCACGGTAAACTTGATGGGCTGTTCCTGTCCGGCGGCGTTGTCTACTGCCGTTTCAGGAGCCGCCTCCTTTACATCGGCACCTTCCACCACTCCCGAACCGTCGCCAATCACCAGTTCGCTGGTGGTGGTACTTATCTTCTCAGGAGCCTTCTGTACCTGCTGCTGTTCGGTGGGCTTCACTTCCTGCGTGATAGCCTCCGAGGCAGGAGCCTTCGACATAGCCTCAGCACTCACCATATCCTTCTGGTCTGGTGGCGTCTGCATATCCAGGTCCTGCGCCAGGTCTTCAAAGTCCTCGGTCAGGTCTTCCTCTCCCTGCGGTCCTCTCTGATACTGGAGTCCCACGAAGAGGAGTGTGAATGCGATGAGCAATCCGATGAGGAAGAAGGTAAGCCTCTTGTCCTCCAACTGTGCATTATTTGTTTTTTTTATTTCCACTTTTCAATCGTCATTAACTTAACCTAATTGCATGTCCGCAGCTGCTTTTTCAGTCGGAATCTGCAATATTTATCGTTTCATTTCGTTATTTTCTACGAAAACAATGCAAATTTACGTCTTATTTCTCAAAAAAGCAGTATCTTTGCCAAAGAATTAAAGTATTTAAATGAAAAAAATCGTTTTTTCCATTATATTGACGCTTTTTGCGACAAAAATGGGTGCTCAAGAGAGCCAAACTGGATATAACTTCCTCCGACTGCCCGTAAGTGCTCATGCCGCAGCCTTGGGAGGCGACAACATCACCTTGATAGAAGATGATGAGGCCCTCGTTTTCCATAATCCGGCACTGTTGGCTTCGGTAAGCGACAAGACCATCAACCTCAACTACATGAACTATATGTCGGGGGTGAACGTGGCATCGGCTTCCTTCAACCGCATCGTGAAGGAGAAGGCGTCGTGGGCGGTTTCGGCAAACTATGTGGATTACGGAAAGATGAAGCAGACCGATGAGAACAACATCCAGATGGGTGAATTCTCGGCGAAGGATATTGCCCTGGCAGGACATTTCTCCTACATGCTGGGCAAGAACTTCGTGGGTGGTATCACGGCAAAGTTCATCACATCATACATCGGCGACTACAATTCCATCGCTGTGGGCTTCGACCTGGGTCTGAACTATTACGATCCCGACCAGGAGCTGTCGCTTTCTGCCGTGGCAAAGAACCTGGGCGGACAGCTGAAGGCTTACAACGAGGATTACGAAAAGATGCCGATAGACCTGCAGGTGGGTGTGACCAAGGGATTCGAAAACATGCCGTTCAGAGTATCGGGCACACTGGTGAACCTGAACCACTGGGACAAGGGATTGAAGAACCATCTTGTGGTAGGTGCCGAACTGCTGCTGGGCGACAACCTCTGGCTGGGCGGCGGCTACAATGCCCGCAGAGCCGACGAGATGCAGATTTCTAACGGCACCGAAGGCGAGGAAAGCAGTCATGGAGCCGGCTTCTCATTTGGTGGCGGTATCAACCTGGAGCGCTTCCATCTGAACGTGGCTTACGGAAAATATCACGTAAGCAGCAGCAGTCTGCTGATAAACGTAAGCTATAAACTATAAACTGTAAATTATAAATTATAAAC
>ERZ1034915.2033-NODE-2033-length-10107-cov-6.671707_pt1 | contig 10107 bp, 10 predicted proteins | sample MGYA00520592_ERZ1034915 | MGnify/ENA primary metagenome ERZ1034915 (study PRJEB33766, sample SAMN09781787) | gut metagenome | biome: gut microbiome | host: Homo sapiens | place: Madagascar | study: EMG produced TPA metagenomics assembly of the PRJNA485056 data... | reverse complement strand
CCCAAGCATGCTCTTTTTCGTTTTTTACCAATAAAACTTGCACACGGCGTAATTTTCTGATAAAATCGCCGCTCACTGGCCCGAATTTCTTGAATTTCGCTGATCAGATGTTCAAAATAATCGTCATCGAATATTTTTCCATTGACCAGGCGGTCTTTGTCCAACACATAGCCTTGTCGTGCAAAAGTTTCCAGAACACGAGTCGCCCATTGCCGGAATTCCGTCGCACGCGCAGAATTGGCGCGATAACCTACAGCGATGATTGCAGGAAGATTATAGAATTTATAGCGATAAATTTTCCCATTGTCGGCAACTTGTGCAAAAGATGCACAAGTTGAAGATTCTACAAGTTCACCGCTATCGAACACCTTTTTCAGATGTTTTGTTACAACAGAACGGTCAATTTCAAACAACTGCGATATGGCTTTTTGCGTCAACCAGACATTACCGTCCTGAACTCGAACTTCTATTGTATTTGTTCCGCTATCTTTGGTAAATACCAGAAAATCAACAGTACTGTTTCGGATTTGCATAGTTCTGTTCGACATCGGCTTACTCCTGAAAGTTACCGGGAATCGCGTTCCGCAACCCATTCACGGATTTTTCCGGCCTCTTTTTCCCATTCCGGCGACAGGAGGGTTTCCGCGAATTTCCTGAAGAACGCCGCCAAAGCCAGACGGAAGGTATTCAGAAATTCGATTCGTTCCTCAAGCCGGTCGTCCGGATTCATTTCCTCTCCGTCCGGCAGCTTCACTCCGCCGAAGACGAAGTTGTCGGCATCGAAGGTGCCCGTCCAGACCTTGCTTTCGTGTTCCAGATAGAATTTGGCCTTTTTCAGCTTTTTCCCGACGGAGAGCGCCGCCTTGGCCTCCGCGGCCCGAAGCGGGCTGTTCCCGTTCTTCAGCGTATTTTCGGCGGCGCCGTCCGCTTCTCCGGCCAGCGCGAACGTCAGGGGGCCTTCGACGGTGAACGCACATTCGCCAACCTCGGGAACTTCAAGCGCGCCTCCGGTCTCCTGTTCGGAGAAATACCACAGCCAGGTCAGAAAATCGCGGCCGGGAACCGTTTCGCCGTCCGCCCGGGCGCTGAATTCAATGACCGGCAGCTCATCCGCATGGGTCTGAAATTCCGTTTCACAATAATACTCCGGATTGATCTGCTGCGGTTCAAACTTGAAAGTCCGGACGAAGTATTCCAGAAAAAGGTCGATCTGCGCCGGAGAACCGGCTCCCAGATATAGCATGTGATTGTCCGCGTCGATCACTGCGGGAATAGCGGAAAGTGTCGGAGGAACCGACATCAGATTCTTCTCAATCACCTCTTCTTTGATCTGCTTTTTCTGTTTCGACGGCACGCTGTCACGCTCGTTAGCGCGCATCCAGACCAGCTCTTCCCGCTGACACCACGCTTTGAGCATGGAGGACGGAACCTTCCGCTCCGCCTTCCGCAGACAGACATAGACCAGGTTGTTCCACAAAACCGTCTGCGGCTCGATTTTCGAATCCAGCAGACAACGGCCGGAGGTCCAGCCGATTTCAGGTTCATCCTTCACCAGGTCCACATCTCCGGCACGGCTGGCATTCAACAGATCCATATAATTTTCCGGCAGATCCTGCGGAAGTGAAAACAGTGCAGCAGTAAAGGTCCCATTCTCAAAAGGCATCGTGTCATCTCCCAAGTTCACATTACGGTATCCGGTAATGTACTATGTCTCCTCAATATTTGCAATATTCAAAAGTCAATTTCCCTCTTTCAAGGGAATTGGGGGAAGTATGAAATATTTCACAGAGATTGCTTTTTTCACTGGCAGCAGATGGCGGTCGGGCACCCGATGCAGACCGTGCAGGAACCTGACCGCAGCGGAACGTTCCGCATTATCTCCTCTGCAAGAATCTCGGTTACAAAAGCCTGTAGTAATCCCGTTTCCCACTCCTCTCACAAAACGGGATTTTTTTATTTTTTCTATCCGCCCTCTTGACAGGCAGAGAAAAATGTGTCATAATTAATAAGCAAGACAACATGTTGTTTAAACTGATTACAAGGAAGCTATTTTGGAAAAGAAGCGATGCAACATCCGTGATTTGGCGAAAGCGGCCGGGCTTTCCGCCGGGACAGTTTCCCGGATTCTCAACAACCGGCCGGGAAAGATGAAGATTCCGGAGCAAACCCGAAGCCGTGTGGTGGAGCTTGCGAGGGAACTGCAGTACGTGCCGAACATCCACGCCCGGCGGCTTTTCACCCGGCGTTCCGGGGTGATCGGGTTCGTGATCCCTTCCTCGCGACGAAGTGGGGAGACGGCTTTCGGCAACTCCCACCTGTCGCATGTGTTCGCCGGCATGGAAACGCGCTTGGACGAGGGGGCGCGCAGCATCGAACTCGTCGTCAGTAATACACAGTTCGTGGAAACGCACTCGTGTCTCGCCCGGTTTCGGGACGGCAGCATAGACGGACTGCTGATCTGGGGGGCTTATGAGGATGAACTGTTCTGGCGGGAACTGGTGGACTCTCGTTATCCCTATGTTTTTGTTGGGGGATATCCACGGCTGGAGAGTTGGGTCAACTGCGTCACGAATGACGATGCCTATGCTGCAGGAGTCATCACCGAGCATATTCTGAAGGCGGGACATCGGCGAGTACTCTTTCTGGAAAATGCACCGGGGCGTTCTCCAGCGTGGCACCGGTCGTTCGGAGTCAATGCGGCGTTGGCAAACCAAGGGCTCCCGCCGGAATGCGTCCAAGTTACGAATGCTCCGGCGGAGCAGGTGCTTCAAGAGCTTCGTGCGGGCGGGAGTGACGCCACGGCGATCGTGACAGCTGACTACCGGCAAGCGGAGTTGTTCCGTGGAATGGAGATTTCCGTTGGTTGCTGCTCCACTTATCCCGGAGAAGCGGTGGCTTGGCCCGGGCTCGCCCGGGTGGAGAATGATGATGCGCAGATTGGTCAAGAGGCTATTCGCGCCATCGAAAACATCATTGATGCAGGCGATCCCTTCCTTGTAAACCTGGCAATCAAGGGGCGCTTTATCGAAGGAGAAACGATCGTAAAAATCAAAAAGGGGAAATCATGAAGTATAGTTTGCCGTTTTTATCGGCCGTGCTTGCCGCCTGTACGCTTTGCGCTTCGGATTCGAAGCAGCTGCGGACTGCTTTATTCACATCGAACTTAGAAATATCGGACCGGATGTACGACTATTTTCTGGCCGCGCCGGGGGCTGTCCGCACCGGGAAGCCCGTCGTTCCGCAGGGGATCATCGCGTTTGTCGAGCGGCGGGATCGCTGGAAGCAGTTCCTCGGACAGATGCCGGCAAAGCCGGATTTTCTGGAGATTCGGACGGAGATGACGATTTCGCACCGTCCCGATTTCTCCTTCCATCCCCGCGAGCTGAACCGGTCAGTGGATGCCGCTGTTGCTGCCGGGATCGACCGGATCCAGATCTCCCCCGTCTTTGCTGCAACCCTGAAAAGCTTTATGGACAATGCATTCGGAACAGGAACGGTCGCAGAAATGACCGACAGTTCAGGGATAGTGCTCGGCAAGGCGTTTGAGACGACAGTCTTCTATTCTTACTGTGACCCGAATGCGAGGAAGGCGATGGAACGGATCGTCCGGGACACAGTGAACCATTTTCAGCAGGATCCGCGCGGCCGATATATCGTCGGCTGGAATTTCAAGTACATGACCAACTCCGACTGGCTTTACCCGGCCGCATCTGGATTTTACGACTATTCGACGCCTGCGCTGGCTGCCTACCGGAAGTTCCTGCAGCAGAAGTACGGGAGTATCACCGCGCTGAATCAGGCATACGACAGCGCTTTTTCCTCCTTTGAGTCCGTGGAAATGCCGCAACCGCCGTTTGGCCGAATTGACTGTTCACCGCGCTGGCGAGAATTTCAGGAGTTTCGAAGAATGCAGCCAGCCGCTGCCATCGAGAGAATCCGGCGGACGATCCGGGAGCTCGATCCCCATCGACGGATCATCAGCTGGTACACTACCGCGATCTGGGCAGCGGCCCGGGACACCGTCGTCTTGGATGACGCAATCGAAATTGCCAGAAATAACCCGGGGCTTCTCACGTCGCTGACCTGTTTTGATTACCTGAATCCCGCGGGGGAAATATGGGGACAACTGGCGTTGAACAGCAAAACTCCGGTCAATGTCGAACCTGTCTTCAATACGGCACAGAGCTATCTGCGAACTTTCTACAACTGTCTCCGTTTTCCTGTAGCTCAGGTGAACTGGCTTTACGTTATGCCGAGACACGATCCCCGGGAACGGCCATGGGTAGTCTGGGTACTGAACCGCGGAGTATTACTGGATGAAGCCGCCCAAGCCGAACTGGTTCGGAGTCCCGTTGCAGCACTTCTTAGTTATAGCGACCAGTTATTGCAGGTCACACCGGAGTTACGTGGAAATCTGATCGAGCCGATGCGGGAATTTCTTCATGCATCGGAGACTGCCGGGCTCCAGCTCGCTTGGATTACTGATTACACTGACAGCGTCGATTGGGAAACATTCCGGACGATCGTGATTCCGGGAGCGACGATGTTACGCCCGGAAGCAATCGAAAAGCTTCGGAAGTTCGTTTTCTCCGGTGGCAAACTGGTACTAAAGGGCAAATGCGCCGGAATTGATCTTGAATCCGGGCGAGAAACGTGGCCGCTCTACCGGGCTCTGGGATGGCCCGCTCCATCGGAGGATGAGCAACAGGAGTGGAGTTTCGGAAAGGGGCGGATCCATACAATTGCCCTCCTCCTGCAGTAACGGAGAAGTGTTTCGGAAGCTCGATATCGTTCCGCCAGTTGAGGTCACACCGAAGGGCCCGGGCGCTTTCCTGAAGCGTAGTCAAGACGCGTGGTATGTCGGAATCATCAATGCAAAGGGGAGCCGTCATCGCGGCCGGGTTGTTCTCCCGTCTCTACCGGCGGGAGAGTACCGCGCAGCTGACCTTGTGAATGGGACACGGGTAGAAATGAACGGAAACAGCTTTGAGTTGTCGTTCGATTTTCCGGATGAGCTCCGATTCATCAAAATCGTCCCTGCCGCCTCAATGATCAGATTGCCGGAGAGGGCAGCTCCTGAGGCATTACATTTCCAGTCTGCAGCTAAATTGCAAGAGCCGCGAATCCCGCTCGCGAGCGAAGAGGGCGGCGAGTGCTGGATTCCTGCCGGAACCGCTGCACGCCCCGTCGTGACGGCTCTTTATCCTGACGCGGAAGAGGGGGAGCGGTACTTCCGCATTGAGTACCCGGCACGAAATACGCCGGAAGCAGGTGCCGCTTATGTGACTTTCCCGCTAGAACATTTGCTGGCAATGAAAACGCAGCATCTAGTGTTCCGGTTGCGAAGCAGTCGAGCTGGCTCAATCGATCTCGTCCTGCCGGAGCGCAACTGGAAGAGTGTCCTGTCGCATCGGGTAGAATTCACAGGGGCTCCCGGCGAGTGGCAGGAGTTTTCGCTCAACCTCGGTCGAGATTTTTCCGGTGAAACTCCGCTAAAGGAGTTACGCGGGGAGTTGTTCCTTTACAGTCGGCGCGGCGAAAATGCCGCTCCGGCCGTAGCTTTCGAATTGTCTGATGTCCGTTTTGAGGAAAAGTAAGGAGAACACCGAATGAAATGGCAAAAATTTACACTGATCGAACTTCTTGTGGTTATTGCAATTATCGCAATCCTTGCTTCTATGCTGCTGCCGGCGTTGGCCCGGGCGCGCGAGTCGGCCCACCGAACCAAATGCTCTGGGCAGCTCCGAAGCTTCGGGCAGGCGTTTGCCATGTATGCCGGAGATAATCAGGATTTTTTGACCTCCAACGGCAGGCAGAAAAATAGCGCCCCATACTGGATGGGACAGATCGCCACCTATATCGGAGTCGGAACGCGGAACGATGGCTACCCCGTCTCCTTCCGGCAGTACCAGTGTCCGGTTACTGCGCGCGAGAAGTCCGACTACCAGACATACTCTATGAACGGTTGGTTTACGATGGGAGGAGTCAACTCGAAATCCAAAATCACTCAGATTCCACAGCTCGGCAACCTGATTCTGCTCTATGACGCCGAGCACGGCAGGATCGCTCAAGCACCAGAAGAAAACAACCTTTATATGCGTTTCCCGCATAGCAACAGCGGCTGCAATGTTATTTTCGCCGGCGGTAATGTCGGCTCCTTCAAGCCCCATGAACCTCCGGCCCAAAGTCCTTGGCGACGAAACTGGGCAACTTGGCTCGGCTATATGCAGTGAACCGGCGGCAGTCAGAATAAAGAAGTCGCTCATGTTGTGGGATATCGTTTCCTCGCGTCATGTGATGGCAAAACTTGCAGATGCAATTGGTTGCCCCAATTTTGAAGACAAGCAGAGCGCGAGAGAGAAAGAGCCTTTTCAACAAAGTTTTTTCTTTCTCGCATCTGGCTTTTGTATAATCGACTAGAGTAAAAATGGAGTTTTATTGTACCTGCCTGAATTTCTCCTTGATTTTTCATGTGGAGAACGTATAATATTTCAGAAACAGTACGTCACGGAGGTACAGAATGGAAACGACAAAATTGACCTTGCGGCCGCAGAGCAGGATTTCCCGGCTTGCGCATTCAATGGCAAGGAGAGAAAAAAACAGCATCACACAGATGTTTTCGGACTTTATTCTGGCTCGCCAGAAAGCGATCGAATCCCAACCGGAACTTGGACCGTTGACAAAATCCCTGAGCGGAGTGGTGACTTTACCGGAAAATTTCGATGAGAAACAGTTCATGTCCGATATCCTTGCGGAAAAACACGGAGATCGCTGACATTGAAACTCTTCGTCGATACCAATGTTATTCTTGATGTACTGGCCGGGCGGGAGCCGTTCTTTCGCGCTTCCGCTTCCGTCCTGAATCTTTGCGAACTCGGAAAAGTGGAAGGAGCAGCTTCCACTCTGACCTTTTGCACTGCCAGCTATGTTTTGCGAAAAAATCTCAAGGGCGAACTCATGAAATCGCACCTTCGGTCACTCCGCAATATCTGCCGGCCGGTCGACCTGACAGCGTCCGTCATCAATAAAGCCATCGATTCCGATATTGCCGACTTCGAAGATGCAGCTCAATTTTTCTCGGCTGTATATTGCAATGCCGACTACCTCATCACCCGGAACACCCGCGACTTTCCGCGCCTGGACAATCTACCGGTCATCACGCCGGCGGATTTTCTGGCGCTGGAGTTGAAATTCTGAATTCATATCCAAGGAACATCATGAGTCTGATCATCAATAAAAACCGGGATATATTTCAACAGCAACGGAAGCCGGGGAATTGTGATGGGCAAGTAATACCGGTTCAATTTCCATCAACGGCCGTACCATGATGGTGATTTGCTTTCATATGTTCCGGAATAGATCAATCGGTTCTATGCAGGCCGATCCTTCGTGAGCGGCATTATTCACGTATGGACCGACTTCCCAATTCTGCAGGACGTCATTGCCGACCGGCTGCTCCAGAATCTTGTCTATCTCTGATAATCCGGCATCAGGGGCAATCCACTTCCGCCAGAACTCCGGCTTGAGAATCAGCGGCATCCGGTCATGGATCGGCTTCATGAAATCGTTCGCAGCTTTTGTAATGATCTTAAATGAACGGATATTTTCATTTTTCTCGTTCCAATCATCCCACAGGCCGGCAAAAACCAACGGTTCCCGATCATTTTTCGGAGAGAAGTAATACGGAATTTTCTCTTTGCCGTTCTTTCGCCATTCATAAAAGCCGGAAGCCGGAACCAGGCAACGGCGCTTCTGATATGCCTCCCGGAACATCGGCTTTTCCGCAACGCTTTCCGCCCGGGCATTGATTGCTCTCATTCCGATGGATTTCTCCTTGGCCCAGAACGGAACCAGTCCCCAATATAATTCCTGAAGAACCGGCTTTCGATCTTTCTCCTGCAGGGCGACCCACGAATTTTCCGCTGGAGCGATATTGAACCGTTCCTGAAAAGATTCCGGCAAACCGAATCCCAGAAGTTCCAGAATGGAGTCCGGTATCTGATTTAAGGAAAAACGGCCGCACATCTTCATCTCCTCATAATACAAAACACTTATTGACTTCCAATAAATCTACACCATATTTCCATTAAGTCAAATTCGCAAATATATTATAATCAATTTACTTCTTATTAATAAATGACCTATATTTTTCCTGCTTCATAAGGATTGATATATTGATGGAAACTATTATATTGAATTATCCGGGACGATAAAAATATTCCATTTTAAGGATTCATATATCATGACGGGGAAGAAAAAAACGAATTTACCGCCTTTGATGGTGGAGAAGGTGTCGGCCGGTTTTCCAAGCCCGGCTCAACAATATCTGGAATCTCCATTGGACCTGAATGAACTGATGGTTCCGCACCCCGCCGGTACTTATTTTGTCCGCGTGGACGGCGACTCCATGATCAACGCGGGAATCCACCACAACGATATTCTGGTCGTCGATTGTACGCTGGACCCGGCCAACGGTTCCATCGTTGTGGCCCGCGTCAACGGCGAAGCTCTGGTCAAATATTTCAGGCGCGATCGAAACGGCGTCAGGCTGGAGGCGGCAAATCCCGCCTATTTGCCGATCCGGTTTTCCGATGGAATGACTCTTGAAATATTCGGCGTAGTCACCGGAGTCATCCGGCAGGTGGTTCAGCTTAGAAAAATATCGTAACCATGTATGCTCTGATCGATTGCAACAACTTCTATGTCAGCTGCGAAAGGATCTTCGATCCTTCGCTGCATGGAGTTCCTGTTGCCATCCTCAGCAACAACGACGGCTGCATTGTGGCCCGTTCCAATGAACTGAAAGCCCTTGATGTCAACATGGGGCTGCCTTACTTCAAGATGAAGGAAATCTATGCGCAGCACGGTATTCAGGTGCGTTCGAGCAACTATGAACTGTACGGAGATATTTCACGCCGGGTCATGTCGGTTTTGTCCGGCTTTTCCCCGGGAGTCGAGCCTTATTCCATCGATGAGGCTTTCATGCGCGTTCAATTGCCCCCGGGTCAGGACTATATCGCATTCGGACGTGAAATCCGCACCCGGATTGCCAAGTGGGTCAAAGTACCGGTAAGCGTGGGATTTGCTCCCACGAAGACATTGGCGAAGGTGGCGACGCACATCGCCAAGAAAACGGAATGCGGCGTATATATGCTTCCGGAGAACATCCGGCCGATTCTCGAACTGTTGCCGCTCACGGAAATCTGGGGCGTCGGGAAACGTCTTGCCCGGAAGCTTCAGGTGGCCGGCTTCAGGAATGCGGGTGATCTTGCCTCCGCCGATCCGAACCGGATCCGGAAAAAATTCAGTGTTTGCCTGGCGCGTACCGTGCTGGAGCTCAATGGCCGGCCGGCGCTGGAACCGGAGGATATGGAGACCCGTTCGCAGAGCATCTGCTGCTCCCGCGCTTTTGGTAAAAAGGTGGGGGAGTTCGAATACCTGCGCGAAGCAGTCGCCACCTATACTGCCTGGGCGGCTGAAAAGATGAGAAAAGAGGGTTCCCGTGCTTCCGGCGTCAATGTGTTCTTTGAATTGGGGCCGGAAAAGAATTCAACCGAATTCAGCGGCGGTCATGTCGGCACAACGATCATGCTGGATACTCCGCAGTTTGGAACGATGGAAATTCTGCGTGAGATTTATCCCGTCCTGCCCAGCCTCTATCAGAAGGGAAAACTATATCGTAAAGCGGGAATCCTGCTTTTCGGCCTCACCGATGCCCGTGCCGACCAGTTGAATCTTTTTTCCCGGCCGATATCGGAAAAAGAGGAACGGCTTTACGAAACGCTCGACAGGATCAATGCCGGAACGGGCAGAGACAAAGTCTTTCTGCTGGCGCAGGGAATCGAACGTCCTTGGCAGATGAAACGCACCATGCTGTCTCCTCGTTATACGACCCGCTGGAGTGAACTGCCAAGGGCGAAATAAAAATTGCCGTCAGAATAAACAAACGGCAACTCGCCGGTTACCATAAAAAGCACATTCCGTATAGAACAACAAGGAATTTCGATTTTTCTTGAGAAGCTAACCTTGAGTCCTATCCGGAATGCAAATCTTAGATTCTGTTCACACTATTGAAAAGATAGGATATACTGCTATATTAACAGCATG
>ERZ1034915.2031-NODE-2031-length-10108-cov-55.586989_pt1 | contig 10108 bp, 7 predicted proteins | sample MGYA00520592_ERZ1034915 | MGnify/ENA primary metagenome ERZ1034915 (study PRJEB33766, sample SAMN09781787) | gut metagenome | biome: gut microbiome | host: Homo sapiens | place: Madagascar | study: EMG produced TPA metagenomics assembly of the PRJNA485056 data... | reverse complement strand
GAATATACAGAAACACACAAAAAAAGGGTGCGTCACAGACTTATGACACACCCTCCTTTTTTTATATCTATTACTGCTCCTTTTTTATATCTATTACTGTTCCCCTTTCGTTTTCTTATCAGCCACATACATTCCTATCAGGATGCAGGCGGCACCCGCCAGAAAATAGGGGGTAATCTGCTCGCCAAGCACCCATGAGGCGAAAATCATCGTGGTTATCGGATTGAAATACACCCAGTTGGTAGCCTTTACCGTGCCCAGTTTTGAGATGCACCAGTTCCACGTAAGGAAGCAGATCATAGAGGCAAGGCAGCCCAGAAAGAGCAGATTGCCGAATACCTGGGGACGGGTGAATACCTCGAGCGAAGGAAAACCCGGAATGAAGATATAATAAGGCAAGATGGTGAGAACACCATAAAAAAACACCTTGCGGGTGATGAATGCAGGACTGTAATCGCCCGTGGTTGACTTCATCAGCAGCGAATAAATCGCCCAGCACATACACGCCGTAAACGCCAATGCATCGCCCACCGGAGAAAGATGAAGCACAAACCTGCCGTTCAATACCACGATGATCATACCAACAAATGCCAGAAGAGAACCCAGCAGCTGGACGATATGAATGCGGTTGGAATCCTTATAGACCAGGCGAACCAGCAGGGTGGCAAAGAGCGGACACGAACAGACAATGAGCGAGGTATTGGTGGTGGTGGTAAAGTTCATCGCCTCATTCTCGCTGCAGAAATAGAGCGAACCGCCCGTAATGCCCAGCAGCGCTATCTTAGCCTCATCCTGCCAGGAATCGGCAAAGAGACGGCGATGATTGAACGCCAGCATCAGCACGTAGGCGATGCTGAAACGCAGGGTGAAAATCTGAGCAGGAGAAAGCCCGTTCAGCATCAGCACCTTGGTGGAAACGAAGGTGGTTCCCCAGATCGCCACTGTCAGGAAGGCTACCAGATGGTAGAATATATTGTTATTTTTCGTTTGCATATCTTAATTTTTCTTTTAATGGTGCAAAAGTAAGATTTTTCTGTGGATAAACCAAGACTTCTGCATTTTTTTTGTAACTTTGCAGCATGATTTTCCATCCATTCCATCATACTTCAGAAAATGTTCCTGCAAGGATGAACAATCCTTTGGATTACGAACCGCATCCGCTCTGCATCCAGGCGTGCAGGGAAGTGCAGGAGATGCTTGCCAGACGAGAAGACTGGCAGGAAGAGATTGCGCGCGGCAAAATGTTTGGCGTGCTCATCGTAGAAAATGTAAAAACAGATACCGATGTCCCAAAATGGGGATACCTGGCTGCCTACAGCGGACAGATTGGCGGAAGAAGCGACTGGGAGGACTTCGTGCCTGCCGTATTCGACTATCTGCAGCCCGACGGCTACTTCAAGACCCACGAGGCGGAAATCTCACGTATCAACCAGAGCATCAGCCACCTGGAGAAGGATGAAAGGATGAAGGAAGCCAGAACCCTGATCCGGCAACTGCAGGAGGAGCGGAAGCGTACCATCGCCGCCTATCAGGAGAAGATGAAGGAAGCGAAGGCAAAGCGTGACAGCCGCAGAGAGGCAGGAAACCTATCAGAAGCGGAAGAGGCGGAGATGATCAGGGAAAGCCAGTTTATGAAGGCTGAACTGCGCCGACTGAAGAAATCGCTCTCGGAAAAGACAGCCCTGGAAACGGAATTTGAGGATTATCAGGAGAATATACTGAGGCTGAAGCAGCTGCGCAAGCAACTCTCTGATGCCCTGCAGCAATGGCTTTTCTCGCAGTTCAGAATGCTGAACCAGGAGGGAGAAAGCAAGGATCTGCTGGAGATTTTCAGAGATGAAGCCCTGAAGGAGTATCCGCAGGCGGCGATAGCTACGAGCAGGATTGCAGCCCTGAAGATGGTGCCGCCAGCCGGAAGTGGCGAGTGCTGCGAACCGAAACTGCTGCAATATGCCTACCAGCATGGTTACAAACCGCTGCAGATGGCTATGTTCTGGTGGGGAGAAAGCCCGAAGGAGGAAATCCGTCACCACCTGCAGTTCTATCCAGCCTGCAACGGCAAGTGCAAGCCGATACTACATTGGATGCTGCCGCCATCGGTATTCGAAAGCCCTGCATCGGCAGAAAACGGCATCGGCGGACAGAAGGGACCATTCCCTAAGCAGGTAGAGATGCTCTATGAGCAGGTGGAAACGCTCTACGAAGACTGCGAGCTGACCGTGATCCACAAACCTGCAGGACTGCTCTCTGTACCGGGAAAGGACGCTGCCCAGCCATCGGTCTATGCGCTGATGCGAAGGAAATATCCCGAGGCTACCGGTCCGCTCATCGTTCACCGGCTGGACATGGCGACCAGCGGACTGATGATCATCGCCAAGACCGAATTTGCCTATCATCGCCTACAGAAGGAGTTTCTGAACCATCGGGTGCAGAAGAAATACATCGCCATCATTTCAGAAAAAGAGATTTCGGGAAAGGAGATTTTTGGAAAAGACATTCCGGGAAAAGACATTCCAGAAAAGGGAATCATCTCCCTTCCGCTGCTGCCCGATTATCTGAACCGCCCTCGCCAGATAGTGAATCACGAGCAGGGCAAGGAGGCCATTACGGAGTATGAAATTCTGGAGCGCATCGACGGCTCCCACCTCCGCATCGCCCTCTATCCCAAGACGGGCAGAACCCACCAGCTGCGTGTGCATTGTGCCCATCAGGAGGGTTTGAATGCTCCCATCCTGGGCGATCCGCTCTACGGCAACGAGAAGGCTGCCCGACTGCATCTACATGCCGAGGAGATTACCTTCGAGCATCCCCTGACGGGTAAGAAAATAACGATAAAGAGAAAGGCTGATTTCTAAACGGAACCAGCCTTTTTTCTGTCTATTTTTATTCAAATTTTTCAAGTTAAGCCCTTCAGACGAAGAACATGATGATGACCTGGGCGATGATGACTCGGATAAACATGCCGAGCGGATAAACCGTAGCATAGCTGATGCTAGGCGTATCGCCATCCAGGGTCTCGTTGGCGTAGGTTAGCGCCATCGGATTCGCCATACTGCCGCAGAGAATGCCGCAGATGCTGCCGAAATCGTACTTCTTGGTCTTCAGGATGATGAAGCCCACTATGATAACCGGAACCACCGTGATGAGGAAACCGATGCCTACCCACATCAAACCCTCGGGACGAACCACCGTCTCGAAGAACTGTCCACCAGCCGACAAGCCCAGACAGCCCAGATACAGGGCAAGACCCAGCTCGCGGAGCATCAGTCCCGCACTACGCGTCATATAAGAGATGAACTGCACCCTAGGGCCCAGCGCACCAATCAGAATACCCATTACGATAGGACCACCGGCAATACCCAGACGTACGGGAGCCGTCATTCCCGGAATATTCAGCGGAATGGTTCCCACGGCGAGTCCCAGAATGATACCCAGGAAGATGGCGCCCAGGTTAGGCTCGTTGAGCGTCTTCACGGCATTGCCCAGAAACTGCTCCACATGGTCGATGCTCGTAGGGTCGCCCACCACCGTCAGGCGGTCGCCATACTGCAGACGGAGGTCGTCGGTAGCCAGCAGTCGGATATCACCACGCAGCACTCGGCTCACATTCACGCCATAGGTATTGCGCATCTGCAGGCTTCCCAGTCGCTTGCCGTTGAGTCCCGGACGGGTCATCACGATGATTCTGCTCTCCAGTTTGGCATCGATGGCGTTCCAGTCCACCTTATCATTATTCCACTCCTTATCCACCTTCTTTCCGAAGAGTATCTGCATGGCAGCTGCCTCATCCTTATTGGTAACCACGAGCACATTATCGTTGGTATGGAGCACGGTATCAGCCTCCGGAACGATGACCTGCTCGCCTCGCCATACACGGGAGATGATGAACTTGCGATGGGTCATCATCGAGATTTCGGCGATGGTACTGCCGTTGAGAGCCGGGTTTACGATGATATACTGTCCGATGGATGTATGGTCATCCTCATCGGCACGTCGGATCTCCAGGTCCTCAGGCTTTACGAAGAGCTTGCGCAGGAACATCATCGCCAGGATGACACCCACAACGCCCAGAGGATAGGTTACCGCACAGCCCAGGGCTGCTCCGCCGCTAGGCAATCCCAACTGCTGCAGCGCCTGCTGGGCAGCACCCAGAGCCGGAGTATTGGTGGTGGCACCGCAGAGAATTCCCACCATATCGGGCAGGCTCACGGGCAGCACCAGGCACAGGGCAAGCGAAAATACGGTGCCCACGGCGATGACAGCCAGGCTCCAGAGATTGAGCGAGATGCCCTCGTGGCGCATCGAACCGAAGAAGTTGGGACCCACATAGAGACCCAGCACATACACGAACATGGTGAGTCCGAAGCTCTCGGCAAACTCCAGCATGTTCTCGTCGATGGAGAGTCCGAGATGGCCCGCCACGATGCCCACAAAGAATACGAAAGCTATGCCGAGGGAGATTCCCTTGACATGAATCTTGCCCAGGGCAAGACCTAGGGTACAAATCAATGAAAGAATGACGATGCCTTGCACCGCCGAATGCACGTTGATTAAATGATCAAACCACATAATATAAGTTTCAATCTTTTCTCGTGATAATGTTCAGTTTACTAAATTCTGCTGCAAAGGTACATTAAAATAAGAACATCACAAAAGAAAAACGCCCTTTTCTTCTAAATATTTGCAATAAAAGCTGAATTTAAAGCAAAAAACCAAATCTAACTCAAAGTTTTTTTGTACCTTTGCACCCGTTTAAAATAGAAATAGATGAAAGATATTTGTTGTATAGGGCACGTAACCAAAGATAAGATAGTTACCCCAAACAGAACTGTTTACATGGCTGGCGGAACATCGTTCTACTTCGCCTACGCCATCAACCAACTGCCTAAGGATGTGAGCTTTTCGCTCATCACGGCAATGGACCCGACAGAAACAGAGCCTGTAGAAAAGATGCGCCAGGCGGGCATAGAAGTAACCCTCAATCCTTCGCGCAATACCGTCTTCTTCGAGAATATCTACGGAGAAAACCAGAACGAGCGCAAGCAGCGTGTGCTTGCCAAGGCTGATCCATTCACCATCAGACAGCTGGAGCACGTGGAGGCGAAGGTCTATCACCTGGGAAGTCTGCTGAGCGATGATTTCTCGCCGGAGGTAGTGGAATTCCTCTCGCGCAGCGGAAGGGTTTCCATCGACGTGCAGGGCTATCTGCGCGAGGTGAGAGACGAGAAGGTGTATCCGATAGACTGGAAGGAGAAGCTGGAAGTGCTGAAGAACACCTACTATCTGAAGGTGAACGAGACGGAGATGGAGACCATCACGGGGCTGAAGGAGCCACGCGAGGCTGCGAAGCTGATGCATTCGTGGGGTGTTACCGAGGTAATCATCACGCTGGGCAGCGAGGGTTCTCTGATTTATGTAGATGACACCTTCTACGAGATTCCCGCTTATCCTCCTCACGAGGTAGTGGATGCTACCGGATGCGGCGACACCTATTCTGCCGGTTATCTCTACAAGCGTCTGCAGGGCGCCACTCCTACCGAGGCTGGCAAGTTTGCGGCTGCCATGTGCACCATCAAGCTGGAGCACAATGGTCCGTTCAACCGCACCATCGAGGATGTAGAGCGCATTATTAAATAAGTGGGGGGATAAAACGTTGATTAGATGCAGTTAAAATCGGATAAAAACCGAATAAAACAAAAGATCCATCTTGCGAGTCAGTTCGCAAGATGGATTTTTTCATAGTAAGCTTCTACTTACTACTCTGTTAGCTCTTAGAATGTTACTTAACCACAAACTTTCTACCATTCTGGATGTAAACACCCTTGGCAGGAACTGTTATCTTACGACCTTGCAAATCATAGATAGGAGTCAACTTATCATATTTACCCTCTACGATGTTGCTTATGCTGGTTGAAGTACCCTTCACAAATCGAGTGTTTCTTACAGCAACAGCCTTTCCTTCCTCATTCTTTACCTGTACAATGGCAATGCAATTACCATCCGAAAGTTCAGAAACATCAATGATAGCAGCATAGTCTGCATCCATTACTGAAGAATCAGAGCTTCTGGTTCTACGCGCCTTGTTGGTTGTCTGTGCATTCATTTCACCAGAGATTTCCTCTCCTGTGTCTTCATTGATAATACGATAGCCATAGCTGTAACCATTGCCCTCTGTCTTTGTCATCTTCAATGTCAGTTCATTATCCTTGATGTCAGAAAGAAGGATATAATCGTCAAGATTGTCATCTGGCTCGAAGATAAGAGTCTCAACAAAATTGTAGGTACGCTCGTTCAAAGCCTTATCCTGTAATTTTAAAGAAGCTAATCCCCAAATACCAGGCGCAGAACCTTGTGGCAGGATACAATTAATTGTATAACGCTTCCAGACAGTAGGGTCACCATCAAAGAACAATGGATAAAAACCAGGACCATTGATATAATGCCAATTACCATGACTTATACCCTGAGGATCAAGTAACTCATAGCGTCCAATATGATATCCAGCCTTATCATCCTTTGCATAATAATTGATTGTTACTTTGGTTTCTCCATCAGGAGCCTCTGGATGAGTAGGCTCAGCATAAACAGAAATGCGATTCAAATCTATAATTGGAGCCTCTGTATCAGGATTTTCCGTCACAATATGGATACTCTTTCTCTTTTCATGAATAGGAGAATCAGAGAATACAATATATGTTTCATTTCCTGCAAAATCATTTAATGAAATACTCTCTACATAATAATCTGCTGTAGGATAAAACTCTGTAATAATGCAATCTACACTTACTATCTGAGTCTTTTCATCATACGTACCATCTCTATCAGCAAAAGAATCAGAATCGCCACCTTTTGCTAACCGAATCAAAGCCCTTTGAATACCTACATTATCAGTCACTTTGAAGCGAATCTTAAGATTCTGCACTTTATGTCCCTCAATAACTGAATCCGTAACTTCATACTGCAAGCTTCCACTTTCATATTTTGGAGCTTCCTGATCTTCCAAAGAATTATTGATATAAAGATTCCAAACACAATCATTACGACCTTCGAAACGCTGAGTTCCTTGAAAATCATAAATTACAATATCTTCAGCAGTCCAATATCCTGTTTTGCTATACTTACTGATAGTTACTTCTCCACGAATCAAATGGTCATTTCCTTCAACTGCATTCATTCCTATATCCACAAATTGACTTAATTCTTTACCGTCAGTACCTATAAAATGCGGAGAACACAAACGAGTACTAGCACCAGAAGCACCATCCTCAAATCCATCAATGTGATTCAGTTCTATCTCTACGATTACTTTCTTGTCTTCATCCGGTGCTCCTTCAACCTTTACTTCCAAGCGCTTAATCTTACCCGGATAATCATAATCCGGATTCAAATTAAGTACCTCAAAAGTAAGATGATCAGGAATCTTTGAGATGTAGCGAGTACCATTCATGATACGATCACGAATAAACTCGTATTTTTCCAAAGCACGTGAGCGCAATTTCTCCGGGTCTTTGATATAATAAGCCACAGACTCTGCCATATCCTCGTTAGGATTTATACCATGAGCATACGCAGTCACAAACTCAACATCCTTAGTGGTTGACCAACCTTCAAGTCCGGCATTTGGGTCTTTATACCATCCCCCAACCTTTATCCAATCGTTCTTGATTTCATCAGATAAGGTGAAAGCCCAAAGGAAGTGGGTCTTTTCATGGAGAATCAATCTTTGAGTTTCAAAATCCTGGTTATTTCCACCAAAAGCGCTTTCCATAAACTCTATATAGCCATTGTCCACACACCAAGATACAGCAGCAGCCGTAGGATAAAGTGGATGCTTATGACCATTCAAACGGCGAACCAGATAATTGAGATGTGGAGTCTTATGGAATCCTTCAGGTAACTCCTCTAACATATTGATGATTGCTACTCGTTCTGTAGGCAAGAACTTCTGGAAGCAAAACTCATCCTCATTAGTAATTCCGGCAGTCAGAGCCTTATAGTCTGGTACTTCCATCGTACAAGCAAATCTCTGGGTCAAGATCTGGTTTACCTGTCCTTCGTCCTCACCAAAATTAGTGGCATAATTGACAAGGGCATGATGCAAACGCTTCGAGAAGAAGCGGCCACGCACACCATCAAGATTTACCAGGAAAGGATTGGCATAATAGAAAGCATCCTCGCCAATAGTTACAATACGGGAATTACCCGATGTTTCTACCTTGATATCATCGTCTATCTTATCTTCAGTCAAGATAAATTTAGAATACCCCTCTCCTATTGCATAAGGAATCGTCTTCAAAGTCTCATACAGACGATAAGCATATTCCTGTGTCCATGCTTTTCCTTCATCAGAGAGAATAACATGATAGTACTGATAAAGCATACCGACACTAGGCACATCAGAAGGCACAATCTTCTTGCCCAGAAATTCTATTTCCGGACGCTTGTTGATGGAAGCGGTAGTAGTGTAACCAGAAAGGCTACCATCCTCCTGCCAGGAATGAGTCCAGGTATTAGGATCTGCATCCATCTTGGTAATAGCCAAGGTTTGAGGAACCATCGGTTCTATGCTTCCATCTTCATTCACGACGATGGTTAAAGCCTGAGGCAGATGATAACCTGAAGCTTCAATCTTCAGGAACATTTTGCCCGCAGGCACATTGTCGAACGAATAGCTGCCATCCGCCGACACTTCTGTAGTGGCAAGGTAAGCATCAGAACCAATAGACACCACAGCCTTATCGCCCGATTGCACACCAGTCACCTTGTATTCTACTTTGGCAGCCTGGGCTATTGCCAAGCATACAAGCCATAAAGTCAAGAGTGATAAAAGTCGTTTCATAAGCCTAAAATCGTTTGTTTTTATTCGAATCATGTACATTTTGGGAGCAAAGATAAACAAATAATTCCAAGCCATCAAGTTCATAATGGTTCATATCGGCATTTTTCTGCAAATGTGCTTGTTTTTCTCTATTTATTTTTTTATCTTTGCACATAGTTTTTAAAACTACACATATTATTTTAAGCGTATGGCATTTAATAAACAACGAATCATCATCATAAGTGTGCTCTTTTCATTAACAGCATGCACAGGAGGAGGTAGTGACGATCCTAATCCGACGCCACAACCTCCCCTAGCAGAAAAACGACCTATTCATATTAGCCCAACTCTCCAAAGTAGAGCAACAGAAAGCAATTTTGAAATAGGAGATTATATCGGTCTGTACATTGTCAATCACCCTTCTAATGGTTCGGTGGCAAAACTTCAGACTTCAGGTAATCATGTGGATAACATGAAGTTTACCTATAACGGCACATGGACTGCAGCCTCCCCCATCTACTGGAAAGACAACGTTACCCATGCCGACTTTTATCTGTATTATCCATACACCACGTCTATCGGAGATGTGAATGCAATACCTTGGAGTGTAAATGCAGACCAAAGCACCAGCGAGAAATACAAGGCAGGCGACCTCCTGATAGGCAAAACAACCGATGTGACTCCAACAGAAGGTGATGTGGGGATAGCTGCAAGACACATGATGAGCCAGATGGTTATTTCGCTGCAGCCAGGCAATGGCTTTACCAACGAATCGCTGAACAAATCTAAAATTAGCGTAAAAATCAACCAATTAAAAATACAAGCTACTGCGAATCTTGCTACAGGTGAGATAAGTGCGAAAGGAGATGCAGCAGACCTTACTCCACTAAAAGAAGAAGGCAATAACTATAAGGCACTCATCATTCCACAAGCAGTTGGCGAGGGAATTCTTATTACCGTAAACGTAGACGGCAGAGATTACAATTTGCAGAAAGCATCGAACTTTACCGCTTTCGAAGCAGGAAAGAAACATAAGTTTACCGTAACTCTGAGCAAGACCAGCAATGGTGTGAATGTGAACATCACCAAGTGGGAAGACGACGGAATCGACTACGGCGGCACAGCAGAATAAAAAGAGCCCCGTCCTCTCTCTCCGTCATCGATGAAAAGAGTTATCTTCATCAATGAGATGACTCATTATCATCGATGAAATTATTCACTCTAAAACAAAGACAATATGAGAACAATTCATATTTCCAAGCCCACCTTATTATATTATATGGTGGCTTT
>ERZ1034915.2026-NODE-2026-length-10130-cov-5.444169_pt1 | contig 10130 bp, 10 predicted proteins | sample MGYA00520592_ERZ1034915 | MGnify/ENA primary metagenome ERZ1034915 (study PRJEB33766, sample SAMN09781787) | gut metagenome | biome: gut microbiome | host: Homo sapiens | place: Madagascar | study: EMG produced TPA metagenomics assembly of the PRJNA485056 data... | reverse complement strand
TGCCCATGCAGGGGTCGATGCATTTTAGAGTGGTCAGTGGATAGTGGTCAGTGGATAGCGGGGAGTGGTCAGTCTGGTCACTGTCCACTGAACACTGACCACTAATCACTGAACACTGATCCCTGACCACTGAACTCTGCTCGGCTTCCGGCAGGTAATACTTCCACCCCATCTGCTCCGCAATCTCTTTTTCCTTCTCAATCCTCTCCTTCTCGTTCTCCTCTGACCACTGTCCACTGGCCCCTGACCACTGACTATTGACCATTGACTCAACGTACAGCCGCCCCAAACTATTCTCCACCATATACCGCACGATCCAGTCTGGCGTAAACAGCTGGGTGGCGGCGGGGATGTTCTCCTTGCTGATTTTGATGTTCTTTTTCAGGTTGGCGAACACCTGTTCCTTGGGCTCGGTGTTGTAATACTGGTACAGCCAGCCCACGATCTGCACAGCGTCCTGCCAATCGGGTTCGGGGATGTCGTTGACCAGATGGCAGGCCACGCTGTCCTTATCCGTGAAGGAGAGCGCCAGCAGCAGCGGCATATAGTCGTCCACCTGCTCAAACAAGCGGGGCAGGCAGTCGCCCAGCGCGGCGCACTGTTTGAGGAACAGCAGCCGAAATGCCTCGTCCAGCTTGTTGTCGTTTTTGAGCGCGACAATTTGCTGCTGCTCTGCAGGGGTATAGTCCAGCACCGCGTCAAACGGGCTGGTGACGATCTGCGGCTCGGCGCGTCCGTCCGCGCTGGACAAAACCCGCGTGCGGCTGGGCAGCAGGTCGTTGACCTCCATATACCGCACCGCAATCAGCCGGTTGAACCATGTGTAGGCGACCTTATCCACCACAGTCTGGTACGCCGCCGTGTAGTTGCCCTGCTTGGCGGTCTCCTTGTTCAGCTCCGCCACAAAGCGCTGCCGCTGGGTGACGGCGTCACCCTCAATGCGGTAGGGCTGCGGCAGACCAACGTCAAAGAACTGCACGGTCTCATTGGACTGGGGCAGCGGCTCGGCAACAGCGGTTTCCGTCACGCCAACCAGCCCGGCGCGGTATTTGGTATCGGCAATCAGCTTGTTGCGCGCCCAGATAGCAAATTTTTTAATAGCGGTTTTGTCCATGGTTATACATCTCCTATGGTTTAGGATTTTTAGTTCCAAGTCATACGTAAGTTAGTCGCAATTTGGTTGTAAATTAGTCGCAATACAATCACAAACTGTTTTCACTTCGTCTCCGAGTCATTTCCAAAGGAACCACCTTGCTGCGTGTGTTTTCCCCTCGCAAAGCACCTTTCCATCTGCTTTAAGCTCTCGCATTAAAACTTGTATCTCATTGCGACTAAGGCTTGGTAAAACTTGCTGTAATTCTTTGAAAGGGGTTCCAACATCATTATTTTGGCGGATGTGTTTCAGCAGCAGTTCCTTGTTGGTATCACGATCCAAACCCACACGCCGTGTATGAATGCCGGATTTTCCTGTAGCCGCATAAAGGCTTCTTGCAAGAATATATTTCTTTCGACCAATATGCTCAACAATACCCATGCCTGTCAATCTATCCAAACGGGATTGCATTTTGGGTGTGAGTGTGCGCTCATGGTACAGTGCATCAATGGTCAGGAAATCCTCGGTGGACAAAAGCTCGCCACAGTTTTCACTGATTCGGTTGATAACAGAAAGCATTGCTTTATCAAGAATCAGTCCGTTCAGCGTGACAATCACAAAAAAGTCGTCCGTACCTGTAAAATCGGGAAGGGGTTTTGCCTCCTGCACGCTCAACTCAAACATCAGATTCATGCCTTGCCCGGAACGCTCCACCATGCCGCATAGGGCAAAAATTTCAGCGATGCAACGATTGCGCGGCAGCTGGCGATCCAGTACATTATCAAGTGTTATGCCAAACGGGAAACCTCCGGGGCTTTCTACAACCAGTCTGTCACGGTACTGGCGCACAAATATACTACCGCCATACTGATAATTGCGGTGGCTTACTGCATTCAGGATTGCTTCGCGCACAACACGCTCATTGAAAGTGAAAATGTCAAATATAAAAAAGCCTTCCTGATAATGCTGCTTATCATTCCGCAGGTTGACAAGTTCCCAAATGCGGTCGTAACAGGCAAAGAAGCCTACTCGGAATTCTTCTCTCTGGTTTGCAGGGCCGGATGCTTCGGACGAACGATATTCAAAAACAATTTCTGCCTGCGGCAAAAATTTTGTAAGTGCCGCCCTTTTTCCAAACAGAACCAGCGCCGCATAGGTTACACCCTCGTCTGTAATAGCGCCGCAATCGTGGAGAAGCTGCTCTTTTGAAAGCGTCGCAAGCTGCTTTTTCTTGCTCTTTGCAATCCACATGGCGCGGAAGTTTTCAATGGCAGATTCGTCTAAGTCGTCAACCGTTGCCCCTGTGCAGATTGTTGCGGAAAAATCGCCGCCAGTTTCTTCATAGATATTGCGGCGCATATCCTCCGGCATGGGCTTTAGGGTATCCCCCTCATAAATCCATGCAACACCGTCATATTGTACCGGCAAACCGATTGGTCGGCTTTTGACGTCAAAGACAAGAACACGCTTTTCTTCATAGGTGAAAAGGCGGAAATCAATATTGATCTTCAGCCTATCGATCAGGATCATGCGCACACGTTCCGGCTGCTCAAACGCCGCGCTGCCGACTACTTTGCGGGGGCGTTTATCCGTGATACCGAACGCCAGCGTGCCGCCGCCATTATTTGCCAGCGCACAGCAGCATTTCGTTGCTTCGACAAGATCAAAACGATTTTTTGCTTCTTTGAATTGGACGTGTTCGCCCTCCTTGGCCTCTAAAAGTTCTTGAACACTTTCAAAATAGGGCATAAGATTTCTCCTTAGTTTAGAACTCTACGTTCACGATGGTGTCGACGTCAAGTTCGGATTCAAGGCGGCGGCGCAGGGCGGCGAGGTAGGCATCAATGTCCGCTTCGCTTTCGATGCGCCAGTTGGTGGTCTGGGTCAGGGATTTAATGGCAATATTTTTGCGCGTTTTTGCTTTCGGTTGGATGGTATCGATGCTATCGCCATCAGGGTCAACAGGATGTGCCGACGGGTCAAGCTCTTCATCCCGCTTATCCATCTCGTTCAACAGGCGCATACGCACAGCATCGGCCTGGTCTGCGTAGCTGCGCAGGATGGTGACATTATTGCAGGTTTCCGCCTTTTTCTTCAGCTCGTCAAACTGTGCGGCGTAGGCATTGGCATACTGATCCTTGTAGGGCTTCTCGTCCAGCACTTCCAGTACACGGGCGCGGTCATCGGCAATGGTAGAAAGCACCGGCTTGGTGGCTGCATCCAGCACTTCGACATAGGCTTCATTGTACTGATCCAGCAGGGCGGGAAGCTTTTGAATCTGCGGGTAAGGCTTGGCTGCGCGCAGGATGGCAAAAATCTCTTTGACAGTGTTTTCAACTTTGTCGTTGACGATAAAGCTCTTGCTGTCCTCATAAATGCGCATCAAATCCAGCGCTTTGTCAAAGATTTCTTTCTGCGCACCGGTAAAGAACGCCTTGACGGGATCATAATCTTCGGCAAAATCGAGGAAGTCGTCCTGCCGCTGGTACATTTGCTTGTAGAACTCCATCGGGTCGTTCCACTGTGCCACCGGGCGCAGCAGCGCAAGACCGCTGTCGATAACTTCCTTGCCTGGATAGGGCTTGACATAATCATACTGTTTGCGGTTGGCAAGTGTGGCAGCAAGGTCAGCACAGGCTTTGCTGCAGGAGCGCATCAAGCCGTCCTCGTCCTCGGTGGGGGCGTTGTTGCCGAACAGCTCACGCATGATTTCACGCACCATGCGCACCCATTCGGGTTTCGGATGCTCTTTGCGGCTGGTCAGCAGCTTATCCACAAATTCGCGTTTGGTGATATAGCGAGCAATTTCATCTTCGTTGGAGGCGCTCAAGCTCAGTACGGCACCGTTCAGTGTCAGACTGATTTGACCCTTCTTATAGAGATGTGCCACAATCCACTCTACGTCATCGTCCACAAAGCCATAGGGTGCCTTGGTGAAGCGATCCTTCAAGGATTTCATCGAGGTGCAGGCGTGCAGCGCAGAGTTAGTGTCAATGTAAGACAGCACATCGTCCTGTGCCATGGGGTTGGACTCAGCGGAGGTAACGGCATTCAGGGTCATCTGATGGTTAGCGCGGAACTCCTTAGCAACATCGTCCTCCGTAAAGGCTGTGTCGATATAAGACAGCTTGTGGTACACCGTGTCCACAAGGCGGCTGAGTGCTTCGCCAATGCGTCCCTGCACATCCTTGGCGGAAAGCTGGGCAACATCACCATTGACATAAATGGTGGCAGTTTTCAGCGCTTCAACCAGATAAATCTTGGCATTGCTCAGGCGGGTGCGCATTTCCTTGGTCTTAGTTTCACGAATCACCTCGTAGCGCTCGATCTGAGAGCTTGCGCTGCTGCGCAGGTACTTCTCGATCTTCATGGCTTGGCTGATTTCGTTCAGAAATTCGCGATCATCAGGCAAGACAACGAGCACTTCCCTGCCCTGCCCGGACATCAGGCGCAGGCGCTGCTCATCGGTGCCCTCGCTGTAATAGGGGGTCAGCACGCGCACGCCGATGTCAAAATTCTGGTTGACCTTAAACGGCTGGTCGTCCACCTGCTGGTTGTAGCCAAAGGTGTAGCGGCCATTAAATTTGGGGTATTTGTACTTGGACTCGGTCAGAATCTGGGTATAGATCATATCCGCCGTGTGGTGGATGATATCGGCCATCTCAATGTTCTGGCGGTTGATATCGCGGCCGATTTCCTGCTCTTCCTCAGTCAAGAAAACATAGATATCGCCGTTGCGCTGAACCAGGGTTTCATGAATCAGCACATCCAAAGCATCCTGCACCTTTTGAGAAAGGGCAAGGCGATCCTCGTCCATGTCAGAAACCAGCAGTGAGGTCAAGTTGCTAACTGTGGCCTTTTGAAATTCCTTGACATATTTGACCAGAAACAGTGCTTTCAGCACGCTGACGGCAAAGCAATCATCCCCGCCATCCGGGTTAATGTTCTTGTTATCGAGCGCCTGCATAATCACACGGCGATGCGCTGCGTCAAGGAAATCATCCAGCGCGTCATAGAACAGGCTAAACGGAACCAGCGCACCCTCGGTTTTGTTCTGCAGGGCTTCGGCGGATTCTTTGAAGAGCGCCAACATTGAGCGCTCGCCCTCGGACAGATGCTTGCCGGATGCACCGTACTGGCGAATTGAGGTCAGTACGCTGCCCAGAAGCTTGAACTGATACGGGATGAACGGATAAACATCGACAAAATCACTTGTGCTGTCGTAGAGTTTCATTTCCGGCAGATCTTCAAACTTGATTTTGTTTTTCAGGGAGGTAGCTTTCTGCTCATACAGTACGTGCAGGGTCTGTTCGGCGGTGTCAGTCTTGGCGAGGATACGCTTTTTGATAACCTCGTCTACGTTGGCACTGGACAGCGACAGACGGGTGTCGAAGCGACCCTGAATCTTGGAAAAGTCATTGCCCTTGACCTGTGTGATGGAATCTACATCCTGCTGGCTAGTGACGATGACCCACGCCTTGCCCTTGCACTCTTTGCCGAGTTCCTCGCGGATGGTTTGCAGGTTGAGCATCAGGCGGGAATCGTCACCAATGTATTGACCGACCTCGTCCACAAGGAAGCAGACGTGATGGTTGTGCCCCTTTTTCTCAATATACTCACGCACCATGCGGGCAAAATTCTCAATGCTGATCTGGTAGGGCTCAGCAGCTTTCTCGCACCAGTTACGGGCGGCAGGCTCGCTCATGTAGCCCATATCCACCAGAACATCTACGATGTCATCCTGAATAAAGTCAAATTTGCGGCGGGAATCCTCCCAGCTTTTGCCTCCGGTGAGTTCGAATTCCTTTTTGAACTCGTCATATCGTTCGTCCTCAGAAAGCTGGCGTTCAAGGTCTGCTACATAAGGCATGGAACCGTAGAAGCCCTGCATCTCATTGAACACCTTCAGGAACACGGTGACGATTGCGTCCTTGGACTGCTTTCCGGTCTGCTCGCTCTTGGAGTCGATGTTGAACAGAACCACATCGGTGGGGGGTGTCGGCTGCCAGCTTCATATCCGCCAGAACAAATTCGTCATCAATCTTGTTGTCATCGATGAAGTAATCGACCGCGCGTTTGCCGCCGATCAGCTTTTGACCGTCTAACAAGTAGGAAAGAATTTTCAGAAAGTGCGATTTACCACTGCCAAAGAAACCGGAAATCCACACACCGGTTTTTGTAGTTTCGCCTATGATGCCCTTTTTGTAGTTATCAAAAAATTCCCGGAAGTGCTTAGACAATTCCCTGGTTACAACATATTCTTCCAACTCTTGTTTGGCGTTGCTGTCTTCGCCTTCACCGACAACGATGACGCCCTTGATATCACGATCAATGGGTTTCTTAAACATTTCCTTAACTAACATTGAAATATTCTCCTCTTACGGTTTTACAAGTCGAAACGCACGATAGTAGTTATCATCTTTCAGCTCATCAAAAAGGATCAGGGATTGCTCATCATAAGTGCCGGGAAAAAACAGCACCACCGGCACGCGGCCAAAGGATTGGCTGAGGTTATTCAGTACTTTGTGGGAGCGCAACAGCGGGTAGCATTTTCCGATGCCGGTCAAAAATATAATGGCGTTTTTCGGTGTGTTTTCTTCTATGTGGCGGACAATAAGGCTGTCATCGTCGTTAATGCAAAGCAAATTTCCGACAGCCTTGACGATGCGGTCAATGCCGCGACGATCTTCAAAGCGGTAACACTGGTCAAGATAGCCTTCATCTTGCAGCGTATTAATGATGTAATCGTAGAGATCAAATACAATCAGTTTGAAGTCCTCAGTTCCGGAGGCGTTTTTTTGCTGCATTCGTTCAATCCGCGCACGAACCGCAAGCTCTTTTTCGGGTGGATAATCAAACACCCAGTAGTTGACCTCGTTTGCTCGACCACGGTTTCTACGAAATGTCGGCTTGCGAATTTCTAATTCCATGGCGTCCAAGCGCTCTTCAAATGTCATATCAATCCTCTCCTGTCAGCGCAGCGTACATTGGCTGCAAGCCGTTGTCTTTCATCCAATATTCCAGTTCACGATCAATGATAGGCTGCTCGTAGCGGCGTTCGCTTTTACCGTGATCTGTAAGTCCTGCCTCATACAGTAGGTTTTTATAGCAGCTGCCTAAGCGTTTAAGGGTGGCGTCTGTCCATTCAGCCACCTTTTCGTCCTGCGACTGCTTTTCCTTAAAGAAAAGGCGAATGTCAGCATCCGAAAACGCATTAATACCAAGCTGTACTTTTTCACGAATCACTTCATATACAAATTCAAAAAAGAGCGTGTCGTTCCCCATACAGGCCAGCAGACAGAAAAGTTTTTGCGTAGCCGGATCTCCAAAGACGAACATCGGCAGAAAGCTGTCCGGTAGCGTTTGCATCCGGGCCTCCACCGTGTTACAGGTCATCTCGGCGCGAGCAGGAGATGCAGCAGAAAAGAAGTTTTCATCCTTGCTGCGGGCACGCAGCTCGTCCCATGTCAATCCTTGATCGCGCAGTATGGCCGCTTTTTTGAATTCCAAAAACCAAAAAGGATGCTTTACACCACTGGCACTGTATTCTTTACGCACCATAGGAATCCTCCTTGTCAGGAACGATTTCCATAATATCTCCTATATCAGCATCCAACGCTACGCAGATTCGCTCTAAAACATCGGTTGTTACATTGTCGCCATGGGTAAGCTTATTCATTGTATAATGGCTTACCTGAGCCACTTTTTCCAAATCACGTTTTTTCATATCGTGATCGATCAGTAATTTCCAAAGCTTTTTATAACTTACAGCCATAGATTCTTCCCCCTGTTGTGCAAGTTAACGTTGCTTTGATTATAACACACCTCCTTCGAAAAACAAACGCAAATGTTTTCGTTCGCTAACAATCCGTTTGATGATAGAGAATGTTTATTCGGCTCAACCCAGCATTAAAGCCGTATAATTTGCGTTAGTTCGATATTTTAGTTCGAAATTCCGAGCATAAACCATATCGTTCGGCAAACTATACAATTTGTGTCTCAAATTTTGTACGAATTGATTTTGTCAAAAGCGAACTTTTTGTAACCCCTGCGCCTTCGAAGTGTTTGTTTTTTCGAAAATTCGATCTCTTAACTTTTAGAGTAAAAAAACTCTGAAAATAAGAATAGCGTCCTCTGTTGTACCGCATCGTAGAAGCAGCGCCATGACCGGATTTTCGAAAGCGTGCCAAGATACGAGAGAACATCCCGCACAGCTGCGGGGCACAGCGCCGACACGGGCTGCCTGTCTGGAATGGCAGAGGAAGAAAAGCGTCTGTATATAACGACAGCTCATAGCATATTTGCAAAATGTGTCCCTTACCGTCTAAAAATAGAAATATAGAAGTCTGGGAACATACTTTGCCTGAGGCTGATGCTCTTGGCGAAGCTCACATATTTTATCCTACTTTTTAGTACATTTTGCTTGTGTAATCGTTGTTTCTGAATTATACTTGGTTTTGGACATTCCTGCGCTTTTTGTCATAGGCAAATTGTATCTCACCAAGAGAACCAATTGTAGACTGCAAAGTATCGGCTTAACACAGGAATGAGAACCAGATCACAGTTGGATGGAAGGTAAGCAGCTCCGCTTTCAGCCCGACAGGTATTTACTTGTCGGGCAATTTTTGTTTTCGTTGCGGGATTCGGCAGAAAGGTTCGGTATGTATGGCGAAATTATTCGTCAATTTATATGACGCAGGAGCGCCATATTAAAGCAAATCACCGTTTGCGGACAACTGCACCCTTTAAGGCTGCGGCGTACATCGTAGTTCGTATATCAATTCTATGCCAGATGGTTGTTGTGACCATCTGGCATATTTTTTTGTGTTCTTTCGCCGGTACCTTGCCGCCCAACTGCATTCGTGGACCTCCCGGTCTTGAGCTTTATTCTATGAAACCCAAAATTCAGGAGGTCTATTATGATTAAAAAGAATTCCAGCGATAAGTATGTGCTTACCGCCGAGGATGCCGAGCTGCTTGCGCGATTTTCAGTATACGCTAAGCACACCTTAGCTAACAAGAGGGCGGAGTATTATAGAAAGTTAAAACCCATTTTGGATCATGAGCATCTCTATGAAGATCTCTCAGCGGCGGATAAAAAACGCTGCCAGGGCAACCCTTTCACGGTGGAGGAGATCCTCGGCGAAAAATGGTTGCGGGAAAAGCTCCGCAAGAGCCTTTCCGTTCTGTCGGAGCTGGAGCGCGTGGTCATTAAGCTGCTCTATAAGGACGAACTTACCACCGAGCAGGCTGCCCGGAAGTTGGGTGTCACCAGCTCTACAATTCGGTCTCACAAGAAGAATGCTCTCGATAAGCTGAAGAAAGAAATGTTAGAGGATGATTGATATGATTTCTTTTCGCGAACTGTTGATTAACGCTAAAAGCGGTGATGAAAAAGCCTTGATGGAAATGTTTAACATGTACCGTCCCATGATAGAGAAAGCAAGCCGCAGTGCTGGCCGCAAAGATGAGGATCTGCATGATATTATCGTTATGGCGTTCATTCAGGCAATTTCAAAGTTTCCCATCGATAAGCCTTGATCAGCGAATCGTGCTTGATGGCAGTTAAAACCACATAGCATTATCAGCACGAGCGTCTGCCGTTTGAGGTAGGCGCTCGTGCTGCTTTTATAAGCCTTACCAGAACGAGAAGTTTTTATGTCTTATAGCAACGGCTTACAGACCGTCATCCAGAGTTATCTTGTATTCCCTATAGAGAAAATGTTGATGCGGAAACTCTGGTTGCAGCAATATACCACCGCATTTTTCAATAAGGTGAACACTGGGACCGTTTTGGGGAGATACAACATAGCGAAGCTCTTTGTATCTCCCGTTGACTCGCAAGGCTTTGGACTTTGTGTTTGATAGCACACTCGTCCGTCCCTGTACGGCCTACTATGTGATTTCTGTTCGTCGGTTCGGGAGTTTGCCCGCCAGCGTTTTTTTCTCGCTGACATCCGGCTTCCTTCAGATTCCACCTCACGATGGACACCCTTGCCTTCGGCTAACGCTTCCTACTGCCGAGCGCGTAGTGGTC
>ERZ1034915.2014-NODE-2014-length-10195-cov-3.886686_pt1 | contig 10195 bp, 13 predicted proteins | sample MGYA00520592_ERZ1034915 | MGnify/ENA primary metagenome ERZ1034915 (study PRJEB33766, sample SAMN09781787) | gut metagenome | biome: gut microbiome | host: Homo sapiens | place: Madagascar | study: EMG produced TPA metagenomics assembly of the PRJNA485056 data... | reverse complement strand
GGTTATGGGCGTGAGCAAGCGCAACGCTGGCCGTCTGGTCATGACGGAAAGCGCCTACTTCGCTGGTGAAGCGCGCAAAGATTGTTTCAATGCGTTGGGCGTCGAGCGGTACAAGATCATCGCTACACTGGACTTGAAGACTTCGGCGATCTGTCGAGAGATGGACGGCCAGATTTTCAAGCAATCAGAGTATGAAGCGGGAACCACAGCGCCACCTTTTCACCCAAACTGTCGTACCACGACCGCGCCATATTATGAGGACATGGAAGGGCTCGGCGAACGTGCTGCGCGTGATCCTGAGACAGGGAAAACTTTCCGTGTGCCGGCGAACATGACGTACAGTGAATGGTATGAGCAGTATGCAGCGCACCAGCAGCAGAAAATTGATTTTGGGAGGTAACCGCCATGCATGAACGCAAAGAAGGCATTAACGGCCAGAGCTTTTTTCACACGGACCAGCTGCACACGGTAACGGTGCCTTGTCTGTATGAGAAAGTAAAGATCTGGAATGGAACAGATTACCAGATCGGTTACCGCCCAATTTATTTACAGACGCCGCCTGGCGGTTTGATCACCTATGGTGAGGTTATTAACGGATTAGATGAGACCTGAGCATGTCGTTAAACTGTTTATTTTTTATGCAAAAATTCGCTGGCCCGGCGTTACATGGGCAGCACGCAGCGTCATGGAGAAAGACGAAAACAGCCGTAAGCGTGACAGGAGGAACAAAATGAAACGTGAATTTTTAGCAGAACTTGGGATCGAAAAAGACACCATCGACAAGATTATGGCTGAGAACGGCAAGGATATTGCTGCAGAAAAGGCGAAAACCACAGCTGCAGAAGCGTCCCTTGCAGAGCTGCAGGCCACACTTGAAGAAGCGAATACCACGATCGCCGGATTCAAGGAAAAGGATCTTGACGTGGAGCAAGCCAAAAACCTCGCAAAAGAATGGGAAAAGAAGTTTCAGGCTGCAGAAGAAGCTCGCGCTGAGGAGGCCAAAAACAATGCGCTTATGCAAGAGCTGGCGAAGACAAACACTGTCGACACAGATCTGCTCAAAGCGTGCCTGAACATGGATGAGATCATCATCAAGGACGGTAAAGTTATTGGCCTGGAGGATCAGATCGACAGCATCAAGGAAAACAAGCCTTATTTGTTCGCGGCTGAACAAAAGCCGCAGCTCAAGGGCGCGCACCTTGGCGAACCGGCTGATCCAGGAACCGCAGGCGAGCCGATCAATCCTCTGAAGGATATGACCTATTCTCAGATGGAGGCCTATATCAGAGAGCATCCTGAAGCGGCTGCCTATCTCACACAAAATTAACCGAAAGGATTGATACTGAATGGGAACTTATTTCGATAGTAAGCTCTTTAATCCAGATGCGTTTGCGGCCTATGTGGACCGCATTCCAAACGTTGTGAAAACAGAGCTGGTGCGCAGCGGTGCTGTCGGCACCAACGCTGCAGCACGTACAGCGCTGTCCACTCAGACTGGTAGCCTGTCCGCCCACATTCCATATTTTGGGCTGATTAGCGGCTCCACCAGCCAGAACAACAACGGTGCAACCAATATCACCAGCACCAATACTTCCACTTATGAGCAGGGCTTTATCACTGCATCCCGTATGGACGCATGGACTGAGCGCAGCTTCTCCACGAACATCACAGCAGGCGTGAATTTCATGGACAACGTTGCCGCGCAGCTGTCCACGTATAAGAATGAAGTCATGCAGGGTATGCTTTTGGCAATGCTGAAGGGCGTTTTCGGTATGACCACAACCGGCTCCACGCCATCTGCAGCGGCCACCGCAGCGGCAAAGGAATTTGTTGAAAAGCACACTTATGACATCACCGCTGAAGAGGGCGACGCTGCACTGGTTGGGCCGGCTACACTGAATAGCGCAATCCAGCAGGCTTGCGGCGACAATAAGAACATCTTTACACTGGCGATCATGCACTCTGTCATTGCGACGCATCTGGAAAACCAGAAGCTGCTCGAGTACATGAAATACACCGACAGAGATGGCATTGAAAGACAGCTGCCACTGGCGCATTGGAATGGCCGCCTGGTACTGGTAGACGACGGCATGCCTGTTGAGCATGTGGAAGCCGAGGACGGGCCTCCTGCGGTCCCAGCTTACGACAAGTACACCACGTACCTGCTCGGCAACGGTGCGATCATCCTTGATAACATCGGCGACAGCGTACCATACGAAATGCACCGCGATCCAAAGACAAACGGCGGCGAAGATACGCTGTACGTCCGTGATCGTTATATCTGCGGCGTGAACGGGCTCAGCTTTGAAAAGCCATCCACGCTGACTGCATCCGCATCTAACACCGATCTTTCCACTGGTAGCAACTGGGTTGTCATCAACAACGGTACCGACGCTATCTCTCACAAATCTATTGCTATTGCACGAATCATCTCTAAGGGCTGATTAAAATGACCATCTATGAAGCCGTTGATACGATCAGCGCGGAACTCTCTGCGCTGATCGATCTTTATTTTGATCCAACAGAATATGAAGGGCTTGACTTTGAAAGCGACGCTTTCGACCGACGCATCAAGCGCAGCCTCTTTGATCTGCTTCATGAATGCAACCGCAAAGATCTTCCTGAATCCGCGCGTGTGCCGTTCCTGCAGTGGGTCGTTGATTCGGCGCTTGTCGATGCATACGAGGCCGGCGTATTATCACCAGAGCTTGAGGTCATATCCAAAGAAAAGCCGACTGACAGCATCAGCGTGAAGTCGACCAGCGTTTCTTTCGGCAAGTCTGATTATGAGATTCTGCGCGACGATCGCAAAGAGCTTTATGCGAAGATGCATGAAGAGCTGGATCAAAAGTGGTATGAGCTTGCGGCAACGCTGAGAAAGCTGAGGTGGTAGGCATGGGCTTGATTGATCATGACGCATACTTTGCGGCGATCTCGCAGCTCTTTGAGTGCAGCGCTACGGTTTATGGCGTGACGGCTGGTGAGGCTTTTGAAGGGGCTTCGCCATTCATCGACAGCCGTTCTCCTGAGCTGGGCAAACCACTCTATGTGGATGTGCCGTGCTATGTGGAGTATGAGAATGCTGATGTGGTCGTTGGCAGCATGCCGACAGTCACGCAGCAAATCACTCTCATTTGCGCGGATAGCTATGAGATCCCCGAAGGCGCCACAATCGATGTGGTCAAGCACGGTGCACAGCGGCGTTTCCGTGTCGCCGGTGTCGCCGATCACCTGGGCAGCCATCAAGAAATACCATTGGAGGGCGTTGACTATGCCAGCTGATACTTCGGATTGGGATGCGTATATCCAGCAGCTTGAAGACGCGCGCCAGACCCCCTACCGGCTTTTCCGTGTAGCCGCCAAAGAGCTCGCAGCGCGTATGCTGGCGCTGGTCATTCCGCGCACGCCTGTTGGTGTGTACGCGAAAGACACCGGCAAACAGGGCGGCACATTGCGCCGTGGGTGGGTGTCTAAAACACACCATCAAGCGGAATCAAACGCTGACCAAGATGGCCCTAGTGCCGCAGAAATGCGCGCCTGGGCGCAGAGCCTACCGGTGCGCCACACAGGCAACACATACGAGATCACGGTATCCAATCCTGTCGAGTATGCATCCTATGTGGAGTACGGTCACCGACAAGAGCCTGGCCGTTTTGTACCGGCGATTGGCAAGCGTCTGAAGAAAAGCTGGGTAGAAGGCCAGCACATGATGACCTTCTCAGAAGAAAAGATCCGCTCCATCCAGCCGCAAGTGCTTGAGAGAGTGCTGGCGCAATGGCTCAAGGAGGAGTTTGAAAATGGCAAGTAACCTAATCATACCAATCATCAACGGCATCTCAGATGCGCTTCACACTATCAACCCCGATGCAAAGATTTATACAGATACGCCCGACAACGTTCAGCCGAATGATGCGGGCTATTTTCTTATCCAGGGGCCGATCTCTATCACAGAGACACGCTTCCTGAAATCACGACACCAACTTCGACTCATGTTTGACATCATGTATTTCCCTCCCGACATGGCCGCAGCTGATACGGGGTTACTCTCCACAGCGGCGTTTGCTATGTCCGAAGAGCTCTACCAGATCATTCCGGCAGAGCAGACAGAGGCAGGATATACAAAGCGCCAGCGCGGCTCACGTGGCTATGGGCGTACAGTTGAGATCGAAGATGGCGTTGTTCATTTGCTCACCAGTTACGATCTGTGGGTGACTACACCGCAGAAGAAAGAGCTGGTGCAGTCTGTCACTATCACTTTTGGAAAACACGAATAGGAGGGATCCTTATGGGTTTTGGCGGCGGTATTTATACCGAACAAAACAAAATCCTGCCGGGCGCCTATTTCAAGTTCAAGAGCGCCGGCACTACGGTTGACACCTATGCAGAGCGCGGCCTGGTTGGCCTGATCACTCCATCTGATTGGAGCGACGGCAATCTGCTGCGCCTGGTTGTGCCAGAGCTTGAATTTGATCATAAGGGCGCGCTGGTATGGCCACGCGATGCAGAGAAGGCCATTGGCTATGACGCTTATGCACCGCTGCCGGCATCTTATACCGGCGAGACTGATCTCGCCAAATGGCTGCCTATTTTCGTCCGTGAGACGTTCCGCAATGCCACCGGCTGCTTTATCTATCCGCTCTTGGGCAGCACCAAAGCAAAAGCCAGCTGCACCTATGCTACTGCAGCAAAATACGGCGAACGCGGCAATTCGCTGGCGCTCAAGATCGATGAGGAGGACGATGACACCTTTACCGTGTACACCCTTCTCGACGGTGTAGAAGTCGATCAGCAGAACGTCGCCGATTATGACGACCTGGTAGCTAATGATTGGGTCGTTTTCGACAAATCTGTAGAGCTCGCTGCCACGGCATCTACCGTGTTTACCGGTGGCATCAGCGGCACGGCAAATGCTGCAGACGTAGCCACAGCCGTTGAGACGCTCGGTAGCTATGGCGTGAATGTCATTGTACCGATGATTAGTCTTTCCACGTCTGCCGGATACGATGCATTTTTGCTGCAGAATAATAAGTACGGTCACTGGATGCAGATGATCTGCGACAAAGACGCAACCTGGCTGCCGGAGGGCGGTCATGAGTACCTTATCGCGCCAGATCTCGGATCAAGCAACAGCCTTGTCAATGTCGAGCTGCTCTTTCCTTGGATCGCCGGCGCTGAAGCTGCTTGCAAGCTGGGCGGCACGCTGGATAACCGCACCTATGATGGTGAGATCATCGACTTCCTGATTAATACTCAGGGACTTAAAGCGCCAAAGCAGGAAGAGCTCGAGTATGGCATGCGTGCTGGATACTTGATGATGCACACTGTCGGCACAGAATGGCGCGTACTCAATGATGACAACACATTCATCACGTACACGCCACAGAAGGATGAAGCGTTCCACCGCAATCAGACAATCCGTGTGCTGCAGACGCTCGCCAATGACTGGTTCCAGATCTTCACGAATGAATTCCTGGGGAATTCTGGCACCGACGAATCCGATCGCACCAATTACAAGATGCGCTTGGTTAAGAGCGCCAACTACTATCAGAGCCTCAAGGCGATCAAGAACTTCGATAGCGCAGATATCACGGTCAGCGAAGGCGCGCAGAGCGACAGCTGGCTGGTAGGACTCTACGCGCAGCCAAACTATTGTGTACGCAAGGTGTACCACGAGATCACCGTGGCGCCGTTCAACAGCTAAGGAGGTGTAAGATATGGCTTTTTCGATGTCTGAACGTATGGAGGATCGTGCCGTTGTCAGTGGTAACGACGCGATCGCGTATATGATTTTTCCAGATGGCCGTCGCAAGGTTTTGGCGAACATGCTGAGCTGCGATGCGCGCCAGACTTACACCAAAACCAAATACCCAATCCTTGGCAAGCGCACCAAACCCGCGAAGAAGGGTCAGGGCGAAATCACCGGCACCATGAAGCTGCACTATAACACCAGTGTTTTTCGTGAAGCCGCGCTGGAATATCAGAAGACTGGACAGGATTCTTTCTATGATATCCAGCTTGTCAACGAAGATCCAAACAGCGGTGTAGGCCGTCAAACAGTCATTCTCTACGGGCTTAACTTCGATGAAATGCCACTGGCGCTCATCGATGCCGAAGCAGATTATCTCACTGAAGATCTGCCATTTACGGCGAATAGTTGGGACCTTGAGAACATCTTCGGCGATGGCGGGCTCATCGACGCATGATGAAATCTTTATTAGCCGCGCTGCTCTATCTGTGCTGTGGCGCGGCAACTATTTATATTTTAGTGATTTTTTGGAGGGAACGAAAAATGAACTTAGAACGCCTGATGAAAGAAAACGTCGAGAAAATCGAAAATGTTGAATACTGTCCATCTGAACGTCTCAAAGATGAAAACGGAAATCCCCAGGTGTGGATTCTGCGCCCGCTGACCACGAAAGAAGTGGACGCGATCACAGAGCGCCACACCAAACGAGAGGATAAGGTAGAATTCAACAGTCGCGGCAAGCGCAGAGTGCGCAAGGATATCGAGATCAAATCTATGGAGCTCGCCGATGAGATGGTGCTGGAATCCCTTGTTGATCCATCCCGCGCGGATCTGCAGAATGCCAAACTGCAGGATAGCTGGGGCGTCATGAACGAGCTCGATCTGCTCAAGGCCATCTTATCTGTGCCTGGTGAATACACTGATCTGCGCGAGGAAGTGCAGCGCCTGGCGGGCTTTGACATTGACGCCACCGATGAGCTTATCGACGAAACTAAAAAAAACTCGATGAAGAAGACTCAGAATACTTAATGGCCTATCTGCTCTTCATGGAGCACCATATATTGCCTGACGAATTTGCCGCCTTCCCGCCTCAGGTGAAGGCGTTTATTTACGCCTGCTATGCGAAGCACAAGGAAGACACAGATAAGGCGAAAGAGGAAGCCCGCAAGAATATGCAATGAGAGGTGATGGCTTATGGCTAAAATCCAGACGATCTTTTCGCTGATTGACCGGATCAGCTCGCCATTACGAACAATCGAAAATAACATGAGACGCACACAGCGCGCAGTCGAATCCACAGGCGCATCAATGGATGGTGTCGGCGGTGGGCTCGACGGTGCAGCGGTCAAACAGAGCCGCTTTAACGCGCTGGTAGAACAGGGGAACCGACAGGCCGATCAGCTGAAATCCACCATCAAAGGTGTCGCTGCAGCTTATGTTGGCTTTCAGGCGCTCTCGCAGAGTGTGCAGTATTTTGTGCGCATGAGCGATGAGATGACCAGCGCAGAGGCACGGCTTGCCGGCATCGTGGATGAGACGCAAACGCTTGAACAGCTGTCGCAGAAAGTCTTTGATTCTGCGCAGCGCAGCCGTGGGGCTTATGCATCAACGGCGCAGTTCATCTCCCGTGTAGGCCAAATGGCCTCTGATCTATTCACCAATGATGAGTTGGTCAAGTTTGCTGAGACAATCAACAAACAGATGGTCATCAACGGCACAACCACATGGGAAGCTGAAGCTGCGATGACACAGCTTTCGCAGGCGCTGGCAGCCGGCGTACTGCGCGGCGAAGAATTGAACTCTGTCTTTGAACAGGCACCGGGGATCATCCGGCTCATTGCGGATTACCTTGATGTGGACATTGGACAGATCCGCTCGATGGCTGCAGAGGGTATGCTCACCGCTGAGATTGTGAAGAACGCTGTCCTGTCTGGCGCTGATGAGATTGACCAGGCATTTGAACAAATGCCGATGACCTGGGCGCAAACGTGGCAGAGCTTTACGAATCAGGTAGCTTGGGCCCTCAGGCCACTCTCTGATCTGTGGTCGCAGGCGTTGAACAGCGAAGCCGTACAAGGCAGCATTACCCGCCTTGCCGGTGCGCTGAGTGTGCTTGTCAATCTTATTGTGGCCTGCATCGAGGCCTTCATGCAATGGGAGGGGGCTGTACCGCTTTTACAGACGATTGGAATCATCGTCGGGGTAACGCTTGTGATGGCTTTTGCGAATCTTGCAAAGGTTGGTTTGGCGGCATTCGCATCTTTGATTGTGCGCGTCGCAGCGGCGGCCATCGCTTTTGCAGCTGCTCATGCTCCACTGATTGCGTTTATCACGATCTTCGCGCTTATTGTGAAGGGCGCAGAGCAGATGGGCATGTCTGTGCGTGATGTGTTCATGACGCTGGCAGGCGGCATCTCAGGCGTTGTTTTCTCGATTGGCGCGATGTTTACCAGCCTTTGGGAGAACATCAAGATTGGCGCAAGCAACACCGTCGAATGGATCAAGTCTGCATTTATCAATGGTATCGGGGATATCGCCAAACAGCTTGATATCGGCGGCGCCGGTGGGTTGATTGAAAAGGTTACTGGTATCAATTTGCAGGGTATGAGCTATACGCCAAATTACCAGTCCTTTACGATGTCCAGCAACATGTCTGCAGCTTACGATAAGGGCTATGCATACGGCAGCTATTACGCCAACAAAGCTATGAACTGGGTCGGCGATAAGATCTCTGGCCTCACGGATCTGGTGGATCAGGCGTCCAGCATCAGCGGCGGCAGCCTGAATGTAGGCTCCATCCCAACCGCCGAGGATATCGGCTTTAGCACTGAGGGGCTGGAAGATTCGTCCGGCGATACTGCGAAAAGTTCTGCTGAGACTGCTGAGAACACGAAAAACATCGCCGACACCTTAACCACGGTAGCGAATGATTTTGCCTGGTTTCGTGCTGGTACTCGCAGTAAAGCAATGCAGCGCATTGAGCAGAACATTAAGCTGGATATTAACGCGCCAATCAACGGTACTGCATCTTCGGACATTGATGGTTTCATCTCTGAATTTACTGGCGCGCTCGAGGCGGAAATGAAGAACAGCAAGCGCAGCTTCGCAGCAATGGGGGTGTGATAAATGGCTGAAACTTTAGCAGTCACGCGATCTGGTGACACTGCAATGTCGTCCAGTCTGGCAAATATGCTGAATGGCGGCATGCAGCACTCTGTATATATCAATGAGGAGTGTATGCCGATTGCGCCGGCGAAGATCACAATCACGATTGCCAATAAAAACCGATCCATCGATCTTGCAGCTGGCGGCGTGTATAAGGTGCTGAATATGCCCGGGCTCACAGCTTATGAATTTGAGCTGATCATCCCCCACGATCAGTACAGCTGTCCATTTGCTATCTACGACAATGGCTATCAACCGCCACAGCACTATTTCGACTTGTTTGAAAAGCTGAAAACAGATTCAACCGTTGAGAATCGCGCTTTCCCGTTTGTCGTTGTGGACAACTCTGATTCGCCGACACTGATCTCCACGATCTGCACCCTTGAAGATTATGAGATCTCGCAGGATGCGGATGAGGATGTGCTGGATTATCGCGTGAATCTCAGGCTGGAAAAATATGAGCGGCATGTCACGCAATCCTTTTCACTGCAACAAAATGAAGATGGATCTTGGACTGCCGTTGACGACGGTATGCACGACAGACTGCAGGCGGCCGCAGATGCGGTGAACGCGGCGCAGACCGCTGTGAACATGGCGCAGGGTGCTGCCGATCTTATGGCAAGCCTGAAAACGAAAAACAGCGGAACAATGTCTGCGGTGACCACCGAGCTTCTCGGTACCGGCGCCACCGTTGCCGACGTAAAACGTGTAGCCTTTGCAAATGGCCTCACCGTGTGCACAACAGTACCAGCAGGAAGGCTGATCAAGTTATGAGCGAAACAGTCAAGAATGAGATTAAAATCGGTGACCATACCAGAGCGCGCATCGAGCTGTACACGGTCGATGGCACGGGTACACCGCAGACAATGTTTGTGCCTGTGCTGCTGGATGATATCAGCTGGACATCTGAGTGGGCGTGCACGCCGTCAAAGATGACCTTTACCGTACTCAAAGAAGGGGCTCTGAACTTTGGCATGGGCACGAAAGCTGTGCTCAAGATCAACGATGAGATCATCTGGACGGGCTATGTCATGTATAAGCACCGCACCAGCGATGTAAAGATCGATTGCACAGCCTATGACCAGCTGCGCTATCTCAAGCTCAAAATGTGGAAGTCTTTTGAGAATGTGCAGTGCTGTGCAGATCCGATAAAAGAAATTCTTGAGGACTATGAGTTGCCAATTGGTGAATTTGATGAGCTTAATCAAGTCACGCAAGGCGATTTGGTATTCGATGGAAAAGAAGCGCTCGAAGTCATTGATGAGTTGATGCAAAAGCATTCGT
>ERZ1034915.2011-NODE-2011-length-10206-cov-10.921486_pt1 | contig 10206 bp, 16 predicted proteins | sample MGYA00520592_ERZ1034915 | MGnify/ENA primary metagenome ERZ1034915 (study PRJEB33766, sample SAMN09781787) | gut metagenome | biome: gut microbiome | host: Homo sapiens | place: Madagascar | study: EMG produced TPA metagenomics assembly of the PRJNA485056 data... | reverse complement strand
ATGATTTTTAAATTAAATTGAAAATTTATGTGTTGGACAGGAAAAAGATTTTTTAAAAGAATGCCTCGAATTGCATTGAGGGACATTGAGGTTTATAAAGTCTTGACTAAAGAAGGCGAAAGTCCCTATCAAGATTATCAATATGAATTTAATCAGGAGACAAAACAAATTTCTTTAAAATCTAATAAATGTATTTTAAGCGGTACCATAGAAATTAAGTATGGATATCACAGTTATTCTAAGAAATGTAGATTTGTTAAATTATTTTTTATTAATACTAGTCATATAACTGTTTTTTCTAAAAAAAGGAAAGAGAACACGAATACAATTATAAGTGGCTTTTTTAATAATAATAAAGTGATATATAAGGCGATTATTCCCAAAGGTACAATTTATTATCAAAACCGATATGGGGAATATGTTTCTGAAAAGATTATTGTGACAGATGAACTTGTTAAACCTAACGGAAAGAATTACATTGAAAAATAAAATAATAAATGGAGCAAAATAATATAGAGATATATTCTCATTTTTTGGAAAGGACAGACGAAATTAGAAGTATAATAACTAAAAAATGCTTTTATGAACAAGCTCCGCATGGATTTGTTCAAGATGAAGATTGGGATACTTGTTTATCGGGGGATGGGTTTCTCATTAAGGGAGAAAAACTTTTATATTACAATATTGCTGACAATTGTGGTAATTTTCTTTATACTATTGACATTCCGTTAAGATTTATTGATGATGATGGAAAAATAGAGGAAATCATACAAAATAAAATTGATGAGTTTAATAAAGAAAATGGCTATGGAGATTGATTATGAACAATGGGCTGAAAATTATTTGGATTTTATATCCATGATTCATGATAGACAAATTGAAGGCTCAAATATTTTTAACCGTTGCAAAAAATGGAATACACTTCATCCCGGAAATTATGCAATATTGATAAATATCAAGGATAATAAGGCTGAGATTGAATTATATCAATGTTATAGTTCTGTAAATTATAGAAAATTATTACAATTTACATTCTTTTCTTGTTTCAACCTGCCACTACTTTTTAGGGGCAACAATGCTGCCTTGTCATCCATGGTTGGGCAGTCCGCAAGCGTCTATTCGGGCGAACTCAGCCCTATTATCCTTTGACCCTCCTCCAATATGTTCAACGCTGCGTTGTAGTCTCGGTCTATCAAAGAGCCGCATTCGGGACAGACCCACTGTCTGTCCTTCAACGTCAATTCCTTGTAGATATAGCCACAATGGTTGCATCTTTTCGAGGACGGGTAAAACCTGTCAATGAAAACCAACTGTCTTCCGTGCCATGCCGCCTTGTAAGCCAATATCCTGCGGAATTCTCCCCAATTGACTTCCGAGATGCTCTCGGCGAGTTTATGGTTTCTCACCATTCCCTTGACGTTGAGGTCTTCCATCACGATGACTTGGTTTTCGTCAATCAGATGGTTTGTGACATCATGGAGGAAGTTCAGTTTTCTGTTCCTTATCTTCTCGTTCAGTTTGGCGAAGCGGAGCCTCGCCTTCTCTCTGTTCTTGCTTCCGACAATTTTCTTGGAAATCTGACGTTGAAGCCGTTTCAATCGGCTCTCCTCATTTTTCTTGAAGTGGAAGTTCTCAATCACTTGACCGTCAGAAGTGACGGCAAAGTCCTTGATTCCCAAATCAAGACCCACCATGCTTGATGATTGAGGCACTTGCCTCAACGGCTTGTCAATCAAGACGCTCAGATAGAATTTCCCGTTCGGTTCCTTGCTCAACGTTATTGATTTAACCTTGTCTTGGTTCCTGTTCAGATAACGCTCATCGTTCCTTGAGCATTTGAAATGGATATCTTTAAGGACCTTGATTAGGTCAATGCGGTTGCCACGGACACCGATGAACGCATCCTTGGGGAAGCGGCAAGACTGTCTGTTGTCATGCTTTGACTTGAACTTCGGAAAGCCTTTGTGAAGTTTGAAGAAGTTGTCATATGCTTGGTTCATATCCCTCACCGATTGCTGCAACACCTTGGAGTGAACGTCCTTGAGCCACTCGTTATCCTTTTTCAAAACCGTGATGTGCTTGACAGCCGAGGATGAACTGACGGATATATGTTCGTTCTGATATGAATCTTTTCTGAACGCAAGGCAATTGTTGTAGACGAATCGGCAACAGCCGAGCTGCTTGTTGATAAAATCAATCTGCTCCGCTGATGGATATATACGTATTTTGATTGCCTTGAGCATACTTTAAGTATTTAAGTATTTAATTATAAATAGTTTAATATACAAAAAAATAAATAAAATTTCTAAAAAATGCTATAAATTTTATGAATGTTTATTATACCATAGAAATACCGATTATGGATTTATGTATTGAAAACGCTTTTATAAAAAGAATGGTGGATTGGAGAGATTCATTAATTGCAACAGAGGTAGAAAAGGCTAAAAAAGGAAAATCTTATGATTATCAGAAGTTTTTAGATTTGAAAGAAATGTTTGGAGAATAGAAAACTTTTTGGTATATTTGCAAAAAAAGAACAAGAAATGGGATTGTTTGACAGCACAAAATTTAGGCAGAGATTTGTAAAGGATTATAATCTGCCTATCAATATTTTCAGTGATGATAATATTTGGGCGCATTATGTCCGCCTTTATGACTTTTTCCCTATGGTTGAATATTATAGGGTTATTGGGCTTATTGAGGAGGAATATGACGACAATGTTGAGAAATGGCTTGAATATTGTGCATCAGTCCGAGACGCAGCCATAAATGGGGTTATGGAAAGCAGTGCCTATAAGTTTTTCAACAATATGGACATGGCTCCATATACAAAATTGGATGTGAATATTGGAGAACATTCCATTTATACGGAAGCAACTGACGGGAAACGGTTTCTTTCGATTGACCTTAGGAAGGCAAATTTCCAAGTGTTGAGAATGATGAGCGTGATTGAGGATAAGACTTATGACGATTTCATTCTTAGATATGGCGGAGATGAATATATTCAAGGAAGTAAATATCTCAGACATGTTATTTTCGGAAAAATGAATCCGGGAAGAATCATCAGAATTGAGAAATATTATATGAACCAAATATATAAGTTGGTCAATAATCTTTTGGAAAATAAGGGTATGACATTATATTCAATGAATTCTGATGAACTCGTATGGGCATCAAACGGAAATACATTTAACAGTCAGATTCTTCAAAGTTTTATCAAGGAGTCATTAAATCTTGATACACGATGTGAGAATGTGGAGATTAAAATGCTACCGATTGTTAATGCTCGTGGAAACAAGGTTGATGCTTTTGTAGGAAGAAACATTGATACGGGAGAGGAAGTGTTGAAAAAGGCTTCCACTACATTTTATCCACAGATATATAAATTGTGGAAAGGGATTGAGATTGAAGATATTGATAGGGTTTTCTTTTGTGAGGACCAATTGGCTATGTTTAATGAACCTTTAAAATTGATTGAAAATGTTTAAAGTAGATTATTTGGAAAATAAGATTAAAGCGGCCGCTTATGAGATACATGCCGAGGTTAATCAAATGTATGACAACCGTCCTTATGGTTACCATCTTGATATGGTTGCAAATTTTGTGAAGGAATATATATCTGAGGATAATGAACATTATATGGGAGTTATTTTCGGGGCATATTTTCATGATACAATTGAGGATGCCAGATTGACTTACAACAATGTCATGGAACTGGCCAAGATGTATCTCGATGATGAGGATGCCTTGATTGGAACGGAGATTGTCTATGCGCTTACCAATGAAAAGGGCAGAACAAGAGCGGAAAGAGCAAATGACAAATATTATAATGATATTTGCAACACTCCTTATGCTCCTTTGGTAAAAATGGCTGACAGAATGGCAAACATGAGTTATTCAATTGAGAAAGGCTCAACAATGGCTAATGTTTACAGAAAAGAATTGCCACATTTTATTGAGGCAATAACAAAAAATAATAAAAATCTTCCACCAAAAGAAATGATAGAGGATTTGAAAAAAATTGTAATATAAAAGAATGGTAATTTTAGCAACAAGTGATTTTCATGGCTATCTTCCTTTTGTGAAGGAGCCATTTGATTTATTATTGATATGTGGTGATATATGTCCGGCATATTGTCATGCCGCAAGTTTTCAAAAGGATTGGATAAATGATGAATTTGTCAAATGGGTCAATGGACTTCCGTTTAAGACTGATGATTCCAAAGTCATTTTAACACCAGGCAATCATGATTTTTATTTTGAAAGGGCACAGAAAAATGATTTGAGAGAAATTGAATCCGCAACGTCCAATAGATTAAAAATTCTTAAGCACGGCGAATATGACTATGATGTGATAGTAAGTGACGGACTTGATACAATCAAAATATTTGGTACTCCTTATTGCAGCATTTTCGGCAATTGGGCTTTTATGGTATCAGATGAGACATTGGAGAAGAAATTTTCCCAAATACCTGATGATGTTGACATATTAATCAGTCATGATAGCCCGAATATCAACGGCTTGGGAGATATAACTGAAGGACCTTTCCAAAAAGAAGACACAGGAAATAATGTACTTGCAAAACATATTGAAAGAATCAAGCCAAAGATATTTGTGAGCGGGCATTTTCATAGCGGAAACCATAAGTTTGAAAAGGTTGGCGATACCTATATGGCAAATGTGTCTTTGGTCAATGAAGATTATCAACCAGTAAATCCTATTCTTAAAATAGAATATGATGAGGAGACAAGAACCGTTATAGGAAATTCTTTGATTTTTTCTTAAAAAGTTTGGTTTTTAAAAATAATCTTTGTATCTTTGCATTGTAAGAGAAATCTTACAAACGTTCTTTGAAAAAGATGGATATAATTCGGGGAATAAACCGAGAAAGCCAAGTAGGTTTCGGGAATTAAGCCAACAGTAGGATGTTTTTGGAAAATTACCTTCTATATATATGTGTAATTCCAAAAATTTGATATAAGTAATATTTAGTAGTTACATTGGTGTATTTTAGCCATAAAGGGTTTCCTACTAACAATTTACCTTTATGAGAAATAAGTTTTCGTGGATTATATTTGTTTTTGATAAGAAATATCTCCATCATCGGGGAGAAATAACAACGGTGGTCGTATCTACTTGAGGATTGGTTATCTGACTGAAAAATGTTAGGGGTTATCAAGCGGTCTTTTTCTGATGTAGCGGTCAGATTTAGATGATACTTGCCATAAGAGTAAGGTGCTTTCAGTTTATGAGCACAAGGTTATGGTTGCTTGAAGTACATTATTGAATTTGCCACAACGAGGAACGTGCTTCCTTTGAGAATCCACTTGACGATTGTGGATGTGGTAAAGAGAGTAGATAATGGAGATAGAGGAGTTGCTATTGAATAACTGAACTTTACGGAGAATAGTCATCCGTAGTTAGCAACTAATATAAGTAATCGTTGTGAGTTTTAGCTATAGAAAGGTTAAAAAGACTGTTTCGGCTCACCGAAATGACTTATCAGTATTTTATTGGTGGTTCTTGCGAAAGGGAAAATAGGCAGGACCGCCATTTTTTTGTTTAAAAATATTTGGAATTCTTTAATATTTTTTGTAATTTTGAACTATGATTACAAAAGAAGATAGAATAAAAATGTTTGCCAATGAGATTGGCTACATTGCTGATGAAAATCTTAAAAAGTTTGCCGAAAAGGTACTTGAGGATGCTGATGATTACTTTTTCACGGTACCTGCATCAAGCAGTGGCAAATATCATCCACAGTTCAGTTTGGGTGAAAGCGGATTGGTTCGCCATACAAGAGTCGTTGCATTCTTCGCAAAATGTATAGGGGAATCAATGATGTTTAATCAACATGATATTGATTTGCTTGTTATTGCCGCAATTGCCCATGACATCAAGAAGCAAGGGGATAATACAAACGGTCATACCGTAGGAAATCATCCTGAAATAGCAAAGAATTATATTCTTGTAATGGGAACCGAGAATGAAAACCTTATATCAATGGATGATACAAGAAAAATTGCCTCTGCGGTTTATTCCCATATGGGGAAATGGGGGCATGAAAACGACAATATGCCACTGCCGGAAACCGATTTTGACAAGGCTCTCCAATCAGCGGATTATCTTGCAAGCAGGAAAGAAATTTTGGATTTTGATTTTAAACCAACAGAAACAGTTGTTGTTGAACACAATCTAAATTCCGCAGCAACACCTGCAATCAACTATGACGGAGACCCAAAGGATTATGTACTCGGATTTGGTAAATATAAGGGACAGACAATTGAGGCGGTGGCTAAAACCGGATACATTGATTGGATGATAAAGCAGGATGATTTTTTTAACAAAGAGGCACAGGAAATGGGTAAGCGTTATCTTGATTCACTGAAAAATCCTAAGCCTATTGTAGAGAATAAGGCAAAAACCTCTGACCCGGTGCCATCATCAGAGCCGATTGACGATTTGCCATTTTAACTAAAAAATAAAATAGGTGATAATTATGACATGATTTTTTATAAAGCATTGAAAAATAACTTCAAGCATATTGAATTGCCATCATATAATCCGGATAATGTATATAACTTTATCAAACAGAAGATATATTCGGATGGATTGAGAAAATATATTCAAAACAGATAAACATATGAAAGTAAAGGAATTAATAAAACAATTGGAAGAGTATAATCCAGAAGCTGATGTAACTATTGTTTCGGATTATGTAGAGTTACCGAATTTTTGTGTGACTTATGCAGGTGGAGACGGTTGTTCGAAAAAGGCATGCAATGCTGTTCATTTTTCAAGCGACACAGAACACGAAAATTACTAAAAAATAAAAATATCATGCAAACACTTAATTTGGAATCATTCAAGGAGATGGTCAATACCAATCCATCTTTTAAAGAAAAACTGACGGATTCTGACGTGATAAGTTTCGACAACGGAACAATGATTATCAAAAGACAGAATTTAAACAAGTATCTTGAGAAATATGCCTGCAAGGATGAGGATGACCTTGGAGAAACAATGTGGTATTCCTATGGCATGTTTGTGAAGGTAATTGATTGAAAAATAATTTTCTAAAATTTTATAAAATAATTTATGTCACAAGTTTATTTGAAAAGGGGTAATAGTTGGACCCCTACAGAAGGTAACTTCGAGAAGAAACCCGTTCTTGATGAGGGAATTTATGAGATTCTTGTAAATCCGTTCAATATGGAACTTTCTTTGAAAAAAACAGCGGAGGAATTCAATTTTGGATTCAAACTTTATGGTATTGATGAGACCCTTATTAAGCATGTTCTTGACACGTACAACAAACAGCCGGTAAAGAGAAATATCGGAGTATTGTTGAATGGCGGGAAAGGAACTGGTAGATTTTAAGAAATTCAGTGTTTCTTAAAGTTTTAAATATTTAAAAATAACTAAACGGAGTTAATATTATTTTATTAATACCATTAACTATTTATAATAAAATAATTGGTATTATGAGATTTAATATTAATGAAGATTTAGGAAATGAAATTAAAAATTTATATCTAAAACAAGGTTTAAGCTGTACTAAAATAGGTAAAAAGATAGGAACAACAGCAGCCACAATTAGTTCATTTTTAAAGAAAAACGGTATAAACGTTATCAATAAACAAAACATAATTAATTGTGACATAGAAAATGATATTATACCACGATATATAAAAGGAGAAAGTCTTTCTAAACTATCGAAAGAATTTAATGTTTCCGTAAAAACATTATCGAGAAAATTGAAAGAAAAAGGTATAGTTATCATAAACTATCAAAATAAAGCCAAATTTGATGAAACTATATTTGATAATATAGATACAGAAGAAAAAGCATATTGGTTGGGCTTTATTTTTGCTGATGGTTATCTTTCTTCCCGAGATTATGGTTTTGAATTATCTTTAAAAGGTTCAGATGTTGAGCATCTTTATAAATTTAACAAGTTTACAAAGCATAACAAAAACAATGTTAAATTAGGAGAAGCAAAATTTGGTGATAAAGTGTTTATACGTTGTAGATGGGGAATTGTAAATAAACATTTATGGACAACGTTAAATTCTTATGGATGTACTCCTCGTAAATCACTTACTTTGGAATTTCCTTTTTTAAGTGATAAAAATTTAATAAGACATTTTATTAGAGGATATTTTGATGGTGATGGTTGCCTTTCATATCATATTCGAAAAAACAAGATTTTTCCAAAAATTACTTTTTTAGGAACAATGAAGTTTTTAAATGTATTACAAAACAATTTGAATAAAAATATAAAAACAACTATCCTTTCTGATAAAAGAATGAAAAACACTTATATATTAAGTATTTCAACTACTGACGTTTTGGATTTTTTAGATTATTTATATAAAGACAGTTCAATTTATTTAGATAGAAAATTTAATAGATATAAAATATTTAAAAGTTGCCGTTCTAAACAGGAATGTTTAGAATTATTAGTGGGCGAAAACGGGGAAGACTGCGATGTTAATCCCGTGATAATCAAAGATAATAACGAATCTTTGACATTGTAACGCATAGAGATTGAAACTTAGTAATAAGAATATAACATCTCCAAGAGCGTCCGCTACCCCAACCAATTTTGAGTGGGTAAAAAGATATGCTGGGCTATATCGAAAGATAAGATATAGAAATACGGATAAAAAGCCGTATGATAACAAAACTGAAGACAGTAACCGCTAAACTTATAGCAAACAGATTGGGGCTTCCAGTCATCATTTGCGATAGACCGTATCCGGGACTTACAAATTTTCTTGCAGGAATTGAGCAGGATTGCGTATTTTTCTTTGATGAATTTGAAAAGCAGTTCAGAGTCAATGATTGTAATAGCAAAGGTACAAATAGTGATGAGAACAGAGCCGGGGAAGATTTGCTTTCCATTATGGATGGCGTTTTCAATACCGATAATTGCCATATTTTCCTCCTTACTACCAATGAATTGAGTATCAATGACAATCTTTTGTCAAGACCATCACGAATCAGATATCTGAAGTCTTATGGGACAGTGATGGATAAAAAGATTCTTGAGGAATTCATTGATGACAATCTTCAATATCCTGAATTCAGAACTGAAATTTTGGATTTTGTTGATTCCCTCACAATGGCAACAATAGACATTGTGAAAACAATTGTAGATGAAGTGAATATCCATCATTGTCATATTGAGGAATTTAAACAATTCTTCAACGTGAAAGAGGCAAATTATCGTTACTTCACAAGAGAGGGGACTTATATTTATGGCCAAGAGATAACAAAGGAGGAGTTCTTGAAGAAATGCAATAGTTGCAATTATAATGATGATGCCCGTCCACAGTACAGCAACATGACTATCAACAAAAATATTCATAAATTCAAGGTCGGCGATTATCTTTATGGGTCTAACAAAATCCTTGAATTGGATTTGAAGAAACAGTTTATAAAGATTCAGAATGACAATTATAGATATGAGGTTACATATATCTATATTGAGAACATGAACACCAAACCGAATGTTTATGATGATTATAATCCATATTATGATTATTAACAGAACGGTGGAGAAAACTTTTCCACCATTTTGTTTTATTTGAAAAAAATTTATATTTTTATAAAAATTATAAAAACATGACACTTGAAGAAATAATTCAGAACAATCTCATGACGGCTATGAAAGCCAAGGATGAGGTTCAGACAAACACTCTCCGCAGTGTAAAAACCACCATTATGGAGAAAAGAACAGCTCCGGGATTTAAGGGGGAACTCTCTGATGGTGACATAATCAAAATTATGCAGAAGATGGTCAAGGAACGTGAGGAGGTAGCAGAGGTATATAAATCGAACAACCGTCAGGAATTGGCTGACAAGGAACTTGCCGAGGCTGAAATCATCAAGGAATATCTTCCGAAGCAGATGGATGAGGCTGAAGTTGAAAAGATTATCAAACAGGTGATTTCCGATACCAACGCCTCATCTATCAAAGATATGGGAAAAGTGATGGGAGCCGCCACAAAGCAACTTAACGGGCAAGCGGACGGCAAGACCATCAGCGGAATAGTAAAGAGATTGCTTTCTTGAAAAATAAGCAAAAACAAAACGTTTTAATATGACAGTGTGGAAAATTCATAAAAAGTGGGTTTTCCACTATTTATTTATATAAAAATCAATATTTTATGAATTTAAAATTAACAAAAGAACAATGG
>ERZ1034915.2003-NODE-2003-length-10234-cov-5.046566_pt1 | contig 10234 bp, 11 predicted proteins | sample MGYA00520592_ERZ1034915 | MGnify/ENA primary metagenome ERZ1034915 (study PRJEB33766, sample SAMN09781787) | gut metagenome | biome: gut microbiome | host: Homo sapiens | place: Madagascar | study: EMG produced TPA metagenomics assembly of the PRJNA485056 data... | reverse complement strand
CAAAGGCAATGCCGTGGGCTGCGCAAATTCTGCCCACGGCGGCAGCATCCTGCACACTTCCGCACACATTTGAGCCATGCGCCATGATCACCAGCCGGGTGTTGGGACGAATCAGAGCTTCCAGCGCGGCCGGGTCCAGCAAGCCATCCCGGCCGCAGGGAATCCTGTCAAAGCAAACGCCTTCCATTTGCAGTAAAGGCCGCATCACGGCGTTGTGCTCCATACTGCTCACAAGGCAATGGTCACCGGGCTTTAAAAAGCCATGAATGGCCATATTCAGCCCCCAGGTGGCCCCGGGGGTTAAAATCACATGGGTCACCGGCCCCGAAAAATGAAACAGCCGTTTCAGCCGTTCGCGCAGCTGCAGGGTAACCAACCCGGCATCCTGTGCGCTGGCGTAAACCGAGCGATTGATAGTGGCCCCCACATGATCCAGATAATCCGCCATGGCAAGGCTTACACCCTTTGGCTTCGGAAACGATGTGGCCGCGTTGTCCAGATAGATACTGCGCAAACAAAATCACTCCTTTGATGGGTAATATAGCACAAGAGGCCCAAAAACGCAACGCCGGGCGGCGGTGCAAAGCGGTACACGCTGTGTGCCGGAAAAATGTTATAATTATGGCAGCGCCATAATTTTAGGCAATACTGCATGGCTTTCAGCTTCAGCACGGTAGGCAAAAGGCACCGAACGCTAAGCCAAGAGCATACAGGATGCGCGTGTGCGTTATCCGGCATTTTGGCAATGCAGCCGGTGCGCCGATGCCGCTGCAGCGGTGCAGTGATGCCGAAAAATTCAGCAAGAAAGAGGAATTGGAATTCATGAAAAAAGTAAACTGGTTTGTTGTATTGGCGGGTGCAGCCGTGGGGCTGGCCGCAGTGCTGCTTACATTTTTGGGAAACCCGGCCAACATGGGCTTTTGCATTGCCTGCTTCCTGCGTGATATTGCAGGTGCGTGCGGGCTGCACAGCGCCGCGCCGGTGCAGTATGTGCGCCCTGAGATCATCGGCCTTGTGCTGGGTGCCTTTGTTATGAGCGTGGCGGCAAAGGAATTCAGGGCCAAAGCAGGCTCGTCCCCGGCAGTTCGCTTTGTGCTGGGCGCACTGGTGATGATCGGCGCTCTGGTGTTTTTGGGCTGCCCGCTGCGCATGGTGCTTCGCCTTGCAGGCGGCGATCTGAACGCCTTAACGGCACTGCTCGGCTTTACGGCAGGCATTTTTATCGGCACGCGCTTTTTGAACAAGGGCTTTTCCCTGCGCCGTGCCTACGATGCCTGCGCCGCCGAGGGCACGGTGCTGACAGCCGTGCTGACCGGGCTGGGCGTTTTGTTTATGCTGGTTCCGGCTCTTTTTAAAATGAGCGAAAAGGGCCCCGGCTCCATGCACGCCCCGGTGCTGGCATCCTTTGGAATTGCACTCATTGTGGGGGCGCTTGCCCAAAAAAGCCGACTGTGCATGGCGGGCGGCATTCGTGATGGAATCCTGTTTCAGGATTTCAAGCTGCTATACGGTTTTATTGCCATTTTTGCCGTCACGCTGGCAGGCAATCTGATCTTGGGCAGCTTTAAGCTGGGCTTCCACAGCCAGCCGGTGTCGCACAGCGCACATTTGTGGAATTTTCTTGGCATGGTGATCGTTGGCTGGGGCTCGGTGCTGCTGGGTGGCTGCCCGCTGCGCCAGCTGATTTTGGCAGGCTCGGGCAACGGCGATTCTGCCGTTACGGTGTTCGGCATGATGGCAGGTGCTGCCATTGCACACAACTTTGGCTTGGCCGGTTCTGCCGACAGTGTAAACGAAGCCGGGCAGTATGTGGTGGGCGGCATTCAAACAAACGGCCAGATGGCAGTTTTGATCGCCCTTGCCGCGCTGCTGGTGATCTCGCTGGTGCATTTGCCCAAAAAAGAACATTGATTTCAGGAGGATAGGATACAATGGTTGATGCAAGAGGTTTGCTTTGCCCTATGCCCGTTATGATGGTGCGAAAAGAGGTGCTGGCCACTGCTCCCGCCGCACTGGAGGTTTTGGTGGATGATCCCTGCGCCGTAGAAAATATTTCCCGCTTTGCCGCATCGCAGGGATACAGTGTGGCGGTAAGCGAACAGGGAAACGATGTTAAGCTGGAGCTGACAAAGCAATGAAAGAATATATTGCCACCTTTCACACCCATCTTTCCGCGCTGCTCACCAGCCGCAAGCTGACAGCGCTTTCAGTGCGTGCCCAAATGATGCCGGTGCCGCGAAAGCTCAGCTCCTCGTGCGGCACCTGTGTGCGCTACTGGGCAAAGGAGCCGCACCTTGCGGCAATGGATGCCGATGTGGAAGCGGTTTACGAAACAGGGGCGGACGGTGAGTATACACGGCTGCTGCAAAACGATTGAGCGGCCGTGCGCTGAAAAGGTCTATCAGAAAGAAGCTGTATATGATCCCTTTAAAACAAGGCATTGCCCGGTATCACCTGCCGGGACTGTTTGAATTTTACGAACTTTACAAAATATTTCTGCCGCTGTTTCGAGAGCATCGCGAGTATTTTTACGATTGGTGCGACATCGGTTCGATTTACGGTGCGCCTGCCGATTGCCTTTGGGGCGGCGGGCGCGCCGGTTTTGGCAGCAATGATCCGCAAAAGGTGCTGGCGCTCATGCGGGAGCATCAAATTTCCGCCCGCCTGACCTTCAGCAATTCCTTGTTAAAGCCGGAGCATTTAAAAGATGCAAAATGCAACGCGCTGTGCAGAATGTTTGCCGAAAGCAGCAGGCCGCAAAACGGCGTGATCGTGCATTCGGATGTTTTGCTGCAGTATCTGGAAAAAGCCTATCCGGGGCTGTATTTTGTATCCTCTACCACCAAGGTTTTAACGGATTTTCAAAGCTTTCAAAGTGAGGCAGCAAGAAAAGAGTTTCGCTATATCGTGCCGGATTTTCGGCTGAACAAAGCCTTTGATCAGCTGGACTCCTTACCGGAAAGTCTGCGGCAAAAGGTGGAGTTTTTATGCAACGAATGCTGCTGGTTCGGATGCCGCGAAAGAAAAGCCTGTTACGAAGCGGTGAGCCGGAAAAATCTGGGCGAAAACGCGCCCGAGCATCACTGCACAGCGCCGGATGCCGCGCAAGGCTATCGTTTTTCCAAAGCGATGCAGAACCCCGGTTTTATCGGCATTCAGGATATTCAAACAAAGTATCTGCCCATGGGATTTTCGCATTTTAAAATCGAGGGCAGGGGGCTTGGCAGTGCGGTTATTCTGGAATTTTTGCTCTATTATCTTACAAAGCCAGAATACCATCTGCAGGTTCGCGAAAAAATTTATCTGGATAGTATGCTGGATCTTTTTTGAATGCTGGCTTGGCTTTTGCAAAAATCCATGCGTAGAAACGGCACAAAAATAAATCCGAAAAACTGCAACATTTTGCGCCTTCGGCGTGTATACAGGGCAGAGAGATCAAAACACCGGTGAAAATATGCTGAATCTCAAATGCAAAACGATACACGATCACGGAGGGATTCTATATGAATAAAATTGCCATTGCTGCTATGGGCCTTACCGCCGCATTTGCTTTTTCCCTTGCCGTCTGCGCCGAGATGCACTATGCCCAGCCCATCTCAGAGTCTGCCGCCAGCCAAAGCGGCTGCCGGTATTCGCTGTATGTGAGCAGCGGCATATCTGAGGAAGAATTGGTGCAGGCCATTGCTATGGTCAACTGAACCGCCAAAATGAGAGGATGAGAGAAACCATGATGGGTTGCATTGCCTGTAAAATGCCTTTGCGGAAAAACTGGCTGTGGGCGGCACTTAGTTGGGCAAAAGCTGCCTTGCAAAGCGCCCCGCAAGCACAGGCGCACTCGGCCCCGCGAGAGGAAATCAACCAGCAGGCCGAGCGGCTGCTGAACAGCTATGGCAACAGCATTTTGCGCTATGCCTATACATATCTGCACAACCGTGAGGATGCCGAGGAGATCTTGCAGGAAACGCTGATCCGGTTTTTGCAAACAAAGCCTGTGTTTGCAAACGATCAGCACGAAAAGGCCTGGCTTTTGCGTGTGGCGGCAAACCTGAGCAAGAATAAGCTTCGCGCAGAAAAAATTCGCCAGACAGATGAACTGAACGAAGAACTGGCTGCCGAGCAGCGGCAGGACCTTGCCTTTGTGTGGGAGGCAGTAAGCAAGCTGCCCGAGCGCTACCGGCAGGCGATGCATCTGTTTTATCACGAAGGCTATGCCTCGCGAGAAATTGCGCATATCCTTGGCCGCAACGAAGCTACCGTGCGGTCTGACCTGCAGCGAGGCCGTGAAAAGCTGCGGAAAATGCTAAAGGAGGAATATGGTCTTGAAGCAGAGGTATAACGAAGTCATGGAACATATTGTTGTAACCGATGAAATGCGCGCGCGCATTCTGGCCGCAGTGCAGCAGGCAGACCTGACCCCGCGCAAAAAGGCGATTCGTTTTGATCGAATTCTGAAAATGGCCGCTGCGGCCGCTGCCTGTGCGGCGGTTATGGTTGTAGGGCAAAACGCAATACCAAAATCGGGCAGCGCCGCTGCGGCCGATACCGGCGCCTACACCGACGGGGTCGACAAGGCCTCCGATAGCTGCGAAATGGCCATGCAGGCGGTAAACGGCATACAGGAATGCGCCGATGCTCTTGGCTTAGAGCAGGCGGTCGGCTTTGCTGTGCCGCAGCTGGAAGCCCTGCCTTACACATTGGAAGAAACAGTGTATCGTTCTTACTGGGGCGAAATAGCCGAGGTGGAATACCAGTGCACAGGCGGCGAAGAAGTGTGCCTGCGTAAAGCACCGGGGGAGGGGCCGGTTTCGGGAGATTACAACGATTACGCCTATGTGCAGCAGCTTGCTGTAAACAAGGTACTGGCTGTGCTGAAGGGCAGCACGGAAGGCACTTACACATTGGCCGAATGGCAGGCCGATGGCTATGCCTATTCGCTGTCGCTTTCGTCGCCGCAGACGGCTGCATGGTGGGAAAACGCCATACAAACCATTCACTGAACAGCTCCAAAAGGCTCTCTGCTTTTATCGGCAGAGGGCCTTTTTTGGCATCGAAGGCAGTAATAACATTGTAGAATGAAAAAAGATGTGTTATAGTATAAACCAACGCCGCATATTTTGCGGCTGCCCTCTATGCGCTGTGCCTGCGGCAAAAGCGCAAATGACGGGAAAATAGAAATCATCTTGAAAAGTAGGAGTGAATCATGTTTTCCAAACAAAAATCGCTGCGGCGCATGATCCTTGCCGCTATGTTTCTGGCGCTCGCACTGGTGCTGCCGTTTTTCACCGGGCAGATCCCGCAAATCGGCAACGCACTTTGCCCCATGCATATTCCTGTGCTGCTTTGCGGATTTTTCTGCGGCCCGTGGTATGCGCTGGCGGTGGGCGGCATCGCCCCGGTTTTGCGCTTTGTCCTGTTTGGTATGCCGCCGCTGATGCCCAAGGGCATTGCCATGAGCTTTGAGCTTGCCGCCTATGGCCTTGTGTGCGGCATTCTGTATATCATGCTTCCCCGAAAGAAAAGCTCGATCTATGCCTCTTTGGTGGGCGCTATGCTGGCGGGCCGCATTGTGTGGGGCGTGGTGCGCCTGATCCTTGCCGGTGTTATGCACTCGCAGTTTCTGTGGGGGGCATTTATTTCGGGCGCGTTTGTCAATGCCGTTCCCGGCATTATCGTGCAGCTGATCCTCATTCCGGTACTGGTGATCGCGCTGGAAAAATATACCGAAAAAAACAACAGGAATTCTTAAAAATGCATTTTGCTTTCTGCCGCAGCAGCAAAGCAAAAAGAAGCCGTATTCCCAGCATGATAGGGGAATACGGCTTCTTCTTTTTTCAGGGCAGTAAAGCATGGGCTGCGGGAAGTGTTCGCTGCGGCAATGGTTTAGAAAAGCAGAAAGTTAATATCGTAAAACAAAATAAAGCACATATACCCAGCTCAGCAATCCGTGAAAAATGGCCCAGCCAACGGACTTCCATGTTGTGTAACTGATCACCATAGCCAAAGCGCTGCCGAATGTTATGCCTTTTTTAACGGTTTTTTCTATTTTGGTCGTACGATCTGTTTCCATCACCTTTAGCCTCCAAAAATCAGAAGTTGTACCATCACTGGTTTTTGTCTTTTTTTGATAAAATAAGGCTACCGGATATGCCAAAGGATATCCCTAAGCAGATTCCGACTCCAATTCCTGCCATGCTGTTCAACGAGCGGATAAAAACAACGCTCCAAAGTATCGCTGCTACGATCCCAATGATGATCCCTGTGATCATTCTTTTGCTTTTCATAAGCGTTACCCTCTAAATTACTATTTCCGCACGGAAAAACTGGAATTGTTGATCAGGAATATGCTGTAACAACAAGGATCGATAAGATGCAAATTCCAAAAGTAAGACAAGATAGGAAAGTGTTCTTAGAAATTTCGCTGTTCTCATCCTTTGAGCGTATAGCCTGAATGAAAAAGAATGGAAAAATAAAACCTGCAATCATCCCGGCTATCCAGAGAAATGTTAGCATTACTTCTTCCTCCTGCTTCCGCAATTTCTGATTCTTTTCATAGCTTAAAACAAATCTCGATTTTCCAATGCGTCGATGGTATTGCTATTAACCCGTATAAGCATCTTCCGCAAACAAAAATAGAGCCGAAACATTACAAATTCGACTCTATTTTTAAATTACCGGGGCTTTGCGTAAGGCTTACAGATGCAGCACACGGTCGCGAATTTCCTGCGTGCGGCCCTGGTTCCAGAACTGGGTGCCGATATAGCCGCAGGTGCGGCGGGCCACATTCAGCTTGCTCTGGTCACGGTTGCCGCACTTGGGGCATTCCCACACCAGCTTGCCGCCGTCTTCTACGATCTTGATCTCACCATCATAGCCGCACACCTGGCAATAGTCGCTCTTGGTGTTCAGCTCAGCATACATGATGTTTTCATAGATGAATTTGATCACATCCATGGTGGCATCCAGATTGTCCTGCATATTGGGCACTTCCACATAGCTGATGGCACCGCCGGGGCTCAGCTTTTGGAACTTGCTTTCAAAAGCCAGCTTGGTAAAGGCATCGATATGCTCGGTCACATGCACATGATAGCTGTTGGTGATATAGCCGTGATCGGTGATGCCGGGCACAATGCCAAAGCGCTTTTGCAGGCACTTGGCAAACTTGTAGGTGGTGCTTTCCAGCGGGGTGCCGTACAGGCTGTAGTCAATGTTTTCCGCACCCTTCCACTTGGCGCAATAGTCGTTCATGGTTTGCATTACCTGCAGCGCAAAGGGGGTGGCGGCAGGGTCGGTATGGCTCTTGCCGGTCATATACTTCACGCACTCATACAGGCCTGCATAGCCAAGGCTGATGGTGGAGTAGCCGCCGTACAGCAGCTTGTCAATGGGCTCGCCCTTCTTCAGGCGGGCCAATGCACCGTTTTGCCACAAAATGGGGGCGGCATCGCTGCGGGTGCCCTTTAAGCGCTCGTGGCGGCAGCGCAGTGCTCTGTGGCACAGCTCAAGGCGCTCATCAAAAAGCTGCCAGAACTTATCAAAATCGCCGCCGCTGGAAAGGGCAACATCCACCAGATTGATGGTCACAACGCCCTGATTGAAGCGGCCGTAATACTTGGGTTTGCCGTTTTCGTCCACATAGGGGGTCAGGAAGCTGCGGCAGCCCATGCAGGTGTAGCAGTGGCCCTCGCCGTTTTTGTCCACCTTGTTCTGCAGCATGATCTTTTCGCTGATATAATCCGGCACCATGCGCTTAGCGGTGCATTTGGCAGCCATCTTGGTAAGGTAATAATAGGGGCTGTCCTCATGGATGTTCTGCTCCTCCAGCACATAGATCAGCTTGGGGAAGGCAGGCGTGATCCAAACGCCCTTTTCATTCTTTACGCCCTGATAGCGCTGGCGAATGGTTTCCTCAATAATAATGGCAAGGTCTTTTTTCTCCTGCTCGTTCTTGGCCTCGCCCAAATACATGAATACGGTGATAAACGGTGCCTGGCCGTTGGTGGTCATCAGGGTGACCACCTGATACTGAATGGTCTGCACGCCGCGGCTGATCTCCTGGCGCAGGCGGCGCTCTACGATCTGGTGGCGGCGCTCTTCGCTGACATCCAGGCCCTCCAGCTCGGCTTTCACTTCCTGTGCGATCTTTTTACGGCTTACATCCACAAAGGGGGCCAGATGGGCTAAACTAATGCTCTGGCCGCCGTACTGGTTGCTGGCCACCTGTGCAATGATCTGGGTGGCAATGTTGCAGGCCGTAGAAAAGCTGTGGGGCTTTTCGATCAGCGTGCCGCTGATCACAGTGCCGTTCTGCAGCATATCCTCTAAGTTTACCAGATCGCAGTTGTGCATATGCTGGGCAAAATAGTCGGCATCATGGAAATGCAGAATGCCCTCGTTGTGGGCATCCACGATCTCTTTGGGCAGCAGCAGGCGATTGGTCAGATCCTTGCTCACTTCACCGGCCATATAGTCACGCTGAACACTGTTTACCGAAGGGTTCTTGTTGCTGTTTTCCTGCTTTACTTCTTCGTTGTTGCATTCGATCAGGCTCAGAATGCGCTCATCGGTGGTGTTGCTGGTGCGCTTGAGATTTTGCACATAGCGATAGGTGATATAGCGGCGAGCCACCTCGTAGGCACCCAGCCGCATGATTTGATCTTCCACCAGATCCTGAATCTCCTCCACATTCATGGCGCGGCCCATGTGCAGACAATAGGTTTCCACATTGGCAGCAAGAGAACGGATCTGCTCGCTGGAAAGCTGCAGATTCTGAGCAACCACACGGTTGGCTTTGGTAACGGCGAGAATGATTTTGGAAATATCAAAATCCACTTCGCTGCCGTTGCGCTTGATAATTTTCATAAGTTCTGGCCCCTCGATTCCTGAGTGATATTTATAATAGGGAAATCAAACCCGTTAGGTGTGCCGCACAAACGCCGTGTTTGCCGCCCGAACACGCAATTTCCAAGGCGGCCGGCAGTGGTCGGCGTGATTATCATAGCATTGCAATTCCGCCTTGTCAAGAGCAGCAAATACTATATATTGTGCTTGCTCACAAACAGCACACAATAAAAAGTAGCATATAGCCCGTAAAAAGGCGGGTTTAAGGCGCTTTTATACTTGCAAAAAAATATTTTGGCGGTTATTATTAGTACATACTGGTGTTTTGTCGGCTTTTGGCGGCAAGGCGGCCGGGCGGCCCGATTTTTTTGGGGGCTGCAGGGAAAAAAGAAATTAAAAAGAGGATCGCACAATATGATTTTAGAGTGGTTTATTTTCGCATTCAATGCCATTGCGCCCATCATCGGGCTGATCGGGCTTGGCTATATTCTTCGCCAAAAAAACTTTTTCAGTGCCTCATTTCCCAAAGAGGCCAACAAGTTTGCTTTTCACTACTGCATTGGCACCATGCAATTTTTGAATATCTACAATCTGGATAGCATTCACGATATCCCGGTTACGATCACGATCTTTGTGGTGATCGCACTTTCGCTGCTGAGTGTGCTGGGCCTTATTATGGGCCATATCTGCACCGATAAGCACGAGCGCATCGGCGTGATCGCGCAAACCTGGATGCGCTCCAACAGTGCAGTCATCGGCATTCCCTTGGCCACGGCCATCGGCGGCAGCGCAGCGGCAGCCGTGCTCACACCGCTGCAGGCCCCGGCGGTGATCATGTACAATTCCATGAGCGTGATCTTTTTGAGCATTTACAACCGCAACGCCGAAAGCAAAATCGATGGCGGGCGCATTGTGCGCAGCGTGTTTAAAAACCCGTTGGTCAAGGGCTTGCTGCTGGGCATTCTGGCGCTGGCCATCCGTGAGGTGCTGCCGGTCAACGAGTTGGGGCATCCGGTGGTTTCTCTGCGCTACAACCTGCCGTTTTTGTATGATATCCTTGGCAGCCTTTCCAAGGTGGCCACTCCCTTGGCACTGGTGGCTTTGGGCGGCCAGTTCAGCTTTGGCGCTGTCAAAAGCCTGCGCCGCGAGATCATTACCACCACGCTGGGCCGCCTTGTGGCAGCCCCGGCCATCGGCTTTACGCTGGCATACACGGCCAGCCGCATGGGCTTTTTTGCGTGGGAGCCCGCTCTGGTGGCGGCGTTCATTGCTGTGTTTGCCTCGCCTGTGTCGGTTTCCAGCGCCCCCATGGCCAGCGAAATGAACGCCGACGATGTGCTTGCCGGCCAGCTGGTGGTGTGGACGAGCCTGATGGGCACGGTGAGCCTGTTTGTTT
>ERZ1034915.2002-NODE-2002-length-10235-cov-9.964342_pt1 | contig 10235 bp, 11 predicted proteins | sample MGYA00520592_ERZ1034915 | MGnify/ENA primary metagenome ERZ1034915 (study PRJEB33766, sample SAMN09781787) | gut metagenome | biome: gut microbiome | host: Homo sapiens | place: Madagascar | study: EMG produced TPA metagenomics assembly of the PRJNA485056 data... | reverse complement strand
GCGATCAGGTTGAAGACTATGCCCGCCGTAAAGGTATGAGCGTCTCAGATGTTGAACGCTGGCTGGCACCGAATCTGGGGTATGACGCCGAGTAAATGATAATACCGGGGTATTTGCCCCGGTATTTAATGTCATAAATAATGGATTATTGAAAATGATAAAAATTGATGAAATAGATTTTTTCGCTTTCGAAGGACGTTCAGAAGCCGAAGTTACTGAACTATTAGGGAAAAAACCAACAGGTTATAATGATTGGATAATTAATATAAAAACAGGTGTGGAGTGGGTATTTTCTGATGGTTGCTTTTGGTTGGATTTTCGTAAATCCAAAGAGGGGATAAGGTGTATCTCATGCAGTATTCTGTATCACGATAAAAGTAAAGGGCGTATCGACGTCTTCTTTAGTGAAGGTATGGTTGACAGATGTTTAAAAAATACGGGTGGAGTGTTAATCCAAAAACGCCCGCAATTATAATAATCCCTGGTAATATTTGTTTTCGTAAAAAGGATTTACTTTATGCAACGTCAATATAAAAAATACATTCTTCTTTTTTGGGGTGTCATGGATGTTATCGCGATAGCCACATATCTATTCTACTCGGTTGGTAATGGTCGTATCCCTTTTTATTCCGATATCGTTCATTCAATTTCCTTACTTAAAGCTATCGGCATTGAAGGTGGTTTTTACGCGTATGCAGTCGCCACTGTTACGCTACAAATAGTATTATTGTTCTCTTTATTCTTTTCTGCGCAATCTTTTTTAAAACAAAAATTGTTTAGTTTCTCTTTTTTTGCGATTCAGGAATTTATGCGTTTTGCTACCGTAAGCTGTTCAATCTCCGTAATACCGTTGATACTTAATTATTTTGATTCACAGAATCTGGTCTTAAATATTTCGTTGTTTATCTTCTCAGAGGTCACAAAAGTGACAACGTTTATCTGGTGTAAACGGCAAGAAAAAATGTGACAAAAATAACAACAGGTATAGGTGGATTTTTATATAGATGCCTTTTTAAATGCTTTCTTGTATAAATCTCTTATACTGAAAGTACATACAAGTGAAATGCCTGGATAAAAACAACGTGATTAGAAAAATCTTAACAGGAAAATGCATAACAAAAAGGAGAACCTGATTCCGTGCTAACTTTGCTTCACCTGCTTTCCGCTGTCGCCCTACTGGTTTGGGGGACGCATATTGTGCGCACTGGCGTTATGCGCGTCTTTGGTGCTCGTCTGCGTACCGTTCTTAGCCGTAGCGTAGAAAAAAAACCGCTTGCCTTTTGTGCGGGGATTGGCGTTACCGCGTTGGTTCAAAGCAGTAATGCCACCACCATGCTGGTGACATCTTTTGTCGCTCAGGATCTTGTCGCTCTCGCGCCGGCCCTGGTCATTGTACTGGGTGCTGATGTTGGAACGGCGCTAATGGCGCGAATCCTCACCTTCGACTTATCCTGGTTGTCACCGCTACTCATTTTTATTGGGGTTATCTTTTTCCTCGGACGCAAACAGTCGCGTGCCGGGCAGTTGGGGCGTGTAGGTATTGGTCTTGGGTTGATTTTGTTGGCACTGGAGTTGATTGTTCAGGCCGTCACACCGATTACTCAGGCCAGCGGCGTTCAGGTGATCTTTGCCTCATTGACGGGCGATATTTTACTGGATGCGTTGATAGGCGCGATGTTCGCCATTATCAGTTATTCCAGTCTTGCCGCTGTACTGTTGACCGCTACCCTGACTACTGCTGGTATTATTTCTTTTCCGGTAGCGCTGTGCCTGGTTATTGGCGCAAACCTTGGTTCTGGTTTGCTGGCTATGCTCAACAACAGTGCCGCAAATGCTGCTGCACGACGTGTCGCTTTGGGTAGCCTGCTGTTTAAGCTGGTGGGTAGCCTGATTATCCTGCCATTTGTCCATCTGCTGGCGAACACGATGGGTAAGTTGCCGCTACCAAAAGCGGAACTGGTTATCTATTTCCACGTCTTCTATAACCTGGTGCGTTGTCTGCTGATGTTGCCATTTGTAGATCCGATGGCGCGGTTTTGTAAGCGTATTATCCGCGATGACCCTGAACTTGACGGGCATCTTAAACCCAAACATCTTGATGTCAGCGCGCTCGATACTCCTACGCTTGCCCTGGCAAATGCCGCCCGTGAAACGCTGCGTATTGGCGACGCGATGGAGCAAATGATGGAAGGACTATATAAAGTGATGCACGGTGCGCCTCGTGAGGAGAAAGAGCTGCGCAAGCTGGCGGACGATATCAATGTGTTATACACCGCCATTAAACTTTATCTGGCGCGGATGCCAAAAGAGGAACTGGCAGAAGAGGAGTCGCGGCGCTGGGCAGAAATTATTGAGATGTCACTTAACCTTGAACAGGCATCAGATATCGTCGAGCGCATGGGTAGTGAAATTGCTGATAAATCGCTGGCAGCACGACGGGCGTTTTCGATTGATGGTCTGAAGGAACTGGATGCGCTCTATAGCCAACTGCTCAGTAACTTAAAATTGGCGATGTCAGTCTTTTTCTCCGGCGATGTTACCAGTGCTCGCCGTTTACGCCGTAGCAAGCATCGCTTTCGTATTTTGAATCGCCGTTATTCCCATGCCCACGTTGATCGTCTGCATCAGCAAAACGTGCAGAGCATTGAGACCAGTTCACTTCACTTAGGCTTGTTAGGTGATATGCAGCGTCTGAATTCGTTATTTTGTTCCGTGGCTTATAGCGTTCTGGAACAACCGGAGGAAGACGACGAACGGGACGAGTATTAAGAAAGCGTTCTCGATAGCAATAAAATTGATATCCAGATCGTCAGTTTATGAGGTTTGGCGAGTATAATCCCAGCAAATTTCCAACAGGTTTAACGACGAAGATGACAAAACTCACCCTACAAGAACAGTTGCTAAAAGCGGGATTAGTGACCAGCAAAAAAGCAGCTAAAGTCCAGAGAACGGCTAAAAAATCCCGTGTTCAGGCTCGTGAAGCCCGAGAGGCGGTGGAAGAAAACAAGAAAGCTCAACTCGAGCGTGATAAACAACTTAGCGAGCAGCAAAAACAAGCTGCGTTAGTGAAAGAATATAAAGCACAAATTAAACAGCTTATTGAAATGAATCGTATCACTGTTTCTCGTGGTGATATTGGTTTTAATTTCACTGATAATAATCTTATCAAGAAAATTGAAGTTGATAAAACAACTCAAACCCAATTAATAAATGGGCGCCTTGCTATTGCTCGTTTGATCATTGATAGCAATGGGGAAAGCGAATACGCCATTATCCCGGCGAGCGTAGCAGATAAAATTGCCCAACGTGATGCGACTTTTATTGTATTAAATAGCGCACTCAGCCAGGAAGAGCAGGACGAAGATGATCCCTATGCTGACTTTAAGATCCCCGATGATTTAATGTGGTGATTTTTATTATGAGCGCCTGATTGGGCGCTCATAGTATTAACCACCAATATTTATTGTGGATGCGACGTAAACGTCTTATTCAGGTTGCAAACTCTCGCAAATTCAATATATGGCACGCCCCATCCAGGCCTGGCTACCTATATTTTCCTGCCTCAAATATGTGCGGTATTCGCCAGTAAATACTGTTCAGCTTCCCGACACCAGATGCCCTGATGGCGGTCGAGGATCTCACGTAGTTGTGGATCGTTAATTTGATCAAGAGCGATTAATGGCAGTGATTTATGGGTATAGACCAGTTTCTTTCCTCCGCCAATCTCTGGCAGAGCCAGCGTCGTTTCTCCAGCCGTATTCAGTCCCAGAATATGCGTAACGACTTTCGCTGCCTGAACTTTTTTCTCTTCAATCAATTTAACGGCCGCTCGCATATCATCAGTGTTGCCACCAGATGTGCCAACGTAATGCGTAAAGGCGTAATGCAGATCATAAAAATTAATGGGAGCACTGAAGTTTTTATCCTGCGGACCAGCAAAGAAATTCAGACAACCATCTGTCGCCAGCAAGGAAGAGGCAAGTTTCACAAGACCTTCGTTGGGAACAAAGACAAAAACATCATCGAAACCATGACCGCCACTCAATGCCATTAATGTATCAAATGATGCATCAGCGGCATTGAGATAATGAATCAGTGTTTGTGGTTCTGAAGGATAGTGCTTACGTGCATAGCTCAATTTATCGTTGTTGGTATCGGTAACGACAAGCAGCGATGGATTTATCGGGCCATGCAACGCATAGTCTATCGCCAGAAGACCCATTGGTCCGGTGCCGCCGAGGATCAGTGTGCGTCCTTGCGGACGAATTCCCATCGTGTGTTTATAACTTCCTTCCTGAAGATGATAGTTTGCATTGAAAGCGCCAATTACACAGGAGAGCGGCTCAACCAGCGATCCTTCAAAATAGGTTTCGCCTTCATAAGCCAGCAGGCAGTCCTGTGCCATGACTTCATTTGGAATAACCACATGCGTTGCTTCGCCGCCTACCCACGGAAAGGAGTAGCCGGGGCAATCAGGGCTGTCGGGGAGTTGCAGGTTAGCCTGAATCACATAACGCTGACCCGGTTGAAATTTGTGCTGCCATTTTTTACCTACAGCAACAATATCGCCACAGAACTCGTGACCGATGATGATTGGATGAGTCGCCACATCATCAGGCACTTTTTTGTGATCTTCTCCCAGGCAAGCCTCTTTCCATGATGAGAGGCAAAGGCTGTCGGTTACTACCGTGGCGAGAATTTCATCCTCCTGCATTTCAGGAAGATCAAAGGATTCCAGGCGTAAATCACATTTGCCATAAAGACGCAGAGCCGTTGTTTGCATATAACCACCTCTTGTGTGAGCGATGGCCCCGGTAGTTAAACCGGGGCGAAGAATCAGGACAGGAAGCCCAGTGCGTTACCGACAATCCCTAAGCCAAACAGAGCAAAGATGAGCCACACCGGATTAATTTTTTTGTTAAGCAGACGCACCATCAGCAGAGTCAGGCCAAGCGCCAGCAAACCCGGGCACAACTGATCGAGAATGTTTTGCACGGTCATGGTGACGGTGGAGCTATCGGGGCCTGGTGTTTGAGAAACAACCAACGGTACATTGATCGACGTCCATTTGGTGACCAGTACACCCATCACAAACAGACCGAGAATTGACGCACCTTCGGTGAGCTTTTGCAGCAAATTCCCCCCCATATCGCTGACGATATTCACCCCTTTACGAAAGCCCAGTTGCAGCCCATACCATTTCATTGCCAGGCGCACTGCGTTGAAAATAAAGAAGAACAGCAATGGGCCAAGAATGTTGCCCGAAAGTGCTAACGATGCGCCGAGGGCAGCAGTTATTGGACGCAATGTGCCCCATACCAGCGGATCGCCGACACCGGCCAGTGGCCCCATCAGACCGACTTTGATACCGTTTATGGTGCCATCATCAATCTCTGCGCCGTTGGCGCGTGCCTCTTCCATGGCAGCGGTGACGCCAATGACCGGGCCACACACCGCAGGCGTAGTATTGAAGAACACCAGATGGCGCTTTAGCGCGGCGACCTGGTCCTCTTTCAGTGGGTAAAGGCGCTTAATGGCGGGGATCATGTCGTAGCAAAAACCCAGCCCATGAATGCGTTCGAAGTTAAATGATGCCTGTTGCAGATTGGAGCGCAGAAACATGCTCACCAGATCGCTGCGTGTGATTTTTCTCTGTTCCATGATGGCTCCGTTAATCGTCAAGTTGGTCAAGAGCGGTGGAGGGGGGGACTTGCGTTTGTGGTTCGGCTTTTCGCCATTGTGGATTTAGCTGGATATAAACCAGTGCCATGATCACGCCGACACCGCCGAATGCCAGAAGACTGAGATTAAGGTAGCCACCCGCGAGGAAGCCCAGGAAGAAGAAAGGCATCAGGTATTTCACGCCCATCATGCGCAGCACCATGGCATAACCGACCACGACGATAAAGCCGCCAGCAATCTGTAATCCTCGGGTCACAAATTCGGGGATAGCATTCAACATATTGCTCACCATATCGGCGCTGACGAACAATGAGACTATGAGCGCCGGGATGGCGACGCGTAATGCCTGCACTCCAAGCGCGGAGACATGCAGAATATCGATAGTGCGAAAGCGTGCCTCTTCTGCTGCTTTATCTGCCGCATGTTGAAACACCACGGTGATGGTGCGGGCAAATACGGTTAGTACCTGGCCCGCGGCTGCCACAGGAAGTGCGATAGCAATACCGGTAGCGATGCTTTGTTGACCAACGATTACCAGAATGGCAGAGATAATACTGGCAAGTGCTGAATCCGGAGATTGCGCCGCACCGACGTTCATCCAGCCAAGCGCTATCAATTCCAGAGTGCCACCGAGCATAATTCCGGTTTTTAAATCACCGAGAATTAAACCAATAACTGTGCAGGCGATAAGTGGGCGGTGAGTCTGAAACTCGTCCAGTACGCTGCCCATTCCGGCAATACAGGAAAATAAAAATATGGCGATAATTTGTAGGGTACTAATTTCCATAATTTGTCACCTTATAAGTGTACTCGTCCCTGCCTGTTAAAGCATAAATACACAGGCCTGATATTTATTAAGCCGTTACGTGTTCTTTTATTTTTTCGATAATATTGATTGAAGGATCTGTCGCAACTACGCGTAAATCTAGCTTTACGCCTAATTTATCCAGTTCATAGAATGCGTTAATATCATTCTCATCTAATGATACCGCTTTAGTTAACTGTTTTTTACCAGGGCGCCATGCCATTCCGCCAATATTTAATACATTAATATTGACGCCTTGTTTAACCATCGCCAGGGCATCTTGCGGATTGGTAAAAAGATAAAAAACGGTTTCCTCTTTATATTGCGGATTGTGATAAACGGCGACGGCTTTTTCGATATTTACCACATTAACTTTCATTCCAGGTGGTGCCGCCTGCCGTAATAATGTCCGACGCACATCATCATTAAATACATCGTCATTACAAATAATAATCCGCTGAGCATTGGCCACTTTTGACCAGACAGTTGTTACCTGACCGTGGATCAGGCGGTCATCAATGCGGGCAAGAGTAATGTTCATCAGAACTCCTCGTCAGTCGTATCCGGTTGTTGCCAGATAACACAAGTTTGTGAGGCGACTTGCGTCAGGTGTACACACAGTTCATCGACATTCATACTGCTCTGGTTGTCCACCAGTTCCAGCGCCAGAGGGAGCGATAACCCGCTCATGACACGCAGATGTGGGTTTTGCATTGCCAGTGTGGCAGCGGCATTCCATGGACTACCGCACTGTAAGTCCACGGCAATCAGCCATTCATCATGAGCGTGAATGCTTACTAACTTTTCCAGCTTATTTATGATGTCGCTGGCATTTTCTCCAGGTACAAATTCTACGGCTACAACATTGGCGTCGCCGTACACCATCTGTACCGACTCCAGCATGGCGCAAGCTAATTTGCCATGGGCACAGAAGATTGCATTAACCATATCACCTCCTTAACCGCGCGTTTTACCGCCCGCAATGTTAGTGGTTACTCCGGTGATGTAGCTGGCGCGTTCAGACAGCAGGTAGCACACAAAATCAGCGACTTCCGTGAGCCGTCCGGAGCGTCCAATGGGAATCGCGTTCTTGCTGTAGCCTTCACGCAGTTGTGCAACAGTTATGTTTCGCGTCCATGCCAGGGCTTCTTCATACTCTGGTGTGCGCAATCCCGTTTTTTCCAGAATCCCTGGCGCAATACCAACTACACGGATGCCATGCTTACCCAGTTCTTTTGCCCAGGAACGGGTAAAACTGTTCAGTGCAGCTTTGGTGGCAGCGTAGCAACTCTGGCCTTCCGAACCTTCCAGCCCGCTTTCAGAAGAGACGTTCACAATGACGCCGTCACGCTGTTTCACCATCTGCCGCGCCACCGCTTGCGACATCAAAAAAACACCTTTTTGATTGATATTAACCATCTTTTCAAAAGCGGCTTCGTTAAGTTCGTACTTTCCTGCCGGGGCTTTTTCATCTACCAACAGACGCGGATAGTTAACGCCAGCGTTATTGACCAGACCATCAATCCGACCAAAACGCTGAATTATTTCCGCAATGGTGTCTGTCACTTGTTGTGCGTTGGAAATATCTGTTGGCCAGAATTGATAGCCAGCATTATTTTCACCAGCATTGATATCCACCATCTGGACGTTTGCGCCATGAGTTATTAACTCCTCGACGATAGCACTACCTATTCCCGATGCACCTCCCGTCACAATAATTATTTTGTCAGATAAGTTTAACCATGATTGCATAATTTTCTCTCCATACAGATAAATTGATTCCCCATAAAATAAATTATGTCGAATCAGAGTAAATAGTGTTTATTGCAATAGTAATTCGGCGGTTTGGTAATTGGTGACTAAACAGTTAATATATTTTCCACGTAACGCACCAAGAATCCCACTTAGTTTCTCTTCTCCCATGGCAATACCAATAGAATAACGTGCATTTTTTAATTTATGGATTTCGATAGACAACGTTTTTTCGTTTATCTGCGTCTCGACGGTTGCGCCGTTAATATCATAAAAGCGAGAGCAGATATCACCGGCAATTTGCCCTGCATATAAATCATCACTCTCTTCCCGACCATAAAATGCGTGCCAGATTGCACCATCACGTATTGCAGGGGAACCTATCCCCACCAGAGCAATATCGATGTTATTCCAGTAATCTGCAATGGTGCGAAAATGTTGGGACTGCATGATACCGTTACGAATCAATGCATTATCCAGTAGTGCCGGAAAGTCTGCGAGATGAGATTCACCTTTCAGTTTTGCAGCAGCACCGTAGGTAAGGGTGTTCACATGGTAACGGCTTTCCAGTTTTCCCGAAGGTCCCCCGATAACAGGTACACAAATATGCTGATGTGACTGGCTGGCTGTCGATAGCCCCTCAACCATCGCCCGTACCGCACGTCCCCAGGAAAACCCGATGATATCGCCTGGCTCCAGTAGTCGTTCCAGTAGCTGTGCGCCATGTACACCCATTATTGCCAGTTGCTCTTCTTCCTGTTCTTGTTGGCAGGGCACTACCACAGCTTCTTTAAGAGCAAATTTTTGTTTTAGCTGCTGCTCCAGCCACAAGTTATCGTTGTAGTTGTAATTGATTGCGATGGTCACTAAACCCAGTTCACGACCACGTTTAAGCAGACGACTGATGGTCGTTCGGTAGATACCTAGCTCGCGGGCGATTTGTGCCTGAGTCATTTCTTGATCGTAATAAAGCTGCGCTATTTTCACGATCAGGCGAATATCGTCACCGTTTTCTACCGCCATACTGGCCTCCTGCACGTGCACATTTGTGCAAATCTCATTTTTTACCGCTTGATCTGATATAACCTCATCAACAGAGTGTTTCAAAAGGATTTTTCACTATTTATCCGCAAAAAATACAAGGTTAATTGTGCACATTTGTTTTTGTGTATCGTTAAGGCAAGCACATCTGTGCGTTATTATTTAACTGATTGATATTTATATGTATTTGTTGGTCTTGTTACTGACTTCGATGCCGCTGATTTTTGTGCAGAAAATTGTGGTGGATCACAATTAATTTCACTGTTGCGAAGAAACGCTGTTTTTCCTGCATCAGAGTCAGGGTATATTCCGCGTTTTACAGGAGAATTTATGCTGCCCGACTCATCTATCCGATTAAACAAATACATTAGCGAAAGTGGAATTTGCTCACGACGCGAAGCGGATCGCTTTATTGAACAAGGCAATGTGTTCATCAATGGCAAACGTGCCACCATTGGCGACCAGGTTAAACCAGGCGACGTCGTGAAGGTAAATGGTCGGTTGATTGAGCCGCGTGAAGCAGAAGACTTAGTGCTTATTGCTCTGAACAAACCTGTAGGGATCGTTAGTACTACTGAAGATGGCGAGCGCGACAACATCGTTGATTTCGTCAACCACAGTAAACGCGTGTTCCCGATAGGTCGTCTGGATAAAGACTCTCAGGGGCTGATTTTTCTCACTAACCATGGCGATCTGGTCAATAAGATCCTGCGTGCTGGCAATGATCATGAAAAAGAGTATCTGGTGACGGTCGATAAACCGATCACCGATGAATTTATTCGTGGTATGGGGGCGGGAGTACCGATCCTCGGAACGGTGACGAAAAAGTGCAAAGTCAAAAAAGAAGCACCATTTGTCTTTCGCATTACCCTTGTGCAGGGGCTGAACCGTCAGATCCGGCGCATGTGCGAGCACTTTGGTTACGAAGTGAAAAAGCTGGAACGTACGCGCATTA
>ERZ1034915.2000-NODE-2000-length-10239-cov-8.406225_pt1 | contig 10239 bp, 4 predicted proteins | sample MGYA00520592_ERZ1034915 | MGnify/ENA primary metagenome ERZ1034915 (study PRJEB33766, sample SAMN09781787) | gut metagenome | biome: gut microbiome | host: Homo sapiens | place: Madagascar | study: EMG produced TPA metagenomics assembly of the PRJNA485056 data... | reverse complement strand
TTATTGTAATATTTATATAATTATTGTTAAATGAATATTGAAAACTATATATTACAATAAATTTAGACCCAAATAGTCAAACTTCTTCACCATTTGGGTCTAAATTTTAAAGCTTATGTTTTTTTGTATAAATTATACTACAGATTAGAGATGTTAAAGGTGATACTATAACAAGACCTATACAACCTACAAATGTTTGTACTATTTCAGATGAAATAAATTTTGTATTTAATATACTCATAAGCGGAGTCCCTTGTGCCATATAAACCATCATTACTCCAATAAAACTCCCCATATAAGCTAAAAGTAAAGTTGTAGTTTGAGAGCCAACAACTGACCTACCTACATTAAGGCCTGATAATAATATTTCCTTCCTAGATATATCAGGTTTTTTATCAACTACCTCTTCTACGGCTGCTGATATATCAATTGCTAAATCAAGTATAGCTCCTGAACATGATAAATAAATACCTGCTTGATATATTAAAGTTAAATTTAAATTTTGATATCCAGAATAAATAAGAGATTCTGACCACTGCAATATTGATCCATGAATATTAAATAAATTGCCAAAGAAAATAGCAAGTACACAAGTTATAAGTGATGATGCTATTGACCCAAAGATTGCACTATAAGCTTTTTTAGTAAATCCTCCTACTAATATAAGAGTTACTGTAGATATCACAACACCTATAATTAATGCTAAATATATGGGATGATATCCTTTAAGGAGCATTGGAACAAATACCTTTAATATACATATCAATGTAAATGCAAATGATATTATAGTTCTAACCCCTGTACTACCTGAAAATATAATAAGCAATACAACAAAAAATCCTATTAATAAAACTTCTAAATGTAACCTATAATGATCCACTAAGTTTGCAAAAAGAAATTATTATCATAGAATCCATTAAATTCTTCAGCTCCTGCACCTATTGCATAAACTGGAACTGGCAATCCTGTATGTGAATAAGATGTCCATCCAATACCAGCCTTATTATTTAATATGTGAGTTAAAGTTACTGTTAATGGCTCATATCCACCATATAATATAGTAGCTTCTTCACCAGTAGCTCTTTCCTCTGCTGGTTTTAATGTCTCTTCGTAAGCAGCTTTTACTTTATTAAGTTCATATTCAGTTAAAACTAAAAGATTATTATCTTCCCCTTCTTTAAGTAATCCAAAGTTTTCTGTAACTAAAGAAAAAGTATCATCAAAAGATGCATTTGGATTAGCTTCTAAGTAAGTTTTTAACACTTCATCAAAAGCCTCATAAGACATTTTTTGATTTGAAAGTAAATCAAAAGCAGTATCATAGCCAGTTGTTGCTTGACCTAAAGTCATACCCCCTGTTTCATGGTCACCCGTAACGATAATTAAAGTTTCATCTGGATGTTCATTGTAAAACTTAACAGCTTCTGAAATTGCTTCATCAAATGCTACTACATCTTGAATATTACTCATAGCATCATTAGCATGCCCGGCCCAGTCAACCTTACCTGATTCAACCATCATAAAGAACCCTTCTTCATTATCTAAAACATTTATTCCAGTGCTAACTAAATCACTTAATTTTAACGAATCTTCATCCATGTCAATGCTATATTCCATAGCTCCACCAACTAACTCTGGATTAATTGCATACACCTTTCCACTTTCGTTGTCAAAAGATAATATTTCATCTTTATCTCTAGTTACTGTATATCCCTTTTCCTCTAATATTTCATAAATATCTCTTTGATCTTTATCTTTACCTGTAGGTTGCCCCAATTCCCCACCTGCAAAGTAATCAAAATCACTATCTGCCATTTGAAGTGCTATATCATAATAACTATTTCTCGATTCTACATTAGCATAAAACGCCGCTAGAGTAGCATGGTTTAATGTAACTGTTGAAACTATCCCAACCTTATATCCCTTTTCTTTTAATTGTTCAGCTATTGTTGTTACTTCTGTAGTTTTATCAGCTTCTAACCCTATAACTCCACTATGTGTTTTAACTCCTGAAGCTATTGATGTAGCTGTTGAAGCTGAGTCTGGTGCAAATGATGTTGAGTCTTGAGTTGATGCTGAGCCTGTAACTGGGAATTCAGTAAATCCTAATCTTGTTAATTCAACTGAATCCTCATTATCAACTGTTCCGTTATATATTTGTGCACCATTTACTTGTGGATAAGACATTCCATCCCCAATAAACATAAATATATACTTTGCCGTAGATGTTTCTTGTGATGCTTCATTACTAGCTACTGCTGTATCTATTGTTTCATTCCCCTCTTCTAGATTATTGCTAGAACATGCCACCATACTAAAAGTCATAGTTGCCACTAATGATGCTATTATCCCTATTTTTTTAAACCTATGCATTGTTAATTTCCAGCTAAAACTCCATATTATTCAAATAGTTCAGTTTATTACTCCTTATATTATTTACCTTGTTATAAAAATAAGTAGCCCTCTAGGATGCAACATTATGCTGCATCCTAAAGAGCTATTTAAATCACTTAAAACTATTTATTTCTTTTTCTTTTTTGTAACTAAGTATATTCCACTTCCTATAATAGCAGCTGCTATAGCTACTATTACTCCATAGAATACTCCTTGCCCTGTCTTAGGAAGTTCATTTTTCTTCTCACTATCAGTATTTGTTATATTATTACTTGTTGTATTGTTATTTGTACCATTATTATCTGTACTATTATTTGTACCATTATTTTCATTATTATTTGCTGATCCTGATCCATCTGGTTGACCTGGCTGTTCTGGTTGATCCGGTTGAGTCGGTTGATCTGGTTGATCCGGTTGAGTCGGTTGATCTGGTTGATCTGGAACTACTGGTGCCTTCTCAACAGTTAATACAATATCTTTTCTAGATTCATTTCCTAATCTATCAGTAGCTACTAATGTAATCTTGTACTCTCCAGCTACATTTAAGTCATAATTTCCTTCTATATTAACATTAATAGTTCTTCCTAAATAGTCAACTGCAGTTATTAAATCAAGTAAATTTCCTACCTTACCTTCAGTAACAACTAATTTTCCATCTCCTTGTCCATTATTGTTAATAGTAATTGTTGGAGGAGTTGCATTATTAGCATTGACCTCTTCAACCATAACAGTTTGTACTAAAGTTACCTCATCACCTTCACTATCATTAACTGAATATTTAATACTATATGTACCAACCTTCTTAGTATCAACTTTACCAGTTACAGTAACCTCATCAACTGAAATTTCTCCATCTTCTTCATCATTAACTTCAATATAACTTTTTGCATCAAAAGTGTCACCTTTAGATACTATTATACTTCCATCAGCTGTTGCAGGAGAATTTTTTAAGCTTATTACTGGTAGTGAATTTATAGTTAATTTTTCTTCACTTAAGTTAGCCATATCAATTCCACTAACTTGTCTATTTGTATCGTTAATTACATAGCTATAAGATTCCCCTTCAGCATTAACATTAGCTTCAATACTATATGCTGATTTTCCTACTGAATCTTTTTCAACATTTATTTCACAAATTTCTATTGTTCCACCATTTTTAACTAAAGGTTCGCTTGAAACTATGAATATCTCCATAGATTTTTTATCATTACCCATTTTTACATGAGTTTTTAAATCACTTGAACTTTCATCTGCATATGATTCTACAAGCCATTTAATGCTGTCTTCTCTAAACTTTGCATTACCATCAATCTTTAAGCTTAATTGTAATGATTTTATTACAGGAGTAAAGTTTTCTAATTCTATCTTCACTTTATCTCTTTCTAACTTTTCAACATTCAATTCAACAGAGACATTGCTACTCTTTTCTTTATTATCTGCTGAAATATTTTTTGTCACTGCACATGTACTTACAACAACTGCAGATAATGCAATTAAACTTACAATTCTTTTATTATATTTATTATTGTTAGCTTTTCTAACAGATTTTTTTTCAAAATTATCTGGTTTCATTTTATCCCCCCATTACTTTAGTTTTGAGTTAGTAGCTAATAGTTAGTAGTTTAAGTAGAAACTCCTTGCGGAGTTTCTTCCAAATACACTTTTTCAAATTCAGCTAAGCTGAATTTAAACCATAACTTGTCACTTGCTAACCTTGTGACTTGCCACTTAAAACTTGTCACTCTCTAAGCTTGCTAAGCTTTATCTTGTTTCAGTAATTTTTTCAATTACATTTTCCTTAATTTCAAAAGTCTTAACATTTGATTTGCTTCTTGTTGTAGTAGTACCTGAAGATAATACTATTTCTGGTAATTTATCTGGTACTGCAATTTTAAATGTATCACTTACAAGTCTTTGACCACCAGTTAAGGCATCAGCACTATCTGTTCTATATAATTCTGCAAAAATCTCAGTGTTATCAGTCATGAAATTTGCTGCATCTTGTGGTTCAACCCAATAAATCCAGTTACCTTCTGATATTTCTTCTAAATCTCCATTATCAGGAATTTCAGCCATAAGTATTCCATTATACTTATCTGCAATATGCTCTTCATTTTGATTTAATACTAAAGGCACATTGAATGCAGGATTTCCTCTATATTCCCCAGTTATAACTATTGAACCTGCTGGTATTGATTTTTCTTCATTTTCAGCAGTATCAGGGTTGTCAACTTGATAAACAAATTTATCCTTTAATATTCCAATACCATTTTTGTAATTAATATTGTCATCAGATACACCTATTTCAATATTATCTCCTGGAGGAGTTAATACTTCTAATTCTGCTGCCGAAATACTCTTAGTTCCAAGAGCTGTAACCTTAACATATCTTGCATTATATGAATTTAATTGATTTCCTCCAGTAACCCCTTCTTTATCAAAGTAAATTGTAGCTGTAGGATTATCTGCTGTTAAATCTAATGTTCCTTCCTTAACAGTTGTCCAATTAGAACCATCTTTACTTACTTCAATTTTATATTTCTTAAGAGCTGTACTTACTACAGATTGTTTCTTAAATATGAATCCTGAAGTTTGTACTGGTGCAGTATACTTAATACCAACTAAAGTTTTCATTTCAGTTGTATCTAATACTACATATGGATCGTTATTTGGATTCATTTCAGTTAAATGAACTGAACTATTAAACTCATCCTTAGTTAACATTCTACCTTCGTAAGCAGTAGTATTGTCATCATCTAATGCAAGTTTTAAATCTTCATTTTCATTACATGAATGAATATCGTTATGCCCTTCATCAACACTTATAGTATTTGTAGTTAAAATCGTACTAGACTTAGCAACTCCACCATCATGTCTAACCTTAACAGTTCCTAATTCAACTGTATTTGTAGGATTTAAATTATAATCATATGCAACTGCTGAATAAGTTACTACTCTGTTATTCATATTATCAACAACATCAGTATAAACTGTATCTGCAGAAGCCTTATCTCTTTCAATAAATCCACAAGGTTTACCATTTCTATAAATTTCATATCCTAAGATATTATCATTGCTCTTATCTACAGATAAATTAATAGTAACATTTTTATCATTTACATAAGAACCACTTACAATTTGATTTCCCTTAGAATCAACGCCAAAACTAGCTGAAAGTGTAGTTCCTGCTTCCATATCTGCAGTTCCTTCCATTCTTCTTCTTCTAGCTTCATCATTTATATATTGAATCTTTCTAGTTTCTTTAGGGAATTGAGATACATATTTTAAAGTTGTAGCATTTGCCACTATTCCATGAGCTTCATAGAAATCAGTTAAATCTTTTTCTGCAACTTTTGAAGTCATTCTTATTAACCATTGATCTCTATCTCCATCAGCTCTTTCTTCTTCTGTCATTTCTCTATATGCTCTATTTAATTTTGCATAGAATGAATCATTACTTAAATCTGCATCATTATCTGTAAATAACATCTTATAAGTACTGTCATCTTCATATGCTAGGTATGGTTGCCATAGCATGTTTACTACAACAGTTCTATCAGTAGATAATCCTATAGTATTTGAAGTTACCTTCTTATATAAATCTTTCATTGCTGATGCATATGGACTATCTTCATCTAACATAGTTCCAGTTATTGCAGTCATTAAGTTATTACTTGTTTCTGGATAAAGTCTATCTCCAATATCCATACAGTGACCCATTTCATGGCCTATTAAACCTCCATAAAGGTGTGCTTCACTTGCATTTATAACATTTCCAGCATCATCAAATTTATAAGGAACACCTTGAATATATTGTGCTGAACCAAATCCAACACCTATATGGTGACTTGATGCATAAGCCGCTGCTCCCATCATCATTCTTTGATACTTAATATTTAATCTTGTAAGTGGTGCTCTATGCTTTTTGAAATATGCTTGGTCTTCTTCATCAATTTGACCATTTCCATTAAAGTCTTGAACTTCTTCAAATACACCTTTCTTAGCAAAACCAACTTGTACTTCTTGCTCCCAAGCTAAAAGTGCATCATAAACTCTATTTACTTGAGCTTCTGTATCACCTTCTAACCCACTTTCTATACCTCTTAGTATTTCTGATGCAGGTAATGTAAGAGTAAATCTATCTCCTTCAATATCTGTTGTATTTAAAGGTGATGTTTGTTCATCATAAAGATATATATTATTTATCTTATCCTTATCACTAACTTGAGTTGGGTAAAGTGTCTTAATATCAGACATATATGTTCTTAATTCTGATATGTAAGTTCTAATCTTATCTTTAACTTCACTTTCCTTAGAATCATCATTTATTAAATTATTAACATTTAAATGAGGAATTTCTGTAACTCCACTTAAACGTATTTGTACATTTGCAGTTGTAGAACCTTGAGTAACTCTAGCCATAACTTGACCACCCTTTTCTACATCGGCAGAAATAATTGTTGGAATAGTTATTTCAGTTCTACCAGGTGATATTGTATAAACCTTACTTATATATTCTCCTGGTTGTCCATAATTTTGTAAGAATACTATATCAACCTTTGTATTAGGATCAGATGAACCCATATATACAGCTATTTGCTTAGCTGTTCCATCATCATCAACTGAAGGTCTTGCAACACTTCCTAATGATTGATAACTATTTTCCATTCCTAAAGATGGTCCTTCATTATCAGTTCTGATACTAGCATCAAGAGTTGTTATTTTTTCTGAAACTTCCTTATCATTAAATAACTTTTGTGCAATATCTAATTCCTTTTCTAAAACAGACTTTTCTGGATGATATTCACCACAAATAGGATCTGGAGTATTTAATCTCTCTGCTAACTCATCTAACATATCTTGAGTTACTGTATCTTTAAGAACTAATCTTAAATCATCTTCATATAAATCTTTTATATCATCTGCTAAGCTATCATACTCATAGAATTTAAGCTCTGATATTCTTTGTATACTTCCACCATATCCAGATGTATCTACCTTTATTTTATTTGTAGTTATTGGTTCTTGTAATTTTACAATATAATAATTATGTCCATTAGAAGACTTTTCAGTTATTGATTCTGTATAAACTACTTGTTTATCACCATTTTCATCCCAATAAGTAACCTTAACTTTATATAAGCCCATATAATTTCCTTTTTCTAAAGTTTGTCCAATTCCTATTGAGCCTATTGTATAAGTATCATCAAATGTAATCTCTGAACCTCTATCAGCTCCATAACTAGCTCCTGTATCCCAGTTATCAACCTTCCATTCAGTAGTAAAGTCTCCATCAACTAATGCATATTCAGAGTCATAATGTAAGTAATCATCTTGAGTTGCCCATCCATCAGCATCTAGCTTATTACGTACATCAATGATATGTGTAGTACCAATTTCATTTTCATCTGTTGGTCTATTTATAAGCTTGTACTCTTGCATTACTGGTGGATTAACTGATGTTGTACTTGCTATATATGTCTTAGACATTTCACTTGTACCTAAATGGTTAGTTGCTGTAAGTCTTACTTCATAAGAAACATTATCTTCAAGTCCATTAACTGTATAGCTATGACTTCTTACTAATTTACTCTTATCTGGATTAGTAATATCTTGGCTACCTTCAGCAACTTCTTTATTATTATCATTTGCTTTTATCCAATTTTTATTTTCATCACCAATTTTTCTATAGTAAATATCAAAGTCTCTTGCTTCAGAATGCTCTTCCCAGCTTACTGTAAATGACTTATATCCTTGCTCTGTTGTTAAGTTTCTTGGTGGCTCTGGTGAATTTAATGGAACAACTTGTATTTCTGATACACTTCCCTTATCACCATTGTAGTAACTATCAATTGGATTAAAGTCAGCATCTACGTTATCTGCCTTTCCATCAAAAGCTGATGGTACATCATCTTCACTTAAGTAACCACTGCTCCATTCACCATTTAATGATTGAATACTTACTCTATATAAGTCGTAAGGCTTAATATCCTTATCTAATATATTTATATTTGTTTCGTTTGTTTGAAGCTTCTTTGTACTAACAACTTTTCCATTAGCATCAAGTTTTTGATACATTACTTCATATGATGTTACATTTGGTTGCGCTTCCCATGATATTGTTATTCTTTCATCATGCAATTTTGTTGATGTTTCTAAAGTTTTTATTGTAGGAATGTTCATATTTGGAGCTGGAACTTCCTTATATACATTATTTAAAAACTCAATTTTTGCTATTTCAGAAATATTTTTATTTCCTCTATTTGCTGTTACATTTATAGAAATCTGTTTAACAGCAACTTGAGTTCCTAAATCAATAACTATATCCCCATCCACGCTTCTTGAATATACTGATGCTGTTGAAACATCACTTGAATTGCTATTAAATTCAATTGTTTGTTGAACACCATTTTCATCAGTATAAGTTATACTTCCTGCCTCTGGCATTCCCGCATTTGCATTAATAGAGTTTTCAGGAGCCTTTAATACTATTTTCTCCATTTCTACAGCTTCATTGCCATTTCCAGTTCTAGCTACTCCATTTTTCCTCATAGCACTTGATAAATCAATATCAATAACTAATGGTGATTCTTTACTAGGAGCCTGTCCATCATTTTTCGCAATTCCTATTGATTTCTCATTATCTAAGAATATATCTTTTAAGTTATCTCCAAATTCTAACTCAAATTTACTTTCATCTACGTTAACATTATTAACATCAAGGATTGCATCAGTATTTTCAATTACTACTTGACCTTGGCTTAATCCAATATTTTCATTAACATAAGTTAAATCAGCAATGTCAATTTTTCCGTCTTTATTTACATCATATTTTGAGTTATATGATGATCCGATATTTTCAAATATAAGTTCATAGTCACCCATATCGATTTTTCCATCACCATTTACATCACCAGCTAAAAATACTCCATTATATTTTAAAGCTTCATTACTACTATTTCCTAAAATAACTCTCTTTGAGAAATCCATTATTTCTATATTTTCAACCGTAGTATCTACATAACTTTCAGCAGTAATTTCTGCACTATATGTTCCAAGTTCTAATTTTTCTATTGTTATATGTAAGAAGTAAATATCATTATCTCCACTTTCTAACGGTAACTTCTTTGAATTTAACGTTTCAATTTTATAAGTTGCACCATTGCTGAAAGTTCCTTCTTCAACAGATAAATCAGTTATTACTCCAATCTCTTGATTCTCTTTACTTATTTTAAGCTTCATAGAATCTGTATTTGATATTGGCATTGCAAAATTCATATCAAATTCTAATTTCCCATATCTTTTAGCTGATTGTAAATATGTAGAATCATTAGATTTTGAAAGTTCTTGTTGCTCACTCTCTTTGCTATCTACTTCGCTAGCCTCTGAATTTAATTCTGAAGATTGTTCTGAATTTAATATACCTTCATTCATCATTTCATCAGCTTCATTATTAGAAGTTGTTTCCTTTTCAGTACCTTCTGTTTCTACAACTTCATCTCCTAAATCTGTCGAATCATTATTATTTTCTGTTACCATTCCTTCCTCAGATGAACCTTCAATTTTCTCTATATCTTCTATGGTAACATCTACTGAGCTATTAGCTTCTTCATTAATATTAGCATTAATAGAATCATCTATTTTTGTTACAGATTTTATAGTATCTGCAGATACAGTAGTTAAATTTGTAGTAGCTAAAGCAGTTGCAATAGTACACGATACTATCTTTTTCATTTACACCTCTCCTTTTTTCGCCAAATATAGATAATTGCCTTACTTAGTACTTATCTTTTTATATTTTACTCTATTTTTTTCGTTTTTTAAACTCTTTACGTTCATTTTTGT
>ERZ1034915.1986-NODE-1986-length-10280-cov-6.233545_pt1 | contig 10280 bp, 7 predicted proteins | sample MGYA00520592_ERZ1034915 | MGnify/ENA primary metagenome ERZ1034915 (study PRJEB33766, sample SAMN09781787) | gut metagenome | biome: gut microbiome | host: Homo sapiens | place: Madagascar | study: EMG produced TPA metagenomics assembly of the PRJNA485056 data... | reverse complement strand
TCTTCGTGACCGACCCGAAGGGCACGCTCATCCGCGAGATGGGCGGCGCGCTGGCAGAGCTCGGCTACGAGATCCGCGCGTTCGACACCATCGACTTCTCGCGCTCCATGCGCTTCAACCCCATAGCCTACATACGCGACGAGGCGGGCGTGATCCGCTTCGCCCGCGGCATCGTCGCCAACACCGAGGGAGAGGCCGACCACAAGGGAGACCCCTATTGGGAGAAAGCCGAGCGGCTGGTCTACACCGCGCTCACGGCCTACCTCGTCATGCACTGCGAGCCCGCCGACCGGAACCTCGACGGGCTTCTCACGCTGCTCTCGCTCGCCGACGCCCGCGACGACCCGGGCTACATGAGCCCGCTCGACATGGTGTTCCGCGAGCTGGAGACCGGCGAGCGCTACGTCAGGCGCGGCGGCGCCTCGGCGGAGGGCGGATCGCTGCGCGGCTTTTCCGAGGAGGACGGCGCGTGGGAGTGGGTCAAGGTCCGCGAGCCCGCGCCGCCCGACGACTTCGCGCTCGCGAGCTACCGCGAGTTCCGCGTGGCCGCCGGCGACACCATGAAGTCGATGCTCTCGAGCTGCAACGTCCGCCTGAAGCCGCTTTCCATCCGCGCCGTGCGCGACCTCACCTCCAAAGACGAGCTCGGCCTCGCCCACATGGGCGACGAGGGCGCCAAGGTCGCGCTCTTCGCGTCCATGAGCGACACCGACTCGACCTTCGACTTCCTGTTCGCCCTGCTCATGGACACAGCCGTGAGCGCGCTTTGCGCCGTGGCGCTCGAGGCGCACGGCGGCTCGCTGCCCACGACGGTGCACTTCGTCTTCGACGAGTTCGCCAACATCGGGCGCATACCCGACTTCGAGCGGACCATCGCCGTCACCCGCAGCAGGAACATCGCCGTCTCGATGATCGCCCAGTCGCTCTCGCAGCTGAAAGAGACCTACGGCGACAACAACGCCGAGACCATCGTGAACGCCTGCGACACGCTGCTCTACCTGGGCGGCAAGGCGAACGAGACCAACGAGGAGATCAGCAAGATGGCCGGCAAGCAGACGGTGGCGAGCGAGACGCAGAGCGACTCGCGGGGCGCCGGCTGGACCCGCACCGTGAACCGCGGCATCTCCGAGCGCGACCTCATACAGCCCGCCGAGGTGGCGCGCATGCCGCGCGAGGACGCGCTCGTGCTCGTGAACGGGTGCATGCCGCTCATGGCCCGGAAGTCCCGCCTCGGGCGCCACCCGCGCTCGCGCCTGCTCGAGGAGGCGGCCCGCCGCGGCCCGTTCGACTTCGCCGAGTACCGCAGGCGTAAGGAGGGCTCCTCGTGACGGGGCCGCGCCGGGCGCGGGCCTCCCCCGCCGCGGGGGAGAAGCAGCAAGAAACATCGTCAACCGAAAGCAAAGGAGAGCAGCATGCTCGCAAACGTCATCAAGCTCGTGTCGGGCTGCGTGACCTTCCTCGGCGGCTTCCTGGTCGTGTGGGGCGCGGTCTCGCTCGGCCTGGCCATCAGGGAACAGCAGGGCGGCCCGCAGATCGCGACCGCCATATCCACCATCGCCGGCGGCGCGATCATCATCGCCGCGTCGGTCTACTTCGGGCAGCTGGACACGTCCTGGCTGCCGGCATAGGGGGCGTCGCGGATGGCGCTCCGGATACCGGTGCAGAAGGACATCGGGGAGTACGAGGAGAAGATCGTCGGGAAGATGAGCCTGCGCACGCTCGCATGCGTGTCGCTCGGCTTCGGCAGCGCGGTCGGGGCGGCGGCCTTCGTCCACCTGGGCCTGCACGCAGACGTCGCGGACGCGGCCTTCCCGATCATGCTCTGCAGCATGCCGTTCTGGCTCGCCGGGTTCTGGCGGCCCTTCGGCATGCGCGCCGAGGAGCTGCTGCCGCTTTTGGCGGCCCACGAGCTCTCCCCGCAGCTGCTCGCGTACGAGCCCTGCCTCGCCGGGAGCCTCCCCGAGGGCTCGCCGCGCCCGGGCCGCCCGGGACGTCGCGCGAGGCGCAGGGCAAGGAAGAAAGGAGCCGAGCTCTATGAGCCGAGCAAGAAGCAACAAGGAGAATAGGCCGAAGCGCCCGAGCACCCTCGGGCTGCTCCTCGGCGGCACGGGCGGGCGCAAGGACGCCTCGAAGGGCGCGGAGGCCGAGCGGCAGAGGCGCCGCCGGGAGCGCGACCGCTCGCGCGAGATGGCCGCCTACGTCGGCTACGACGCCATGTACAGGGACGGCATCGCCCAGGTGATGCCCGGGGTGTTCAGCCAGACGGTCGAGTTCTCCGACATCAGCTACCAGTCCGCGCGCAAGGAGGCGCGCGAGACGGCCTTCACCGTGATGAGCTCGCTGTTCAACTACTTCCCGGCGGACTCCCACGTGCAGCTCCAGGTCGTGAACGCGCCCATCCCCGCCGACGAGGTCGGCCGCAAGGTCTTCTTCGAGCCCGGGGAGCGCGCCACCTCCGGGCTCGCCGAAGAGTACAACCGGATCCTCAACGACAAGATGCGCGAGGGCGTCTCGAACCTCGTGCGCCACCGCTACCTGACCTACGCCGTGGGCGCCGACGACGTCGACGCCGCGGTGCCCAAGCTCGCGCGCATACGCGGCGACGTGGAGCAGACGCTCGCGCGCATACGCTGCTCGTCGCGCGCCCTCGACGGCGCCGAGAGGCTCGAGCTTTTGCAGGGGCAGCTGCGCCCGGGGTCGCGCTTCGAGTTCTCCTGGGACAAATTGTCCCCGACGTCGGGAGCGCGCACGAAGGACTTCGTCATGCCCTCCACGCTCGACTTCAAGCCCGAGGGCAGGTCCGACTGCTTCCGCAGCGACGGGCGCTACGGCGCGGTGCTCGCGGTGCGCAGCTTCGGGTCGGTCATCGAGGAGACCTACCTCGCCTCCATCATCGACCTGCCGCTGCCGCTCAACGTGACGCTGCACGTGCAGCCCATCGCGCAGAGCGAGGCGCTCGCGCTCGTGAAGCGCCAGATCGACTGGATGGACAAGGAGATCATCGACGAGCAGATGAGCGCCGTGAAGAAGGGCTACGACTACCAGATCCTGCCGCCCGAGCTGCGCTTCTCGAAGGAGGAGGCCGAGGAGCTGCTCGACTTCCTGCGCAACAAGTCCGAGCGCCTGTTCGTCTACACGGGCCTCGTCTACACCTGGGCCGACAGCCTCGAGGAGCTCGACCGCCGCGTCCAGCAGGTGACGAGCGTCGCGCAGGGCTGCACGATCGGCCTCGAGCCGCTCCACTTCCGGCAGCGCCAGGCTCTCAACTCGGTGCTCCCGCTCGGGGACAACCACGTCGCCGTGAGCCGCTACCTCACCACGGGGCAGGTGGCCATGCAGATGCCCTTCGCCAGCCAGAGCCTCGACGAGGCGGGCGGAGGCTACTACGGGCAGTCCAAGGAGAGCGGGAACCTGGTGCTATGCGACCGCAAGCGCCTGGCGAGCCCCATGGGCTTCGTGTGCGGCAAGCCCGGCTCGGGCAAGAGCTTCTCGGTGAAGCGCGAGATAACCAACACCGTGCTCGCGCACCCCGAGGACGAGGTCGTGATCTTCGACCCCGCCGGCGAGTACGGCAACCTCGTCGGCGCGCTCGGCGGCGCGAACGTCGAGCTCGCCCCGGGATGCTCGGCGGTGCTCAACCCCCTCGACACCGCCGACGTCGCGGACCGCGCCGACGCCGCCAAGCTCGCGTACAAGACCGACGCGGTGCTCGCGCTCTCGAGCGCGCTCATGGCCGAGGGCCGCGAGGGCCTGCCGGAGCGCGACCGCTCGATCATCGCCCGCTGCGTCGGCGAGGCGTACCGGGAGTGCGCGAGGGACGGCCGCCTGCCCACGCTCGGCGACTTCCACGCGGCGCTGCTCGCTCAGCCCGAGCCCGAGGCAGCCGACATCGCGCTGCGCTACGAGCGCTACGTGAAGGGCGCGTTCTCCTTCTTCAACGGCCAGAGCAACGTGGCGCTCGACAACCGCATCACCAACATCGACATGCACGGCCTCGGCCAGAACATGCGCGTGTTCGGCATGATCACGGCGCTCGAGATGGTGCGCAACCGCGTGATGGTAACGCCGCCGCGCCCCAACTACACCTGGCTCTACATCGACGAGGTGCAGAGCCTCTTCGCGCACCCGACGGTGGTCGAGTACTTCGCCCGCCTGTGGCGCGAGGGGCGCAAGTTCGGCCTCATCTGCACCGGCATCAGCCAGAACACGAGCCACATGCTGGCCAACGCCGAGGCCCGCGACATGGTGCTCAACTCCGAGTTCTTCCTGCTGCACAAGCAGTCCACCGCCGACCTCGACGCGTGGGCGGAGATGCTCCAGCTCTCCGCCACGGAGCGCGGCTACATCGGCGACGCCGTCAAGCCCGGCGAGGGGCTGCTCATCAGCGCCGGGATCCGCGTGCCCATCACCGACGACTTCCCGAAAGGCCCGCTCTACGACCTGTGGAACACCAAGCCCGCAGAGGTCGCCGAGCGCGAGATGCGCCGGGCGGCGCGAGAGGCGGAGGAATAGGAATGGCCGGCCCGAGCGAGGGCGGCGGGATGCTCGAGGTGGTCGGGGCGCGGCGCCGCGACGTGCTCACCGCGGGCGACGTCGCGGAGACCGAGCGCGACGCCCTGGGAAACGTCTCGGAGGGTGCCGGCCCGCTCGACGAGGCGGGAGGCCCCGCCGCAACGGCGAAGGGGCGCCCCTCCAAGCCCGATGCTGCGGAAGGCGGGCTCGGGGACAAATTGTCCCAACCGGCCGGCGACCGGCGCGCGGCGGCCGCGATGCGCTCGCGCGTCGATGCGGCGAAGCTGGCGATCGCCCGGGAGGCCGTCTCCCAGCTCGACGACTCGGAGGAGCTCGAGGGCGCCTCGGGCATGTACGACGCGGGGCGCGCTGCCGAGAAGGCCGCGGGAAGGCTGCGTCGGAGGAAGGCGAAGAAGGCCGCCCAAGGCAGCCGCAAGGCGGCGACCGCGCTCGGCGCCCCAAAGGGAGGCGCGCGCGGCCCCGAGGCAGCCGGCGCGACCGCCCCGGCCAAGCACCAGGCGGCCCAGGCGGCCGCGCAGGCGTCGGGCGAGGCGGCCCGAGCCGCGGGGTCGAAGGGCGCCGCCTCCGCGATCGCGGGCGCGGTCTCGGGCGCGGCGCCCGCCCTGCTCGGGGCGGTGGCCGGCATCGTGGCCTTCGTCGCCTGCGCGCTCGCCGTCGCGCAGCTGCTGAGCGCGCTGTTCGGCTTCTGGGACGACGCGGCCTCCAAGCAGGGCCTCGAGGGGCTGCCGCCCTACATCACCTACGAGATGGTCGAGGCGGCGCTCGAGTGCCAGGAGGAGTACGGGCACCCGGCGGGCTGCACCATCGCGCAGATCATCCAGGAGTCCGGCCAGGGCGACCGCATGAGCCAGCTCGCAGAGCGCGACCACAACCTCTTCGGCATGAAGTGGTGGTCGGGCTACGCGGGCTGCCCCGAGGTGGCCGGCAAGGCGAACTGGGCCACCAGCGAGGAGTACGTGCCCGGCGAGCACACCCAGATCACGGCGAGCTTCATCCGCTTCACCGGCGACGCCGAGTGCATCCGCTTCCGCAGCAGGGTCTTCCTGCAGGCGGAGCGCTACTCGGGCAACGCCCTCATCCGCGAGGCGATCGAGGGGCACGACTCGGACAGGATGGCCGAGGGGCTCAAGGACGCCGGCTGGGCGACCGACTCGTCCTACGTCGAGTCCCTGAAGTCGATCATGGCGCAATGGGGCCTCTACAGGTTCGACTCCATGACGGCCGAGGACCTCAAGGACCCGGCCGCAAGCGGGAACGCGATCGTCGAGGCGGCGTACAGCCAGCTCGGCGTGCCCTACGTGTGGGGAGGCTCGACCCCCGGCAAGGCGCTCGACTGCAGCGGGCTCACGCAGTACTGCTACGCGCAGGCGGGCATCCGCATAAGCCACTACACGGGTTCCCAGTACGAGGAGCTCAGGCGCATACCGCTCTCGGAGGCGAAGCCCGGCGACATCCTCTACCGCTCGGGCCACGTGGCCATCTACATCGGCGACGACAGGTACATACACGAGCCGCGAACGGGCGACGTGTGCCGCATGGCGAGCGGCATCGGCAGCTTCAGCTGCGCGCTCACCGCGAGATAGGAGAAACAGATGCAGGGAAAGTCAAGGGTCATGGCAGCCGTCGCGGCCGGGGCGCTCACCGTGGCGCTCGGCGCGGGCGCGGCGCGCTGCGCCATCGCCCCGCAGGAAGGCGCGCAGGATAGTCCCCAGGAGCAAGAGCAACCCGCGGCTGCAGGCGCCGACGCGGCAACCGGGAAGGCCGCCTCGGGCGCCGAGGCGCTCTGGAACACCGCATGGACGGGCGCCGACGACCCGACAGCCACGCTGCGGATCGTCGAGGGCGCCATGGTGGAGAGCGCGGGCGGCACCGAGCGCGCCTGGTTCTTCTCGGCCGAGGAGCCCTCCGAGGCCGGCGGCGTGCTCAGCGTGCCCATCGAGGTCAAGGGGACCGGCGACAAGGCGGGAGGCCTGTCGCTCATCCAGGTCTCGGGCGACGGGGACGCCCGCACCCTGGCATGCGACCTCCTGACGCAGGCGTACGCGCCCCAGAGGGAACGCGACGGCGCGTTCTCCGTGACCGGCACCGACGGCCGCCTCTCAGAGGCGCTGGGCGCGGACGCCGCCGCCATCGAGGAGGCCGTCGCCGGGAAGGCGGCGAAGGTGTCCCCGCAGGCGACGGGAGCCACCTGGGACAAGGAGGTGTGGCTCGACTACGCCGGGAACGTCGCGTCGACGACCTTCACGCTCGACGACCCCGCCTCGACGGTGGTCACCGTGGTCTCGCTCGGCGGCTCGCTGGAGGCGATGTAGCCATGAGGGCGCCCAAGGCGCAGCGCCGCAGGGCGTTCGCCGTCTCCGCCGCGACGGCATTCGCCCTCTGCGCGCTCCTGCTCGTCCCCGCGCAGCCGGCATACGCCGACATAGCCGGGGACGTCAACGAGTGGCTGTGCGGCCTCCTGCGCGACTGCTGCAACTGGATGTTCAAGGCGCAGACGGGCGTGCTCGGGTCGATCGGCGCGAACGGGATCCTCTCGGCGGACTTCGCGCACATGCTCACGAGCTCGAGCGATTTGACCATGCACGACGTCGCACGGGGCGTGTGGCAAGTGGCCATCCTGCCGATCGGGTGCGGGGTGCTCGGCCTGGTCTTCACCCTGAAGCTCATCGAGATCTCCCAGCGCATGGACGGCAGCCAGAGCCTCCCCGGCGTCAAGGAGGTCGTCTTCCTCCTCGTGTTCTTCGCCGTGTTCCTGTTCCTCATACAGAACAGCTTCGACCTGATGGCGTCGATCTACGAGGTCTGCGGGCTCGCCATCGACCGAGTCGAGGCGCTCTTCGGCGCCGGTGGCGCGCTCGACCTGCCCGAGGTGTCAGTCGTCACCACCGACGACGACATCCCGTCGCTCATCGCCATGCTCGTCGTGAGCCTCATCAGCTGGGTCGTGGTGCTGGCGGCCTACGTCGTCGCCCTCGTGGTCTGCTGGGCCCGCGCGCTCCAGCTCTACATCATGGCCGCGTTCGCCCCGATCCCGCTGGCGTTCCTCGGCATGGACGCCACGCGCCAGATAGGCCTCGGCTACCTGAAGAGCTTCGGGGCGGTCTGCATCGCCGGCGTCATCATCCTCGTGCTGCTCATATCGTTCCCGCTCGTGCTCGGCGGGCTCACCGGGGCGAACCCCGGGACGGGCACCCCGGCCGACGCGGTCGCGAACGGGCTCACCTACGCGCTGCAGTACCTGGCCATGTGCGTGCTGCTCATCCTGGCCCTCGTGAAGAGCGGCTCCTGGGCGCGCGACATCGTGAGCGGCTTCTAGCGGAAAAGCGAGGAAGGGGGCGGTCGCCATGAGATAGGGGCGCCGCGCCGGGGCATGCCTCCCGGCGGAATACGACAAGGACCGATCGAAAACGAAAAGGAGGAAAGACATGGAAGAGAGGAAGAACGTGTACCTCTCGCTGCACAAGAGCTTCGTGCGCGAGGGAATCGAGTACACCGACCGCGCGACCGGCGAGGCCAGGACCTTCAACTCGGCGACCCTTCCCAAGGGCACCGTCGTCGACGGCGTGGACGTGGGAGGCTACGAGTTCAGCCCCATGTTCGTGAACGAGAGCCGCTTCAAGGGGGCCGACTTCCGGGACATACCGCTGCTCGCGAACCGCGAGGTATGGCTGAGGAAGACGGTGATGGGACCGGACGGCCAGCCCGAGCTCGACGAGGGCGGCCGCGCGGTCAAGGACACCGTGAAGGTCATGCCGGCGCAGCTCAAGGAGGCCGTTGACGCAGGGCGCTCGCGCTACCTCGCGGAGCGCGCCGAGCACGCCCGCCAGGCGAGCCGCGCCGCCGGGCACGAGGCGCCCCGCGCGCAGCGAAGCGTCGAGAGATAGGGAGGCGGAAATATGAACGCAGCGAAAGTCTGCACCCTGCAGGAAAAGCTCCTCCGATGCGCCATGGCGCTCATCCTGGCGGCGGGGGCGCTGCTCGCCTCCGTGGCGGCCTCGCCCGCCTACGCCGCGCCGAGCACGGTCGACGTGTCCATCGGCGGCAAGATCCCATACGGCGGCTTCGCCACCACGTGGATGAGCGCCGACGGGAACATCGCCTACTGCGCCGAGCCCTCGTCCCCGACGCCCGCGGCGGGCTCCTACTCGACGAGCCCCGTGCCGAGCGGCGACGTGGCAGCGGCGATCTGGTACTCGTTCGGCTCTCCCGGCTTCGACGCGTCGATGTTCCCGGGCAGCTGGTACGACGGCGGCGGCTGGGACGACGCGAAGTACGCGGCGGCGAGCCACGTGCTCATCGCCTACGCCTACTCGGGGTCCGAGTCGGCGGCCACGCACGGCACGAGCCCTGAGTTCGCCTCCTGGGCGAAATCCGAGCTGATCGGCGGGACCTTCGCCAAGATGAAGGCGGGCGCCGGCAAGGTCTCCGCCGGGTTCGAGGCGTTCTGCGTCAGGACCGGCGGCGGCTCTCAGACGCTCGTGAGCTTCAGCTGGTCCACGGGCGGAGTCAAGGTCGCCAAAACGGACTCCGAGGCGGGCGCCGAGCCCCAGGGCGACGCCTCGCTCGACGGCGCGAGCTTCTCCGTCGTGAACGAGACCGGCCGGTATGTGCTGGTCGGGGGCAAGTACTACGCCGACGGCGAGGCCTGCGCCACCATCGAGACCGCCCCCGAGGACGGGTCGCACGTCGCCGCGACCGGCGCCGACGCGCTTCCCGCGGGCAATTACCGCATCGTCGAGTCCGGCGCGCCCGAGGGCTACGACGCCAGCGACGCCCCCATCGCGTTTGCCGTGAAGGGCGGCGAGGTCTGCGACCTCACGGGCGATCCCGTGACCGACGAGGTCTTCCGCGGCGGCGTGCAGGTGACCAAGTCCGACAAGGAGCTGCAGGCGTCCGAGGCGCTGGCGGGCAACGGCCACAAGGAAGTACCGGGCGAGCACCCCGGCCTCGACGGGATCGAGTTCACCGTCACGAACCGCTCGGCGCACAAGGTCCTCGTTGACGGCGAGTGGCGCGAGCCGGGCGAAGCCGTGGCCACGCTGACCACCGCATGGAACGACGAGGCCGGCGCCTACACCGCGCAGACCGCGGCCGGCGCATTGCCGTACGGGACCTACGACGTGCGGGAGACGGCGACGAACGGGAGCTACCTGCTGACCGACGGCGAGCCCCGCACCTTCGAGGTCCGCGCCGCCGGCGAGGTCGTGAGCGCCTCCGCGGACGGCGCCGCGCTCGAGTTCCGCGACCAGGTGGTGCGCAACGACCTCGAGCTCTCCAAGAAGGGCGAGGCCGACAACGCCGGCCTCATGGTCCCGTTCGCCATCGAGAACGCGGCCACCGGCGAGACGCACGTGCTGGTGACGGACCGCAACGGCGACGCGTCGACCGCGAGCAGCTGGAACAAGCACTCGAGCGACACCAACGCCAACGACGCCCTGCTCGGCCATGAGGGCCCGATCGGGGCCGCCGACATGGACCCGAAGGCCGGCATCTGGTTCTCTCTCGGCGAGGACGGCTCCTCGGCGCCGGTCGACGACTCGCTGGCGGCGCTGCCTTACGGTTCCTACACCATGACCGAGCTGCGCTGCGAGGCCAACGAGGGCCTCGAGCTCATAACCAGGAGCTTCTGGATCGAGCGCGACTCGACGGTGGCCAAGGCCGTCTGGATGGGCCTCGACGACCAGGAGGGCCCGCGCATCTCCACCACCGCAAAGGACGGGGCGGACGGCGACAAGGACGTCTCGGCC
>ERZ1034915.1984-NODE-1984-length-10292-cov-15.419166_pt1 | contig 10292 bp, 7 predicted proteins | sample MGYA00520592_ERZ1034915 | MGnify/ENA primary metagenome ERZ1034915 (study PRJEB33766, sample SAMN09781787) | gut metagenome | biome: gut microbiome | host: Homo sapiens | place: Madagascar | study: EMG produced TPA metagenomics assembly of the PRJNA485056 data... | reverse complement strand
TAAATAAATAGATGAAAAAATGAAAAAAACACTCAAAATATTATCTATTTCAAGTGTTTAAAATGTTTTTGAATATTGAATTTATGGGATATAGCCAAGGAACCATTAGAATTTTTTTAAAATTTCTAAAGCCTTATTTATTTTATTATTTTCAGATAATTGAGGTTTTTTGCTTTCTTTTCCTTCAATATAAGTTTGTATAACTTGCTTATTATCAGATACATAGGCAAGGGGGGTAGAGGGCTCTGAAACAAAATCCCAACAAACAATTTCATAATCATCCCCCACATAAAGGACTCCCATTTTATTTGTAACGGTTCCCATGCCTCTTGAAGAAACTCCTATTTTAATACCTTGAAGAAGAAGGTTTGCGATTTGGTCTCCCTCACAAGAAATAATTCCATATTTTCGGAAACCAGGAGATGTAAGAACTTCCAATTTTCCCACAAGGGTATGACCTACCCAATGTAATTCAATGATGTTCATGGCAACCCTTGAAAGGTTGATTACAGTATCATCCGGGTGGTTACAATTTTTTGACCAGTGGCATTTATTTCCGTCCATAACATAAAATGTATGATTAGGCACTTCAATACACATAACATCACCATTATATTGTTCTTTTTCTATGGACATAAATCTTTCATCAAGATATATTCCTTTTGTTAAACTTCTTAATGAAAAATAAAGTGGTTTAGAATTTTTCCCTAAAATAGTTCGTCCTTCGATAACTCTATCATAATTTCTTTCTTCACAACTAAAATTACCACTATACCCGATTTTTAATTGTATTTCATTAAGGTCTAAAATTAACTGCTTAGAAGAAGAAAATACATCATCACTAAGATTACCGCTTTTTCTTCTTTTATCCCCACGTATTCGCCCATCACCTTTTACAAACCAATCATATAGAATTCGTAAATTTTCTTTAGATTGATTTTTGAACATTTGTGGAATATATTTAGTATAACAATTACCTAATTCGGATACAAATTTATTTAATCTTGGGTCATTTATGCGAAAGACTTTACAAGTATCTTTTCTTACATATACAGTATAATTAAGCCCTAATTCTATAAGCATTTCAAGAATTTCATCTGCAATTGTTTCCTTCTTTTGGTATATGTTAACATCATTGTTAGTTTTTCTATAATCTCCTTCTGCTAAATATATTCCTAAAAATTTCATGAAAGTTTTCATTGGAATTTTTTTATCTTCTCTAACATCAGGATGATATTTTACTAAAGATTCTTTTGCATCATAAATTCCTTTTAAAATAAAATAATCATCACCTTTAATATCCCAATTTCCTTGTTTAGGAATATATGAATGGTGCTGGTCTCTTACTTTATTATTATAAATTTCTTCAGCAGTATAAAATTCATTGAAATTTCCATATCTATTATAAATTGGATATCCATGATTAGGAGTAACTATATCGTCAATGTTTCGTCCTTTTATATGATACATTTCTCCTTCATAATGATATTTAATTTTTTTAGAAACCTTTTGGATTTCAATTTTATTTGTTTCAGTATTAAGAGTTAAAACTTCATCACCTTCATTAATTTCCGCTATTGGCTTCCATCCATCTTTTGATAATACCATAGCTCTTGGGGTATAACATTCACCTATAGCCCTTTTTTCGCCGAATTTATTCCCGGCGATTTTCTCCATATATTTCTCAACCTCTCTCTTAAGCACGTGTTCCGGATATATTCTTCCGTTTGCGTTCTCTATTCCGAATTTTTGGAATACGGCGGAAACTATAAAATGTTCAGGACAAATTGGCTCATCAGTTCCTATTTTGGAATTGATGTCCTCGAAAAGTTTCTTATTATCTCCGCAATCACTTGATATATATCCTTCATGCTCTATGAGCAAACCGGTGCCGGTCTGTCCTTTTTTTATTTCAGTTAAAGTATTCTTTTCCATTTCAATATATATTATAATTCATCCTCATGAATATATTCATCAGTTATAATGGCTTTGTTCTGTTTCATTTTGTCCATCTTGTCCACGAATTTGTCATATTCGGCATCATTCTTGGCTCTTTGGGACAGTTTTGACATAATCAATCTGCCTTTCTTTGTCTTGGCAAATACCTCCTTCATCAAATAATTGAAATTATCAATTGACAATGAGGATATTCCTTTTAATAAATAGGGTAAATCAGTGGAATTAATATCATTAAATGAATTTGAGAATAATGTCCATAATGACGGTCCCAATCTCATATCCCAAGGTTCCGCTTTGAGATAATCTGCTTTTCCTATTACTGCCATAGCCCTTTCCCTATTTTTTGGTAATCCGTGGGAAATGAACAATTCCAAAAATCCTCTGATTGTTTCGCTTAATAATACCGGGAATATAACCCCCTGTGACTCAATCTTTGGCTTTTCATCTCTCATGCCTAATGAAACCTCCACTGTTCCCAATTGCATTTTATTCTCATCTGTCATATCCAAATTTTCCTTTGTGAACATCAAATAATTGTTCAGCGATAATATTTTGTTATATAAATCACAAAGGGAAGGATTTATCTGATTTATTTGATTTTCATATGATTCTATATTTGATGACATGGACATTGCCCCTCCCATACAAAGGGCATCAAGCAAACGTCTTTTATAAACCTCATCCTTGATTGAAAGGGCATCATTCACATCATTGAATTCAATTCCGTCATCACCGTTTCCGTCAATCGGGTCAAGAATAATTGAATCTCGGTTGAGGTCAATCGCATCTTTCAACTCCATCAATATATCAACGGATTCTTTCGGGACTCCAAACAAATCCACGACATAATTGAAACATATTCTTTCAAGTTGTGTTCTGTAAGGCTTTTCAATCTCTTTGCATTTTTGAATCAATCTTGCCAATGCTGATGGAATATCCGATTCTTCAACATCATTGATTTCTCCGATTTCTTTCAAAGCGTTTTTGGTTTCCTCGAAACGTTGTTTTGATATTGTATATATAAATGGTTTGTCAAATATATCAGGAAATGCCGGATTGCTACCTAATGCCGTTCCTCCGTTTTCAGCCATAGTGGATATGTCTGATGGCAAAGCATCTTTTAATATGTTATATTCCGTATTTTCTTTAATTGTTCTAAGTTTAAGGTTCTCACCGGTATTTATATTTCCAATATATTTGTGATGATAATCAAATAAATCTCCATTTCTTACATCAACGGTTACATAAAGTGCAGGAAGAATATCCGATTCAATTACATAAAGATAATCTCCGCCCATCGGCATTGAAATTTCTTGAACATTGTGTTTTAATACCAAATTTCCTTCAGTATCAATTAAATTTAAAATGTTTTTGCCAAATACAATGCGAGCATATCCTTTAAAGAAATCAAATCCATCTTTAACCCATTGGGGTAATAAAAATTGTCCATCTCGATTGACATAATTGCAACCACCTTCATTTTCAGCATAACATCGTGCCCATCCGCATTTAAAATCATAAATTGCGTCAAACCAAATATTTGGGCTTACAAGTTTTCCATTTGGCAAAAGAAAATTAGTTCCTTTATTATAAATATTAACTTGAGCGCAAGGTCCTCCATCATCATATTGTAAATAAAAATCAGTTGCCTCATCAAACCATTGTTTTGGGGACAATAATTCTCCTTTAATATTTACATAATTATATTGCCCATTTGAATAAATTCTTGCTATGTTGTATTTAAATTCATCCAAATCACCACCATAATTTATTATTGCATCAAAATAAGGACAAATTGTTTTATAAAAATCCAATAACCCTTGGGTAAATGGAAATGTTTTTAAATCAATCGGTATATCATCGGCATTCATAAATTGTCTGTTATCAAAATGAAATTGATATTTTGAACCATCTGACTTCCGTATATTTACGTATAACGGACCATCTTTTGTGTACATATTGAAATATCTATCATCTGAACTCGCCGTACACCAATTGGTATCACCTCCAATCTTCCTACTCGCCTCATATGTATGCGGTATGTACACCACCCACTCCGCATCTTCATACACTTTTTCTAATGCTTGTTCCCCTTTGGACAATTGCCTTGTGGCTTTGAAATCATCAGTATAGTTACTGATTATGGTAATTAAATCGGATAATGAACCAATATTATTGATAGGTGTTGTTATCTGGGATTTGTTAATATTATAGGTATTCAACGCCTTCTTTAACTCTGGAATATCACCAACCTTTAATTTTCCATTAACATATTGATTCCCTATCCATGTACAGTATTTACCAGCGAACGTTCCACGGCTGTTCTGAACTGTGGTTGGGTCAGCCGTGAATAATTGCTCCAAGTCTTTTGGATTGATATTTGGATTTTTCTTTGCAAAAGCGTTAATTAAAGAATTAATCTCTTTTGCCTCTCTTATAAGTCCTTTCATGATTAAATTAGAACATGTTTATTATTTCATCCAAAATTTCTTCATTCATTTGCTTTTTGGTAAAAATCTTGCTTTCATTATACATATTTTTCAGCCTTGCTTCCTCAACCATTTTCTTTGAATAAATTTTGGATTCCCCAAAGCCATCACCTGTAATTTGCATTGAACCGCCTTGCTGAAGCAATTCATTATTACCTTGCTTTGCTATTGCGTTTTGAACTGTATCACCTGCTCCTACATTGATTTCTTGACGGGGCATATTGTCTGATGTTTTAGGCCCATTAATAACAAGATTCACGTCACCCGCAGTCTTGGCTTTTTGGATATCACTTTGAGTATGTGTGTCAGCGGCGGCTGTTGAAAATGAATTAAGGCTGTTGTCTTTAGCCATTGTTGATATATTAATTGTATTCTCTTCATTTAAAGCCTTTAATTGGCTTCTTGTTATAATCATTTTTTTTGCCATAATATTATCTAATCAAAATTCGGGTTATTAAACGGTGAATTTTTGGAAACGGTCTTGCCCTTTTTCTTTCCCAAAGGTTTGTTATCCAAATTTTCAGCATCATTATTTTTTTGATTAAAATTTTCATGAATCTTGTTTATTTGTCTTTTTGTGAAAATAACAGATTCCATCATTTGCCCATCAGTTCCTGCCATAGTTGGGTCTTCACCCATATCTCCGTTAGGATTGCTTTGGGTTTCGTCTCTTGCAAGCATACTTTCAGCATAATTTCTTACGGCTTCTTTATCATCCGGACTTAATTGATTAATAATTGACATTGTGCTATCATCACCTTCTGCTGGCATGCCTCCGTTATCCTTAGGTTCTTCACCACCCATAGATGGGTCGTTTCCCATAGTTGTGTCTCCATTTCCCATTGGCATATTTGGATTCATATTATCCATAGGCTGTGTCATATTCGGGTCAGTAGAGGCAGTACCTGCTAAAGCACCGTCCATAGGTGGCATTTGCTGTCCTCCCATAGATGGTGCTTCGCTATTCTTTATTTTGAGGACTTTTCTTTCGCCCTCAATGTTTTCACTTACTGTTCTTTTTTTTTATCTGATGAAAAAGCAGAACCATGAAGTTGTGACATAACCTCTTTAGTAACAGCATCTACCAATTCTGTGAATGGGGCACTGCTACCAATCTTTTCTCCAAAAGGAGTTTCGTTATGAACACTTTCATCATTCCAATCTCTTCCCCACTGGTTCTTGTCTTCACCTGTTGTAGGAAGTTCCATAGGTTTCTTCTGATATCCCGGATGCTTTCCGAAATCATGGAGTTCGTTTTCTGCAAGAATATTACTAACAATTGAATCAACAAGGTTAGCAACTCTTCTTTGAGAACTTTCATTCAATCCGTCAAGCCCTATTGCTGACATAGAATCATCTCCGCATTCTTCAATGTCATCATCATAAGAAGAATCTTCTTCTCCGCCTTCTATATTATCCATAGAAACGCCATCAAATTCATCACCATCAACATCATTGAATTCAGCGTTAAAATCATCAGTATCGCCGTCTGTTGTATCATCTACATCTTTGATATCATCATCATCTGATGTATTTTCTCCGTCAAGTTCGCTTCTAAGGGCATCAATCTGTGCTTGAAGTTCATCAATTTTTGCTTGAAGGTCAGATGTGGTATCATCAGTTATATCAGTGTCAGAATCAGTTCCATCACCATCATCGAAAGAACTTTCATCATCATCTTCAAAAGAACCTTCTTCGTCATTTACTCCGGCATCAAAGTCAGTATCATCATCTGATGACTCACTATCCATATCTGCATCAAGGTCATCATAATAATTCTCTTCATCGCCATCTGTATCTATATCTGAATCATCATCTACGGTAATATCCGGGTCTTCAACATCAGTATCATCAACATCAGTATCCTCTTCTTCATTAACCGTCTTATTGAATGGGCCATTGTTATGGTCGGTATCGGCTTCACCTACACCCGGAGTAGAAGGCAATCCTTTAGATGCCCAATCTTCCTCTTCTTCATTAACGGTTTTCTGTCCGTCAATTTCCCAACCGATAGACTTAGGGTCACGTCCCTTGCCAATGCCTTCTGAACCCCAATCCTTTTCACAAGAACCGCCTTCGCAAGATTCTTTGAGCTGGTCGGTGGATTTAGGGGCATCTTGGTCAAATGGTCCAACTTTCTTATCAACGCCATTGGTTTTCTTCTTGAAATCCTTGTCAAGAACGGCTTTTCCATCTTTGCTTCCTTCCGGCTTATCACCCTTTGCACCTTTCTCTGCCTCTGGCTGAGCCTTGTCATATTTAACAACATCATCCTTACGGTCCGCACCAATCTCACTTGATTCATTCATCAACATTGATACATTATACATAATCTGACGTTGACGTGCAAGTTCATTGGCAAATTTCTCTGTTCCTTCAGCAATAATCATATTCTTCTTGAACGGGTCAAGAGTTGAAATGTTGGTCTCTGACTCACAAGATTCATTTATTGAATTAATCTTAAGTTCAAACTGTCTTGAAGCAAGAGGGTAACTTTCATATTCGTAGTCTTTCTTTCTTGAAATACCACCAATATAATCATAAGCCTCGGCTACAAGTTCCTTGTTCTTAGGGGCTGTTTTAATATAATATTTGTTGCATTCTTTCACAATACCATAAGCCTTGCCGTTGGCGGCAACAGCGTGATACTCAAGTGTATGCATTGGAACATTCTTACTCTCATTCAAATCCTTACCATAAGTGTAAAGAGACTTCATACGTGTGAGAGATTCTTCAAACGTTGGCATATCTTTATATAAATTATTATCTAATTATTCATTATTTTTCAAATAAATAGCTGTGAATATTAAAAAATTACGATAAACTGTTTATTGTATTATATGTTTTATTCAACAAATCCATCATTTTTTCAATATATTTCATTCTTCGTAATGATTTCCATATGATGTTCTCATCGGTCATCTCACTGTTGGAGTTTTTTAAGCCTTCTGTTCTTTCACCTTTCAATTCATCAAAAAGGGCATCAACCTTGTCATATATTTGCTCGCTTTTATATTTGTCACCATTTGATGAATTATATCTTTCTTCCAAATCATCAATGATATTAACATAATGGGCAACTTGTTTCTTGATGTGTTCCTTATCTAAATGCTTATCAGATAATTTATTTTTATCGGGTTCTGTAAGCCATTTGTTTTTATCAAGAGAATATACTCCGGTTGATGAGTGCTTTTCATTTTTATCTTGGACATAAACCTCTATCGGAAATCCAAATATCTCAAGCCCCTCATGCTCTTCATTCCATAATTTTCTTTGGGCATCAAAATATTTCTTAACAAAATCAGTTCGTTTATCCACTTTGGAAAAATCAACTATAATATGAAGGTCTATGTCGGAAAATTTCTTATTCCAATTATAATTGGCTAATGAGCCTGTGATTGTAATATCATCTGGCTTAATCCAATCTATCCCGAGAAAATCAATAAAGTCATCAGCGATGTCAAGCAGTTTTATCCTTATCCTTGAATCAAGATGATTGTCTTTCCAAAATTTCGGATTCAATTCGCTTTTAAGTTTGAAACTTGATAAATCAACGTCTTTTGGTGCTATATATTCGTCCAAATGACAAGGCATTGTTCCGAAATATTTCCTACATTTTTTATTTGAGCAAAGATAAACTGGTTCCCCCTGTATGTATACGCCTACTTTGCTGCCGCATTTTGGACAAATATCTGGGACAAAGTTTCCTTTGTCATTATACCTTCTATTATTGCCTTTATGATTTCGTGATTCATTGATTTGGGCATATTCTATTGGTCTGACTGCTTGTTGCCCTTTTGGGGCAAGTTTGATAGGAGAATCAAGTTGATGTATATTGGACAACACTAAACCGCATCTACAGTTTTTCCCAAAATCAGTAGTATATGGCACTCTATGACGTTGATAATCATTATTGAAATTTTGCGGGGTATATTTGATAACATCAACAATTGTTGCATATCCTACTAACATACCAGTAGGGTTTGTTTTTGATGGATATTTAGTTGTTTTAACCAATCCGATTTGTTCACCTTTGTGTTTGAGCCATTGAGAAAATGTTGCTCCGTCTCTTGTCTCTACGGTTTTTTTGCCATTGAATATCATTTGAAGCCAATCAGTATCATCAACATTGATATTAATGCCATATCTTAAAAAGGGGGTAGCATTTTCATTTAGCATATCTTGTTCCCCATTTTTGAAATATTCCGTCCATTTTCTGAAATAAACATTTCCTTTCAGATAAGCCTCTCCCTCAATCTCTTCAAGCCTTTTATTGTCCTTGACATCATCTGCGCTTGAAAAACTCAAATCCTTTCCATCAAGATTTTGCGAGTGATGAATGCATTCATGGGCAAATGTCCTCAATATATCTTTTGGATTACGGTCACAACAAAACACCACAATTGTTTTGGCTTCAGGTTCATAATATCCGGTCTTGATAAATAAACCGTCTTGTTTTTCCCAATTTAATTTTATCTTTGGAAATGGATATACATTCAATCCATCATTTTTCATGAATTCAAGAATAGATTTCATGTAAGTTGAAAAATCAAAACTTCTGTCGTTTACAGATTCTGAGATATGCCCGAAATTGGAAAAAGAGCCATCTTCAAAACCAATATTGTATCTATCAGATTCTGGCTCTGCCCCTTCTTCCATTGCTCCACAACCTGTAACAATATCCATAATACCGGAATTAACCTTATTATGAACTTGGTCTTGGGCTGATGACACTTTTTTTCCATCAAGCGAATTTTCATATAAAAATCGTTTGATTCTTTCTTTTTGCCCTTCTGTTATGACTAATGTTTTCATGACCTATATTCTGATAATAAATAGTTTATGAAAAATAAAAAGAGATGCCTTTTAAACACCTCTTTCTACTTCAAATGCTTTAATAGTAACTAAGCGCTAAACATCTCTTCCGGGCTGATAATTTCCAAGCAATCTGAGCCAAGAGCCTCACACCCATGAAGATGTACATTAACGTCCGATTTTCCTATTGTCTTTCCTTCGCCAAGTGCTTCCATAGTTGCAGGAATTACTCCGTCAAAATCAACAGCCTCAACGAAATCGTAATCTTTCAATACGTCTTCTATCAACTTTTCCATTTTATATTCAATTTAATAACGTTATTATTTTCATATAAATAGTTGAGTTTTATTGAATAGTTTTTAATTGCTTGCGTCTTAATATATTTTGGGCGGTTCCGGATGTTTTTGTGTAATCTCTAACAAGGGCAATATCCTCAAAAGAAGCCTTCGTCATGGCAGCATCTCTTTCCTCATCAGATGTAAATCCTCCTTTTATGTTACTAATTAATGGATTACAATTACGAGGTGAATCAAACATATGATAAACTGTTACATTTTGAGGGTTAATCATCAATATATCCATTAAATAATCTTGTGCCATCTTATCAACTCCCTCACAATCGCCAATAACGAATTTTGCGTCTTTTGTTTTGGAAATCGCTAAATTAATTAATGGCTCATAATTATATTCAAACTCTTCGGGGGTGATGTCTCTATGCCCGGAAATAAAATATGTCTTTTCAATATCCAAATCAGTCTCACAAGCCTTATTGAATTCTTCTTGAAGCAATTGCATGTCAGCATTTCCTATCTTTTCATATTCATATTTAGATTTAATGACTTTGTTCAGTGTTTTTCCTTGTGACGCATCAGTTCCTCCACCGATGAATACCATATAATCCTCAAATGAAACTTTTGAATATTTGTATGTAGTTCCATTTTTGAATGTCACATATAAATCACCAATATTCTCAAATTCATCTTCAACCATTTTTGTATAATATATCATTGTTGAATCGTACCATATTTC
>ERZ1034915.1979-NODE-1979-length-10309-cov-6.796567_pt1 | contig 10309 bp, 9 predicted proteins | sample MGYA00520592_ERZ1034915 | MGnify/ENA primary metagenome ERZ1034915 (study PRJEB33766, sample SAMN09781787) | gut metagenome | biome: gut microbiome | host: Homo sapiens | place: Madagascar | study: EMG produced TPA metagenomics assembly of the PRJNA485056 data... | reverse complement strand
GAATGGACATATCGCTCCTCTATTTGAACGTGCCTATCCCGCTACCTTTTTTGAGTAGCGTATTGGCTTTTTTGGTGTTATCCGCAATGGCCTCGGTGGCCTTGGCGGTACGGTCGGCGGCTGTGCCGCCGCTGCCGAGATTTTCCAGTGCGGCTGCAAGGAAATTGCCCTGAACGGAGGGACCGCTGCTCTTGCTGGTCGCCTCCTGTGCTTCACGGAGACGTGCCTCATACTTGTCCACGAGGGATTCCGATGCGGAGTATTCCTGCTGAGCTTTATTGATCCGTTCCCGCTCTTTATCGTCGATGGTCCCATCTTTCTGAGCATCGGCCATCGCTGTATCAAACTCGGCCTTGGCGGCGCTCGCCGCGGCTTTTGAAGAATTGATCAGGTCGTTGAGCATGTTGATTCCTTCGGCGGGATTTTCCTTTAATGCTTTGTCGATCTCTCGATCCTTCGCATCTTCCGCACGGCGTTTCTGGATATCCTCAGCGGTCCGGTCGAAATTCCCCTGAAGGTCGGCAACGTCCTTTTCCATCTTTTCGCGGGCTTTATCCTGCGCTTTTTTGATGCGTTCCTGCGCGACTTTATCGGCGTCAGCGAGCTTGCCTTCCAATTCGGCGATCTTCTTGTCCTGCTCTTTTTCCGGTTTGGATCGTTCGAAATCCAGCATTGTTTTGATCAGCGCTTTATATTCGTCGCGCAGCTCTTCGATGTCCTGAATCTCGTTCTGTAATTCAGTCTGCCGCTCGCGGGCGAGCTTTTTATCGATCTCTGCGATTCGATCTGCGGCTTTTTCCGCCGCGTCGGCGGCAGCGGCCTGCCGGGCCTTATCTTCTTCCACGTTTCGACCAATCTGCTCGGGAGAACCGGTTCCATCCTCGCCGGTGGTCGCCCCGGGGTGATCTTGTTCCACGGCTTTTTTGCGCTGACGCAGGGCGTTCAGACGTTTCAGGTTGGCGACTGCTTTATCGCCGTTCACCTCTAATTTGCCGAGTGCCTCATCCTGAGCGCCGCTCATCTGACTCCAGAGATTATGGTTCCAGTAGCTCATCAGAGCTTCATTCTCTTTTTCCAATTCTTTCATATTGGCCTGAACTTCGGCCATTTCGGCGTCAAGCTCAGCAAGAGTCGCCTCTTTCATCGCATCGTTCAGTTTACTCTGAGCACCAGCGGCCATGTTGAGCTTGCCGGTGATGGTGTCGATGCCGAGGCCGAGGGAATCGTAACTGCCGTTCAGGGCGTTGACGATTTTTTGTGCTTCGACTTGTTCATCGGCGGTCAGACTTTCCTGTTCCGCGAGTTTCTTCAAACGCTCCAGTTGCGCGAGGTGAGTCTCTTTGAGCGGATCATTGCCCGCCTGGATGATTTGCGTTGCCTGGGCGAACTGCCGCTGAGCGTCGGTCATCGCAACGATTCGCCCTTTGACCGCATCAACGGAGACGCCGAGTTGACCGTATTTTGCGGTCAGGTCGGAAATCAGTTGGTTCGCCAAATCCTGTTGACCGGAATCGAGGCTGGATGCCTGTGAGAGTTCCTTGAGCCGGTCGAGTTTGCCGAGGTCTTCCGCACCTTGGACTTTGATGCTTATGTCGCGGAGTTGACCGGCCGCTGTATTCAGTCGCACGATTTTCTGCGCGGTTTTATCGACGGCCACACCGAGTTCGCCGTATTTCTTGCCGAGATCTCCGATTAGGTGGTCAGCTTCCGTTTGCTCGCCCGCTTCGAGATTCACCTTAAGTGAGAGAGCTTTCAGGCGATTCAGCTTTTCCAAATCCTCCTGACCGGTGACCTGAAGCCGGACCGAATTCAACCGAGCGGCGGTGGCGTTCAGGCCGGAGATTTTGGCTGAGGCGCTTTCGACGGCGATGCCGAGATCGCCGTATTTTGCAGTGAGCTCGGAAACCAGCCGATCGGCCTCGGTCTGTTCGTCCACATCGAGCGATACTTTTATGGAGAGTTTCTGCAGCCGGTCGAGCTTGCCGAGATCTTCCGGCACCGTAATGCGCGGACGAATATCCTGTATCTGCCCCACGAGGGAATTGAGTTTGATGATCCGGCCGGAGGCCGCATCAACTGCAAGCCCGAGCGAACCGTATTTCTGCTCCAGCTCTTCAATCAGCTTTCCTGCTTCAGCCTGTCCGGAAGCATCGAGTTTTTGCGGCTGGTTCATCAATTCTTCAAGGCGGTCGACTTTTTGCCGGGCCTCGGTATCGTCGACATCAATTTTCAAATTCCGCAGCCGGGTGGCCGCTCCGTCCAAGGCGACGATCCTCTTGGATACGCCATCGACGGCGATGCCGAGGGAACCATATTTGCCTTCCAACTCGCCAACGAGTCGAGTTGCCTCGGCCTGTTCCGAAGTGTCGAGTTCCAGTTTCATCGACAGCGATTTCAGCCGGTCAAGCTTTTGAAGGTCTTCTTCGCCGCTGACGCGCAAGCGAACGTCCTGCAGGTTTCCGACCGTGGTGTTGAACGTCGCAATCCGGCCGGTGGCCTGATCAACCGCCACGCCGAGAGCACCGTACTTCTTGGAGAGTTCAGCAATCAGGGCGGTCGCTTCCTTCTGACCGGACGCATCGAGAGAAAGCTCCATAGAGAGCGATTTCAGTTTTTCGAACTTGGCGAGGTCTCCCTCGCCGGTCACCTGAAGCTCGACTGCTTTGAGCCGGGAAACGGCATCATTCATGACAGTGATTCTTGCACCGGCCTTCTGAACTTCGAGTCCGAGATCTCCGTATTTTGCGGTCAATTCGGAGACGAGCTGTTCGGCTTCGGCCTGACCGTTGATGTCAAGGTCGACTTCAAGTGAAAGCGCCTTTAACCGTTGCAATTTGGCGAGATCTTCTTCGCCGCGTACCTTCAATTCAACGTCCCGGAGACTGCCTGCGGCAGTGTTCATTTTCACAATCTGCCCGGTCACCCGGTCGACGGTGACGCCGAGTTTGCCGTACCTTTCTCCAAGCTCGGCGATCAGATATTCAGCCTCGCTCTGTTCCGGAATCGTTAGGTCCAGTTCGAAGGATAGCTGTTTCAACCTTGTCAGCTTCTCCAGGTCGTCGGAATCTGTGACTTCTACTTCAAACGACTTCATGCGACGGGCGGCATCGCTGAGGGCGACAATCCGGCCGGAGACTTTGTCGACCTCCACGCCGAGTTCGCCGTATTTCGCGGAAAGCTCGCCGATCAGCTTTTCCGCCTCCGCCTGATCGCCGGTTTCAAGTTTGACCTGCACCGACAGGGCTTTCAGGCGGTTGACCTTGTCGAGATCTTCCGCTCCGTCGACCTTCATCTCGATATTGCCGAGATTGCCAATGGCGGTATTCAGTAAGGTGATCCGCTGGGCATTGTCCGAAATCGAAATCCCGAGGTCGCCGTATTTCTGCTGTAACGCGGCTGCGAGTTTTTTCGCCTCCGCCATCTCGACATTCGTTAACTGCTGCTTATCGGCGAGTTGCTTCAATCGTTCCATACGCAATTGATCGGTCTTGCGGAGTTCATCGCCTTTCTCCCGAAGTTCCCGCATTTTATCCGAAAGCAGAGCGGTGTATTTCCCGGCCCGGCTGAGGGCATAAACCACTGCGACCAGCGCGGCTCCGACCGCAATCAGAATCCAGGTGACCGGAATCGCGCAAAAGGCGGTCGCCGCTGCCGTGGCGATCAGGTAACCGGCTGCGACCGCCTTGGTAGTCAGGGCTAAAAAGAGATTGGCCGCCCCTCCAGCCGTCGCAGTCGCGGCGGCTTTGATATTTGCCGCGGAGAACAGTGCCGTCACGCCCGCCGCCAGCGACCGGACGCCGATCAGGACTTTGGTGCCGAGGGCCGAGGCGGCTTCCGCTACAGCATGCGCCTTGGTTGACACCGTGGCCGCAATGGTGGCGGAATTCAGACTTTTCAGCGCAGCGCAGACGGCGCTGAACTTCGCGGCCAGAATGGTTTTCCCTGCCGCCGCGGCTTCGGCGTTTTTCATCAGAACCAGCCCTGCTGCGATCTGCTTTGCTCGAACGTCAAGTGGGAGATTGAGAGCGGCAAGTAGCTGACTGGTTCCGACCATCGCCGGAATGGCCGCATTCTTATAATTGGTGAATGCCTGGGTCAGAAGAGAAAGGGAATTTCCTAACGCCGTTCCCTGAGCGACAACCAGTCCCTGGACGAAGGAAAGACTTTTCATGGCCGTCTGAATCACCGTGATTCCAGCAGCGACACCCTTGGAGGCCAGACCGATTGCAATTAAGGTGACGCCGAATGCCGCCGCTCCGGCGACCGCAACGGCAAAGGTGGTCACCAGTCCGGCATTCGCTTCGATCCATTTGGTGATTTCGTTGATAACCACGGTGATTTTGTCGACCAGCGGTTGAAGTGTCTTGTTGACGGCTGCGCCGATGGCATTCATTGCGCCCTCAACCGCCGACATAAACAGGCGAAACGACCCGCCGATTCCTGCATCCATGGCCTTGGAGGTCGCGGCCGCGACTCCTTCGATGTCTTGCAGCTTGACCCGGAAATCTTCGAGTTCCTTGATATTGGTGGTCAAACTGAGACCGGCAAGCGAACCGCGGATATCAAAAATCTCCTCAGCGAATGCGATCTTCTCGGCGCTTCCCATTCCCTGCATGCCTCTGGCGAGGTCGGTCAGGATATCCGCCATTTTGCGAAGATTACCGCTGGAATCCACGGCTTCGACGCCGACTGATTTCAAGATGTCCTGAACCTTGGTCTGTGCCATACGCGAGAAGGATTTCCGTAGTGCGGTTCCAGCCAGCGACCCCTTGATGCCCATATTGGCGAGCACGCCGATGGAGGCAGAGGTGTCGGTGATTGATTCCCCGGCGGCACGGGCTTGCGGACCGGCCATTTTCAGTGCCTCGAAAAGGTCGGTGAGCGTTTGCGCCGACCCATTGGCGGTTGCGGTCAGAACGTCGGCAACACTGGACATCTTAGTCGACTCAAGCCCGAAAATCCGCAGGGAGTTCGCCGCTATGTCGGCAGATTCCGCGAGTTCAGTTCCCGTAGCTCGTGCCAGATTCATGACCGGCGCGATGGCATTCTGAATTTCAGCCGGTTTGAAACCCATTCGCCCCAGGCTGGTCATACCTTCGGCGACCTGTTGGGCGGTGTAGGAGGTTTCTCTTCCAAGCCGTTGCGCGGTCGTGGTCAGATCGGCGAAATCACCGTCGGTCGCCTGAGTCACCGCGCGAACCAACCGCATCTGATCGTCAAATTTCGCAAACGATTTAATCGAAAGCACCAGAGGCGCAGCCATGGCAGCGGAAACCATCAGCAGATCACGTCCGACCGCAGTGCAGGCGTTTCCGAAATTTCGGAGTTCCGCTTGCGCCGCCGTGAGATTTTTCTGCAGTTTGCTGGTCTCCGCCGTAACCTCGACGTAGGCCAATCCTGCTCTGATATTACTTCCAACTGACATGGTATTTCCTGAGAGATATTGGTTGAAGACGTAACTGGACGCCGCAGCATCCGGTTACGTTAGTTAGATTCACACACGAATACGTCCTTCAGAATTTGCAGATCATCGCCGCGAAGGACGGGTTTCGGCGCCGAATAGTAAGGATTGAAGTCGGTCGCTTTCGCCGGGCGGCTTTTTTTAGGGTCTCGCAGCAGATTGACGATAAGTGCCATCAGCCCCGAGGTGTGCTCCCAATCATACCGCCCTTTGGCCTCGATCATTTTAAACAATTCGTGGAGAGTGAACGGGTCGGGGTTGACTCCGAGGATTCCGGCAAACTCTACGATCAGTTCATCAACCGTTCGAGTTCGGCGTCGATGTTCTTTTCCAGTTCGGGATTGTCCAGAATCTGATCCATGGCGTTTTTGGTTTTTGCCTCGAAACGCCGGGTCGCGGCGATGATTTTCTGAAGAACCCGGCGTTTCGTTGTGGGGAAAAAATCAATAAGCTCGTCAATGAGGGCCGTAGTGGCAAGTTCGATGGCGTCTCCTGCCATCGACGTACCGAAATCGATATCGGTAACCTTGCGGGTGTCCGCTTCGCCTTTGCAGACAGCATAGAGAACGTCGACAAGCAACACTGAATCGGAAGCGAGCCGTTCAAGCACTTCCATCTTCGGCTTCTGCCCCGGTTCGAGGGTGATGATGTTGGCCAGATCAACTCCGGTCAGGGCGCGTACTCGCTTGATGGCGGCGACGTTCAGCGCCACCGTCCAGGTGCGTCCGGCATTATCCTGAAAACTTCTCATGATATACTCCTAGATATGTGGAAAAAACAGCGGGGAACGGGGCGCGTTTCAGCGCCCCGAAACAACGGGACGTTGGAATTACGCTCCGCTGTCGCCTCCGTCCTTCCACTCCGGCGCCCGGTCGACGATAGTCGGCTTGGCGGTCACCGACACAGTCAGAGCTTCTTCCAGCGGTTCATTCCTACTGAAGCCGGTAATGACCATGTCGGCGTCGAGACCCGAGCCTTCTCCATCCGAAACGAACAGTGCAATCGGTTTCCCGGTGAAGTACGCCTCTTTGATTGCCTTGAAGCCTTCGTCTTTCGTATCCCACAGCATCTCGAATTCAATCGAGGCATCTTTGAGAGTGGCTGCTGTGGCGCGCCAGCCCTTCGCGGCGCGGGTGGTAATATCCGCTTCGCCGGTCTCCAAGGACAGAGTCACGTCCTTGACGTTCACGAGTTCCGAAGAGGCCGTCGTACCGACCGGTCCGTGGAAAAGTTTGGCATCCAAGCCAAGTTTATAAGCCATAGTATCTCCTGATGAAAAAATGAGGTTATTTGACGGAATCGGCCCACATGGCCGGGAGGCGGGAACGTGACTGCTGGAGAGACGGTCCCATAAGGGGACGGCGCGGATACCGCTCTTTGCGATATTTGCCGCCGTATTCGTGTGCTACCATCGACTGACCGATCAGCGAGGCGGCCGGACCGATCACAACGCTGTTGCGCTGGCGGTCGACGCCGAAAAGCAGGGACTTTTTGAGTTGTCCCCACCGGGAGTGTGGTGCGGAACCGACCGGCGCCGAATTCGGACTTTGAATGATCTTGTTCCGGGCGACGCGCCGGATATATGCTCCGGCGCCCGACAAACTTTCGATGTTGGCCTTCCGGACCTTCCTTTTGATCTTTTCGGTGTCAAATTGAGTTTTTTGTTTGAGCTTCATCCGAGCGTTTTGAAGGTCAAAACGAGAACACTGGTGAACTGCTGCCGCTGCCGGAGGTGTTCCGGGGAATATAGCGGATCGTTGGTAATCCGGCTGCATATGGCGGCTGGGTATTTCGTCAGCTTCCGGCGTTCGAACAGCGCCGCTAGTTCCTCGACCAAATCCAGTAACGCCGGCACATCGTCCAATCCGGTCCGCTTCAGAATCCCGATGTCGATTTTGATTTCTTTTCCCGAAGCGCCGCGCGTCAGGTTGTTGTATTCGATGCTGTGCGGCACAACAACCACCTTCAACTCCCGGAGTTCTTTCAATTCGAATTCGGGAAGCAGTCGAAGCTCCGCTTTCACACTCGGCAATGCCGCATCGATTTCAGCTTTTACCGCTTCCGCAATATTTAATAGTTCAGACATATCACCTCCGCAAAAATTCCAGAATCATGGTCCCCATTGCCGCCATCAAAGCGAGTACCGCCGCTCCAACGGCGGACAGCATAGTTTTCTGTACATCCGCAGCGGCCTTGCAGGGCGGGTGATGATGTTCGCCGTCTTTGAAATGCATGGTCAGCATTCCCTTCAGCTCGGAAACATCCATCCGTAACCGGTTGACGGTTTCCCAAATTTCCCGGTGATCAGGTACGTCGCCGTTCATCTTCAACTCCTATCTCTTTGGTATGAATGCGGAGTGTCTGGCGAAAACTGTCCGACCACCGCCAACATGGCTCGGAATTCGGGGCAAGCACCTCATAGCAGACTCCGGCATAAATGATTTGGTCGCCCCGTTCCGGCTCGACATTCAAATCCGATGCCGCGATCAGAAAATCCCGGCTTTCGGTTCGGATCGTGATGCCGTATTCGTCCTCGATCCTGAACAGAGTTCGGCCGAGGGCGGCGGGGATTTCCACTATCTGACCGCTCCGGCGCCGGTATTGCACCGGAACGGTCAGATGCTTTTGACGCTGTGCGTTCAACCAGGCGTTCGCCTGCGCCAGCATGCTCATCGCTTATTCCGTGGCGATGATGCCGACAGCGCGCAGCGCGGCGAGGATGGCATTGGTTTTGCGGGCAAGCCCGGCAATAGCATCCTTGCATTCGCAGGTCGCAATCGGCGGCAGGGTATCGGACGGAGTACCACCGGAATTATCGATGAGGTCGGTAATCGGATCGCCCGCGACGAAACTGGTGGCGAGGCTGTACGGTGCATTCAGCAGCACGCGCACCGTCTCATCGCCGGTACTGGACGCGCTGATCGCTTTACCGAGATAGTGATTGCTCCCGGAAACCAGCGTCGCCTTCTTCGCGCCGGCATCCCAATAAACGGTCGATCCGGCGCGGATCTCTCCGGCAGCTTTGACGATGTCGAAAACGCCGACCACGGCGAGTGCGCCGAGGGTGTGCGCCTGGATATCGAGCTTGGCGACACCGACCAGGTCGGCAATCACCAGCACGTCTCCGGCGGCGATGTTTTCGGCGGGGGTAAAATCAATGGAATCGCCCTTCTGGACATATCGAGCCAACATAAATGTTTCTCCTGTGACAGCATTATATAATTATGGAAAGGTGGCCGGGCGCATTTTCGCGCCCGGCTGCGGTCATTTACGCCTGACCGTTGGCTTTGACCATGCCGCGGTGATCCTGTTCGCGGACGCCGATATCGAAATAGACGCGGAACCACAAACCGAGGGTATTAAAATCCGTTTCCCCACGTTCGACCGTGGGCGTCCGATGGCCTTTAAGGTAGCCGATCTCGAACGTGTCCACCTGACGCTTGTCGCCGAACAGGTACCAGCTCGCGGCCGAAGCGCCCTCATAGGCGGAGTTCGCGAGGTACGGGGAACTCACGACCTGCAGATTTTCCTGCGACAACACGTTCATCGACGGCCGCAGGACATTGTCCTGCCCGCCTGCCATGATCAGCGTCGCGCCCTGCGTCAGCTCGATGGCCAGATGCTTGAGTGCGGTCGGAACCAGCAGGATGCGCGGCTCCACCGAAATCGGCTGATTATCGGCGTCGACCTGATCCAGAAAAAGCTGAATCGCTTTTTTAAGCGACTCGGCGCTCAGCGCGCTGGACGCGCCGTTGAGGATATTCTTGTGCGCAGCGGAGAACAGCGCTTTGCCGTCAAGCTGGACCGGATTTTTCAGCAGGCGGCTGAAAAAGAGCTGATCGATCAAACGAGCCGCACGATTGCCCATGCCGACCGGCACTTTCATGAATGCGCCGAGATCATCATTGATGATCATTTTGCGGGTCAAACAGAATTTTTTGCCGTAGGTGTCGATCTGGTTCTTCGCGCCCTCTTCGACCAGCCCGCCCTCTTTGATCTCGCCGTCTGCGGCGATGGGCAGCAGATCGCCTACGTCCGTCAAACGGAAGCGGTCGGTTTCCTTGAAGTCGGAGAGATCGCCTTCGGTGCAGAGTTTGGTCGCGATGATCGGCTGGGCCTGATAGCTCTGCAGGAGTTTTTTATTCGCAACGTTCGACAGAATCCCAGGCAGACTCACCGTCGAAAATGCGGCGCGGATGGTCTGATTGTCGAGGGTATGCGGCACCGCCATACCTTCGAGGCGCATACATTCGAGCAGGAGCTGTTTGACCGGCATGTCCATTTCCGCCATACCGGCCTCCACGGCCTGTTCGCCCATGGATTTGGTCAGTTCATCGGCCGGAACGCCGACCCGGAGGCACATCGCCGCTTCGAGCGTCTGGCGCATGGTGTCGCCCTCCGGCTTGGACTTGACAATGATGCCGACATCAGCTCCGGGACGCTCGGCGCGAATGGTAGCCAGCACCTTCTGTGTGACCGTTTCCGGCGTCCAGCCGGCGCTGATTGCCTCGCGTTCGATCTCCGGGAATTCTCCATTGCAGATTTCCTGAATGGAGGAAACACGCTCACGTTCCGCCCGGACGGCGGATAAAGCGGCTTCCCGGGCAGTCGCGGTGATGTCCGCCGGTACGGCGCTCGCCTGAATCTTCGGCGGTACGGCGGCGGCGCGGGCCTTCTCCTCATCATCGCCGCCGGCAGCTTCCGCAGCCGGTGCTTTCGGCGGTTTGCTCTTTTCGGCTTCCGGCGCCTTTTCCGGCTCCTTTTTCGCCGGGGCCGGTACGGGTGCCGGGGGCGCGGCAGCCGCCGCGACGGGGGCCGCAGGGGCCGCGACAGGGGCAGCGGAGGGCG
>ERZ1034915.1977-NODE-1977-length-10311-cov-8.977184_pt1 | contig 10311 bp, 5 predicted proteins | sample MGYA00520592_ERZ1034915 | MGnify/ENA primary metagenome ERZ1034915 (study PRJEB33766, sample SAMN09781787) | gut metagenome | biome: gut microbiome | host: Homo sapiens | place: Madagascar | study: EMG produced TPA metagenomics assembly of the PRJNA485056 data... | reverse complement strand
TCAGCACCTGGCGACCGTGCGATCAGGTGGAAGCAGCGGTGGGCTGGAAGCTGGCGGTTGAGCGCCACAATGGACCAACAGCACTGATCCTCTCAAGGCAGAATCTGGCACAGGTAGAACGAACGCCGGATCAGGTAAAAGAGATTGCCCGTGGCGGTTATGTGCTGAAAGATAGCGGCGGTAAGCCAGATATTATTCTTATTGCTACCGGTTCAGAGATGGAAATTACCCTGCAAGCAGCGGAGAAATTAGCGGGAGAAGGTCGCAATGTTCGCGTTGTTTCCCTGCCCTCGACGGATATTTTCGACGCTCAGGATGAGGAATATCGCGAGTCGGTACTGCCTTCTAATGTTTCAGCCCGCGTGGCGGTGGAAGCGGGTATTGCCGATTACTGGTACAAATATGTTGGTCTGAAAGGGGCAATTGTCGGGATGACCAGTTACGGGGAATCTGCCCCGGCGGATAAACTGTTCCCATTCTTTGGCTTTACCCCCGAGAATATTGTGGCAAAAGCGCATAAGGTTCTGGGGGTTAAAAGCGCCTGATACGTGCACACAATATCTTTAACGGGTGATCCACAATGTGGGCCAGGCATCTGGCCCATGCCAGTTATCACAGGTAGGCTCTGCGGCGTAACGCACCAGACGAAAACGCTGGCCGTCAAAACGCCAGCGCGTCTGAATACCACAGTCGGTTAATCCTCGCCCTTTCGCTAATGTCACCAGCTCACGCGATTTTTCATCAAACGTCGCATTCATTAATTCCAGTTCATTGTTTTGCTGACCGTTATTGAAGGGTAAACGCAGGCGTACCGCGCGGGAGGCGAGCGGCTTTTTCCGTGAAACAATCCACGCCAGGTCAACGGTGTTATAAGCGCCAGCCTCACAACCAATCATAAGCAATGCTTTGTCATCGGTAAGCGCCGTCACACTCACCTCACGACGCAACGGGTCCAGTGAACAGCGTAAACCGTTCATCCGCCAGTTCCCGTAATCCAGCAGGTCGTTGCGCTCCTCCTGACTTAATGGTGTCGGTGTCGGGTTAACAATCGCAACACCTTTCAGCGGCGGCGCGGGAGGAACGCTAAGAGGCGGATCATTGCCCTTTTCAATCCACGCCGTTTCACTACCAACGCGCTTTTGCTGCGCGTCAATAAACAGTAACGCGGCTTTTAATCCCAACAGTGAAATGGATTGGTTACCACCATCCAGCGTAATAGCTTGCGCATCCTGTACTTGCTGTAAAAAAGCGGTAATTGTCGCCGAATCGTCGGTCATTAAATGCCAGGGAGTGATTTTCCACGTTTCGCCTGTAAATAACAGCGGTTTACTATCAAGAAGTAAACGCGGAGCTATTGCCTCTTCGGCAATATCTGGAGTACTGAGGCTACCAAGATCAATACGTAAAACCGCGTCGGTATGCGCACCTGCACTACGGCTCAAGGTCATGACCAGCCCACCATGTTCGCCAGTGTTACGCGCTACGCAGAAATTTTGATTATTACAGGTGACTTGCCAGTCTGAGAACATGCGTTGGGCAGGTGCAGCCCACGTCAGCGACGTTGGTATCAGACCGAGCAGGAAAAGTAGAATAACGCGATAGCGCATGGACGATACAACCCCAGAAGCCAAACTTACAACTCAAGGGGTATCTTCGTTGCGCCTGATGTCTCACTCAATAAGATTTATCGGATTGCGCCAAAATTAACCAAATATATTATTCTTATTTTTCAATCCATTAAATGTGAAGATTGTAAATAGTTGAGCAATAACACAGTCTTACCGTCACGTATCTCACCGCTTTTAATCATTTCCAGTGCCTGAGTAAAGGGCAGCTCCAGCACCTCAATATCTTCATCTTCTACACCACCGCCCATATTAGTGCGTTGGCTTTCGCTATATTCTGCGATAAAAAAGTGGATAAGCTCAGTCACACCGCCCGGCGACATATACAGCTCAAACAATTTACGTACTTCACCCACTTCGTAACCTGTCTCTTCAATAGCTTCTTTACGAATACAGGCTTCCGGCTCATCGTTATCCAGCAGCCCGGCGCAGGTTTCAATTAACTGACCACTTTCATTGCCATTTACCCAGGTCGCAACACGGAACTGACGAATCAGCACTACTGTTTTCTTCTCCAGGTTATACAACAATATTGTCGCGCCGTTACCACGATCGTACACCTCGCGCTTATGGCGGATCACTTCGCCATTTTTGCGGGTCAGGTCGTAGGTAATGTTGTGCAGGGTGAAATAGTTTTCGGAGAGAATTTTATCTTTGATGAGGGTAATTTGTTGTGACATACCAGCTCCACGGCATAAGAAGACTCATCATCTTACGCCGCGAAGTTGGGTTTGTCTGCGTAGTGCGTTAGTGAGATTTGACTGATTTTACGCCCAGCCAGTCGACAATGCCCTGTGCAGCATGGCGTCCTTCCGCCATTGCTGTTACCACCAGATCAGCACCGCGTACAGCATCGCCACCAGCAAAGATTTTCGGGTTACTGGTCTGGTAACGGTATTTACTGTTCACATTTGCAGCAATCCGCCCCCAGTCATCCACTTTCACTGAATGCGCTTCCAGCCACGGCATTGTATGAGGATTAAAGCCAAACGCCATAATAACCGCATCTGCAGGCATAACGAACTCACTACCTTCGACAGGCACCGGGCGACGACGACCATTTGCGTCAGGTTCACCAAGACGAGTGCGTAAAAAACGAATCCCACATACATGCCCTTGTGAATTAAGTTCAATCTCAATCGGCTGGACGTTAAATTCGAAATTAGCCCCTTCGTCGCGGGCGTTTTTCACCTCTTTCTTCGATCCCGGCATGTTAGCTTCATCACGACGATACGCACAGGTGACATTACTCGCACCATGACGTAGCGCCGTACGGACGCAGTCCATCGCTGTATCGCCACCACCAAGCACCACAACATTCAGCCCGGCAGTATTGATAAACGGCTCTTCTGGCAATTCTGGTAGCCCCATCACTTGTTTGGTATTGGCTATCAGGAACGGTAACGCATCGTATACCCCCGGCGCGTCTTCATTCGGTAAGTTCGCCTTCATCGAGCGGTAAGTGCCAACGCCAACAAATACTGCGTCGTACTCCTCCAGCAACGTTTCCAGCATCACATCTTTGCCAATTTCACAATTGAGCCTGAAGTCGATTCCCATTGCACTGAAGATTTCACGACGCCGCGCAAGCAGCGATTTATCCAGCTTAAAGGAGGGAATACCAAAAGTAAGTAAGCCACCAATTTCCGGGTGACGATCAAACACCGTGGTATCAATACCGTTGCGTGTCAGCACATCGGCACAGGCAAGCCCTGCCGGTCCTGCACCAATAATCGCCACACGTTTACCGACTTTGCTGACACCACTGAGATCGGGGCGCCATCCTTTTGCCAGTGCCTGGTCTGAAATGTAACGTTCAATGTTTCCGATAGTGACTGCACCATGTTCATCACGAATAGTACAAGCCCCTTCACATAGCCGGTCTTGCGGACAAACGCGCCCGGTAATTTCTGGCAGCGTATTAGTCTGGTGAGACAGCTCGACGGCGGCATCTATATTTCCGGCTTTAACCAGTTCGATCCACTGGGGAATATGGTTATGCAGTGGGCAAGTCCACTCACACACGCTGTGTTCGCCGCACTTAAGGCAACGGGAAGCTTCCTGGTGTGCCTGTTGAGCACGAAACGGCAGATAGATTTCATCAAACCCGGTTTTACGCGCGGCAATGGGCAGTTTGTCCGGTTCACCACGTGGTGGAGTGGCACGCATCTGCTCAACTTTACTAAAGGTGAGCGGGCGTTCCTGCTCTAAGCCGTCGTGCCAGGATTGATTTTCTTGCCGTGCCGTTCGCAGCCTGCGATTTTTCGCCAACCCGGTTAACGCGGCTTCAGTAACCAGTTGCAGTGCATCTGCCGGGCAGTTTTCCACACAGGCGGGACCGTTTTCACGCCCTTCACACAGATCGCATTTATGCGCCGTAGCTTTTACCCGCTCTGCTGAAACAGGTGACAATACAATTTGCATCGTGCCAAACGGGCAGGCAATAACACAGGATTTGCAGCCAATACATTTTTGCTGATTAACCTGAACACTGTCATTGACGTGGCTGATAGCTCCGTTCGGACAGCTGCGGGCGCAAGGCGCATCTTCACAGTGATGGCAAGTGACCGCACTGTTCAAATGCTGATGTTTAATAACCGTAATCCTTGGGTGAAAATGTTGCTGACTCAACACATGTTGCTCATCATTGTGAGCCATTACGCAGGCCACTTCGCAGGCATGACAGCCCAGGCACTGCTGGCTATTGGCCGTAATAAATCGATTCATGGCGACCTTCTTTTTTGGTTGTAAAAACCTTATTCTTTGCACGCCTGTTATTACCGACAAAAATGCGCGTCGGCAATGTTCATCTGCCCATAAAGCCCAACTATTTCGACTGAACATGTGGCAGATCAATTTATTACACAGCTGATATTATTTTGGATGTAATTATCTGAAACGCTTTGTTTAATTTCATATTGACCCTGTTTCGCGGAGAAAATGCGAGTGATCGTTAAACGTCCCGTCTCGGCCAGTCTGGCCAGGGCCTTTTTTTATATTGTCCTGTTGTCCATTCTCTCCACCGGTATCGCGCTATTGACACTGGCGAGCAGTTTGCGTGACGCAGAGGCCATCAATATTGCCGGTTCGCTGCGAATGCAAAGCTATCGGCTAGGCTACGATTTACAGCGGCAAAGCCAGCAACTGCATGATCATCGTCAGCTTTTCCAGCAAGCGCTGCATTCACCGGTATTAAACAATCTCAACGCATGGTATGTGCCACAAGCGGTGAAAACTCGCTATGCCCATCTTCACGCCAATTGGCTGGAGATGAATAAACGGCTGAACGAAGGCGATATTGACTGGTATCAGGAAAATATTAATAACTATGTCAACCAGATAGATCTCTTCGTTCTGGCTTTGCAACACTATGCTGAACGTAAAATGATGTTGGTTGTGGCGATATCGCTGGCCGGGGGAATAGGTATTTTTACCCTCGTCTTTTTTACCCTACGGCGGATTCGCCATCAGGTGGTGCAGCCATTGAATCATTTGGTGATGGCCAGCCAGCGAATGGAGCAAGGTCAGTTTGATTCGTTGCCCTTAGATACCAGTCTCCCCAATGAATTAGGTTTATTGGCCAAGACCTTCACTCAAATGTCGAGTGAATTACAAAAGCTGTATCTGTCGCTGGAAGCTTCGGTTGCAGAAAAAACGCGTGATTTGCATGAGGCCAAGCGCCGTCTGGAGGTACTGTATCAATGCTCTCAGGCGCTAAATACCAGCCAGATTGATGTTCACTGTTTCCGCCTCATATTGCAGATAGTCCGGGAACATGATGCAGCCTGCTGGCTGGAACTTACTGTTGGCGATAACTGGCGTATTAGTGAAGGGCACAAAAATGGCGAATTACCCTTACAGATTATACCGGTGACAATGCAGGATACTGTTTATGGCGAGTTGCAATGGCAAAGCGAGAATGCTTCTGCTTTCGCACCGTTAATGAATAGCGTATCGACCATGTTAGGTCGTGGTTTGTACTTTAATCAGGCACAGAAGCATTTCCAGCAACTGCTACTGATGGAAGAACGCGCCACCATCGCACGGGAATTACATGATTCGCTGGCGCAGGTGCTCTCTTATCTGCGTATTCAGCTCACGCTTCTGAAACGATCAATTCCGCAAGATAATGACACAGCGCAAAGTATCATGGCGGATTTTTCACGCGCCTTAAATGATGCGTACCAGCAGCTGCGTGAACTGCTCACAACGTTCCGCCTGACATTGCAACAGGCTGATCTGCCTTCTGCACTACGCGAAATGCTGGATACTCTGCAAAACCAAACTTCCGCTAAGCTCAGCCTCGACTGTCGCCTGCCAACACTGGCGCTGGATGCGCAAATGCAGGTGCATTTGTTACAGATTATTCGTGAAGCGGTTGTTAATGCGATCAAACATGCTAACGCCAGTGAGATCGCCGTCAGTTGCGTAACTGCTCCTGACGGTAACCACACCGTGTTTATTCGTGATAACGGAATTGGCATTGGCGACCCCACTGAACCTGAGGGGCACTACGGATTGAATATCATGCGCGAACGCGCGGAACGGCTGGGTGGTACGCTAAGTTTTTCCCAACCGTCTGGTGGCGGTACTTTGGTGAGTATCAGTTTTCGATCCGTAGAAGATGAGCAGAACCATCCTTCAGGCGCGTGAAACAGGCACGATAATTTACATTATCTCCTTTTTTTCTCCACGATTGGCCCGTACCTTGCCGCTACAGTGAAACAAGGTATGCCCATAACGATACGCAGAAACACGAGGTTCTCTTTTAATGGCGAATTTCTTTATTGATCGCCCCATTTTTGCCTGGGTGCTGGCAATCCTGATCTGCCTGACAGGAACCCTGGCGATTTTTTCTCTTCCCGTTGAACAGTACCCGGAACTTTCGCCGCCTAATGTGCGTATCTCGGCAAACTATCCGGGCGCTTCGGCACAAACACTGGAAAATACGGTTACCCAGGTTATCGAGCAAAATATGACCGGACTGGATAACCTGATGTATATGTCGTCGCAAAGCAGCGGTACAGGCCAGGCATCAGTAACGCTGACTTTCGAAGCGGGTACTGATCCTGACGAAGCCGTTCAACAGGTACAAAACCAGCTGCAATCGGCACTGCGTAAGCTACCGCAAGCAGTACAAAATCAGGGCGTGACAGTACGTAAAACCGGTGATACCAACATTCTCACCATCGCCTTCGTTTCTACTGATGGTTCGATGGATAAACAAGATATTGCCGATTACGTTGCCAGTAATATTCAGGACCCGTTAAGCCGCGTGAATGGCGTCGGGGATATCGATGCCTATGGTTCACAATATTCCATGCGTATCTGGCTGGATCCGGCGAAACTCAATAGTTTCCAGATGACGGCTAAAGATGTCACTGATGCCATTGAGTCGCAGAATGCGCAGATTGCGGTCGGGCAACTAGGCGGTACGCCGTCAATTCCTCAACAGGCACTGAATGCCACCATCAATGCTCAGTCGCTTTTACAAACACCTGAACAGTTTCGCGCAATCACGTTACGCGTTAATCAGGATGGTTCCGAAGTTAAATTAGGTGACGTAGCCACTGTTGAAATGGGTGCGGAGAAGTATGACTATCTTAGCCGCTTTAATGGCAATCCGGCATCCGGGCTGGGGGTAAAACTGGCTTCTGGCGCCAACGAAATGGCGACAGCCAAACGAGTCATTGAGCGGCTGGACGAACTGGCGCAATACTTCCCTCATGGGCTGGAGTACAAGGTAGCCTATGAAACCACTTCGTTTGTTAAAGCCTCTATTGAAGATGTGGTAAAGACGCTACTGGAAGCAGTAGCACTGGTATTTCTTGTGATGTATCTGTTTTTGCAGAACATCCGCGCGACACTTATCCCAACCATTGCTGTTCCTGTGGTGCTGCTTGGCACTTTTGCGGTGCTTTACGCCTTTGATTACAGTATCAACACCCTAACGATGTTTGCGATGGTGCTGGCGATCGGTCTACTGGTGGATGACGCTATCGTGGTGGTGGAAAACGTCGAACGCATCATGAGTGAAGAAGGATTGTCGCCTCGCGCAGCCACACGTAAATCAATGGGGCAGATCCAGGGCGCACTGGTCGGCATTGCCATGGTGCTCTCCGCTGTGTTTATTCCAATGGCATTTTTTGGTGGCACAACCGGGGCCATTTATCGCCAGTTCTCTATCACCATTGTCTCTGCAATGGTGCTTTCCGTGTTGGTGGCATTAATACTTACTCCGGCATTGTGCGCCACAATCCTCAAACCATTGCATAAAGGCGAGCAGCACGGGCAGAAAGGTTTTTTTGGCTGGTTCAACCGCGTGTTTAACCGCAACGCTGATCGCTATGAAAGAGGCGTGGCAAAAATTCTTCATCGCAGCCTGCGCTGGCTGCTTATTTACCTGTTACTGATTGGCGGCATGGTGGTTTTATTTATGCGCCTGCCCTCTTCGTTTTTGCCGCAGGAAGACCGTGGAATGTTTACCACGTCAGTACAGTTACCCAGCGGCTCCACTCAACAACAAACCCTGAAAGTTGTCGAGCAAGTGGAGAAGTATTTCTTCACTCACGAGAAAGATAACATTATGTCGGTGTTTGCCACCGTCGGTTCCGGGCCTGGGGGTAACGGTCAGAACGTAGCCCGCATGTTTGTTCGCCTGAAAGACTGGGATGAACGTGATCCGAAAACCGGCAGTGTTTTTGCCATTATTGATCGCGCCACACAAGCTTTTAAGAAGATCAACGAAGCGAAAGTGACTGCCAGTAATCCACCGTCGATCAGCGGTCTTGGTAGTTCTGCTGGTTTCGATATGGAATTACAGGATCACGCCGGAGCGGGACACGACGCGTTGATGGCCGCCAGAGACAAACTGCTGGAACTGGCGGGCAAAGATCCTTCCCTGACACGTGTTCGGCATAATGGTCTCGACGACAGTCCACAGTTACAAATTGATATCGACCAGCGTAAAGCACAGGCACTGGGGCTCTCCATTGATGATATTAACGATACCCTGCAAACGGCCTGGGGCTCTAGTTACGTTAACGACTTTATGGATCGTGGCCGTGTGAAGAAGGTTGATGTGCAGGCAGCTGCGCCGTATCGCATGCTGCCAGACGATATTAATCTGTGGTATGTACGCAATAAAGATGGCGGCATGGTGCCTTTTTCCGCTTTTGCGACCTCTCGTTGGGAGACCGGCTCGCCACGCCTTGAGCGCTATAATGGCTATTCGGCAGTTGAAATTGTCGGTGAAGCTGCCAGAGGCGTGAGCACGGGAACGGCGATGGAGATTATGGAAAATCTGGTGCATCAGCTGCCCGGTGGATTCGGACTGGAGTGGACAGCAATGTCGTATCAGGAGCGGCTTTCCGGTGCCCAGGCCCCAGCACTGTATGCGATTTCGTTGCTGGTTATCTTCCTGTGCCTTGCTGCATTGTATGAAAGTTGGTCCGTCCCCTTCTCCGTCATGTTAGTTGTGCCACTGGGTGTGGTGGGGGCGCTACTGGCAACCTGGATGCGCGGACTGGAAAACGATGTCTATTTCAAAGTGGGGTTGTTAACAGTAATTGGCCTTGCAGCGAAGAACGCCATTCTGATCGTTGAATTCGCCAATGATATGAATCAGAAAGGACATGATTTGCTGGAAGCGACGCTCCATGCCTGTCGCCAGCGTTTACGTCCAATTTTGATGACATCGCTGGCATTTATTTTCGGCGTATTGCCAATGGCGATCAGCAATGGTGCGGGCTCTGCCAGCCAACATGCAGTAGGTACAGGTGTAATGGGCGGGATGATTTCGGCGACTATTCTCGCCATATACTTCGTGCCGCTATTCTTTGTCCTGGTGCGTCGCCGCTTCCCACTGAAGCCGCGCCCGGAATAATCAAACAAAAAGGCGACTTGCCAATGAGTCGCCTTTTCCATCTTTATGATTTATAGCCCTGGACTCAGGGCCTGATGTTACGCATTTCGTCCAGAAGCTTATTTACGAAGCATTACTTCGATAAAGTCTTTCCAGTTCCCCAGTTCACGTTCAATCATAACAACCTCTCTTATAATTATGGGTATTCTACAAACTCACTTTCTCTTACTGAAGCTATTTACACCGATTGCTGTGATTAATGCCTCCGGGGTTGGGAGCTTTCAGTAATTACTATGACGTTGTAGCCATAATTTTTTTGTGACGAACTACAATAATCTGAAATATTCATACTCTTTTTACTTCTATTGTAATTTTGATGTAAAAACATACAGATGCAACCAGGTAAATTCTGAGTTTTGTTGAGCGCCTGGTTCTGAAACAGCTCGGGAATATTATTAACAGACTCCAAACAATGTTATATTTTCCGATAACTAATATTACACAACGTGACATTGCATATATAACAATCTCATTGCGTAATTATTCGGTTTTAGCGAAAAAGGATTCACTATGGTTACTCTTTACGGCATTAAAAATTGCGACACCATTAAAAAAGCACGCCGCTGGCTGGAAGCCAATAGCATCGACTATTGTTTTCATGATTATCGCGTTGATGGGCTGGATAGCGAATTATTGAACGGTTTTATCAACGAATTAGGCTGGGAGGCGTTACTCAACACCCGTGGTACAACCTGGCGTAAACTGGATGAAACCACCCGCAATAAAATCACCGATGCGGCCTCTGCGGCGGCATTAATGACT
>ERZ1034915.1976-NODE-1976-length-10311-cov-39.414977_pt1 | contig 10311 bp, 9 predicted proteins | sample MGYA00520592_ERZ1034915 | MGnify/ENA primary metagenome ERZ1034915 (study PRJEB33766, sample SAMN09781787) | gut metagenome | biome: gut microbiome | host: Homo sapiens | place: Madagascar | study: EMG produced TPA metagenomics assembly of the PRJNA485056 data... | reverse complement strand
GGCATCGCGTCGATCTTTGCGTCGGTCAAGGAGTGCGCAGGCTACCCCGTGGCCAGCATCTTTGACACCCACGACCTGCCAGACTACGAAACCTACGACTCCCACAGCTGCCCGTGGTGCAGGCAGGGCCAGAAAATTGATGCCCTTGTCAACAGCTTCGGCTACTCGAGCCTGTAAATTTTCTGACGATTTTGCCCCCTCGCAAGAGGGGGCTTTTTGTCGTTTTGCGGTCTTGACGCTCCGCGCAGGGTCTTTTATAATGGGAAGGCTGATTTTTTTAGGAGGAATTGGTTTGAATACTGAAAATTTGAATGGGATCCTTGCACAATACGTTCAGCACTGCAAAGCCCGCGCGGCAGCCGATGAGGGAACGGTCTGGCGCGCGGTGGACTGCTTTGGCGTGAACTGGGACATCGAGGACAGCGACTTCCCGGCTATGTTTGCCGATGCCATGCAGCAGGCCCAGCCGGCGCTGGACAACCCGGCCCTGCAGCCCATCGGCGGCCTGCAGAACCTGATGCTGCGCGACAGCGAGGTCGAGCTTGTCCGCGAGTGCTTCCGCTGGCTGTACAATGAGGACGGCGGTGATATTTCCAAGCGCCGGGGCCGCGCCGAGCTGTTCGCTGACCAGATCAACGGGCGGTTCCGCCGCGTGTTCCCGCGCATGACCAAGTACACGATGAACACGGCCAACGCGGTGTTCTTCCTGAACCTGTGGGAGCCGCACGCGAACTACTTCTATCAGGCCGGCGAGGCAAAGGCGTGGGCGGATTACTTTGGGTATGAGGCAGACTTTGGCGGCGGCACGGCGCTGGACCTGCCGCGCTACTACACGATGTGCAACGACCTGCTGCACGCGCTGGAGAACTACCCGGAGATCATCGCCCTGCACAGGGCCTACGCGGAGCAGGAGCTGGGCGGCATCGACGACGCGCTGCACCTGCTCGTGTACGACATCCTGCACACGGCCTACGCCGAGCAGTTCTACCCGAAGGGCTACACCCGCGGCTCGACGAGCAGGGAGCGCGCAAAGGCCGTGAAGGAGAAGGCGGACCGCGCCGAACTCTGCATCCGCATCGGCGAGTGCGAGCAGGAGCTGCAGGAGCTGCTGGCGAACCCCGCCGCGCTGCCCGACCTGACCGGCTGCAAAATCAACCATAAAATGTTCGGCGCAGGCACGGTCCGGCCCGCCGAGGTCCAGTTCATGGTCATCGACTTCAACGGCACGCTGAAGAAGTTCAGCTACACAGCCTCGATGAACAGCGGCTATCTCTCCGCCGAGGACCCCAACGTCGAAGCCCGCCTGCAGGCCTACCAGGACTACAACAAGGACAAGGACCGCCTGGAGAAGGAACTGAAGAACCTGAAGGCGGAATTGGTGAAGCTGTAATCGGAAACCGGCCCGGCGGGCGAATGCTGTTCGCCCCGGCTGCGTTCTCCAATAAAAAAATCCCTGCGTCTGAATGTGACACAGGGATTTTTTATTGGAGCGGCTGATGGGAGTCGAACCCACGTCCTCAGCTTGGAAGGCTGATGTACTAGCCGTTGTACGACAGCCGCGTAACAACAGTATCTATTATACCCATCTGCGGGGGTGTTTGTCAAGCCCACCGGGCCGTGTTTTCCTGCCTCTGTTACCCTTTTGCCATTTTATTTTACATTTTGCACCCTTGACAATCCTACGCCAAAGCACCATAATAAATACTGAATCTGTATAAACGAAATTTTGAGAGGAAAGAGGTGCGGCACCATGCGCGTGATTGCCGGAACAGCTCGCGGCAAAAATCTGCAGGCCCTGCCGGGCGAGGACATTACCCGCCCGACCATCAACCGTGTGAAGGAGGCCATGTTCTCCAGCGTGCAGTTCCTGGTGCCGGGGGCACGGGTGCTGGACCTGTTCGCAGGCAGCGGCCAGCTGGGCATCGAGGCTCTGTCCCGCGGTGCCAAAAGCTGCCTCTTTGTGGACCGCTCCGCCGAGGCACTCGCCGTTGTGAAGGCCAACTGCAAAACGGCAGGGGTGGACCGCCAGAGTGATATACGCCAGGGCGAGGCCGAGAGCTTTCTCGCCAACATCCGCGGGCCGTTTGACCTGGCTCTGCTGGATCCGCCGTTCCACCATGATACCGTGGCTGCCGTGCTGCCGCTGCTGGCCGCTAAGATGGCCCCCGGCGGGGTCGTGCTCTGCGAGACCGAGCGCGAGGCCGACCTGCCCGAGCAGGCGGGCGCTCTGACGCTGGTGAAGCAGTACAACTACGGCAAGATCAAGGTCAGCCGCTATGAGAGAGGGGAAGAGGTATGAACGTTGAAGAACTGTTGGAGATGATGGAGGAAACGCTGGAGGCCGGGACGATAGTTCCGTTCTCCGCTTCCAAGCGTATGGTCGATGTGGACCGTATGCGCGATATTATCGATGAGGTGCGCAACAACCTGCCCGACGAGATCCGCGAGAGCAAAAAAATCGTGAATGACCGCGAGCAAATCATGCAGAACGCCCGCATTGAGTCCGAAAGCATCATTCAGCAGGCAGAGGAGCGCGCCCGCGTCCTGACCAGCGAGCAGGAGATCGTCAAGCGCAGTCAGCAGCACGCGGCGGAGATCCTGTCCGCTGCCCAGAAGAGCGCCAAGGAACTGACCCGCAAGGCGACCCTGTACTGCGAGACGATCCTGAAGAACTCCGAGGAGGTGCTGGGCCGAAGCATGGCGGACATCAAGAACACCCGCATGAATCTGCGCAGCGCCGCCCGCCCCAAGAATAACATGCCCAAGTAAAAAATACAGAGGTGTTGTTATTCACGGCACATTTCTGCCCATAGCAGCACAATATGTAAAAAACAACGCCGCACCGTGTAATATGGTGCGGCGCTTTTCTTTGCCCGGGGGCAGGAATTTTGCCGCGTGCGCATTTGCTGCAAACTGCTGACCTGCATCCCGATCCCTTTGTACAAACTGTGAAAAATCAATTCATGGCGCAGTTTTTCCCCGCCTGCCCTTGCTTTTTGCTGAATAAAATGGTACTATTATTTTACCACAGGTGGGTAATTGTGGTGTGAATAACAACAAGAGTGGGGAAGAATGGGTAGTTTTCCACGTTCTCCACAGAGTTATTAACAAACTGAACGCAGCGACGTAAAAAATCTTGCCGAAGATTTGTGCAGTATGACGAAGGGAGGGGAAGCCGGATGCTCGTCGGTCAGTATGATTACGCAATCGACGCAAAAGGGCGTCTGAACTTTCCCGCCCGCTTCCGGGACGCGATGGGGGAGACCTTCATCGTGACCCGGTGGCTGGATCACTGCCTGGCCGCCTTCCCGGCGGAGGAGTTCGAAAAGGTCGCCGCCAAAATTGAGGAAAAGGGCCTCGTCAAGGGCCGCAAGGTCAGCCGTATGCTCTACGCCTCCGCCGTCGAGGTCACCCCGGACAAGCAGGGCCGCATTCAGCTGCCCGCCAAGCTGCGGGAGTACGCGGGCCTCGACCACGATGTGACCATCATCGGCAGCCGCAGCTTTGCCGAGATCTGGAACACCGAGGCGTGGAACGCCAACCAGGAAACGAGCGATGAGGATTTCACCGCTGCGATGGAAGACCTTGACTTTTAACAAAACAGGACGATAACACATGGAATTTTCACATATCCCCGTACTGCTGCAGCCTTGTCTGGACGGGCTGAACATCGACCCCGCCGGTATCTATCTGGATGGCACCGCCGGCGGCGCCGGTCACAGCAGAGAAATCGCCAAACGCCTGACCACAGGACGTCTGATCGCGCTCGATCAGGACCCGGATGCGGTGGCAGTCGCCACCGAAAGGCTCAAGGGTCTGCCGGCGCAGGTGGTGCAGGTCAATTTCCGTGAGGCCGCCCGCGTCCTTGCGGAGCTTGGCATCCCGGCGGTCAACGGGGCCCTGCTCGACCTCGGCGTGTCCAGCCACCAGCTGGACGACGCGGCCCGCGGCTTCTCTTACCATGCCGACGCGCCGCTCGATATGCGCATGAGCCAGCAGGGCCCCACCGCCGCGGATCTGGTCAACACGCTGGATCGTGAGGAACTGACCCGCATCCTGCGTGACTACGGTGAGGAGCCGTATGCCTGGCAGATCGCGGGCAAAATTGTCGCCGCGCGGGCGGAGCAGCCCATCCTGACCACGCTGCAGCTGGCCGAGATCGTCGCCGCCGCCGTGCCCCCGGCAGAGCGCCGCAAGGCGAAGAACCCGGCGCGCCGCACCTTCCAGGCCATCCGCATTGCGGTCAACTCCGAGCTGGACGCCCTGAACGAGGGGCTCGACGCCATCTTTGACTGTCTGGCCCCGGGCGGGCGGCTCTGCGTCATCACCTTCCACAGCCTGGAGGATCGGCTCGTCAAGAACAAGTTCCGCCGCTGGGCACAGCGCTGCACCTGCCCGCCGGAGCAGCCCATCTGCACCTGCGGAGGTGTGGCCAAGGCCAAGCTGATTACCCGCAAGCCCATTGAGGCTGACGCCGCGGAGCTGGAGACCAACCGTCGCAGCCGCAGCGCCAAATTGAGAGTGTTGGAGAAAGCATAAGAGGCATTATTCATGACAACTGTTTTGCTGCACGAGGGCTCGGCAGCACCGAAACTGGAGCCCCCGCCGCGCCCGCAGGTGCGTGCGGTGCGCGGCGGCAACCACGGCCTGAACCGCGTCCGCCATGTGATGCGGACTGCCGTGATCGTGTTGATCTTTGCCGTGTTTGGCGGGCTGGCAATCAGCAGCCTGATGAGCGGTGCAACGCTGATGGAACTGAACGCACAGGTCGATGAGGTCAGCGCCCAGCTGGCCGAGGCCCAGAGCGAATACGACTACCTGAACACCCGGATGAACGACATCACGAGCCGCGCCAGTCTGCAGCAGGTGGCCGAGGGTGAGCTGGGACTGGTCAAGGCCGATCCCAGCCAGATCACCTACGTCCAGCTGGAGGACCAGAGCATCATTGAGCGGAACACCGGTGCCGCGGGCCGCCTGTTGGATGAGGTGCGCACGGCAGCGCTGAGCCTGCTGGACAGCCTGAACCCGTAAAACAACCAAAAATATGCAGCTACGAGCCTTTTTGCTGCACGGCCTTGCTGCCGTCGGCAAAAAGGCTTTTGAAATAACAAGGTGTATCCATGACAGAGCAACGACCCAACCATTCCCCCCGGCATCGTCCCCGGGCAAGCAAGGGCATAAAATACTGGACGCTGGTTTGCATGACAGTATTTATCCTCGCCTGCTACGGCGTGCTGGTCTACCAGCTGTATGTGTGGCAGGTGCGTGATGCCGAGAGCTACCGCGCCGAGGCTGTGACCCAGCAGCTGAAGGACACAACGCTGCCCGCTGTGCGCGGCTCGATCTACAGCGCCAACGGCAAGCTGCTGGCCAAGAGCAGCACGGTATGGAACATCGTGGCCGACCCGTCCTCCATTTTAGAGAGCGGGGCGACGGAGGAGCAGATCCGCACAGCGGCAGAGCACATTGCCGAGCTGCTGGACGACGGCACCACGGCGGATACTGTGTACAATGCGCTGACAGCGTCCAACAAGGATACCGGTGAGCCGTACCAGTACCGTGTGGTGAAAAAGGGTGTCGAAAAGCCCGTGGCGGATGCCATCCTGGCCTATGCAGACAGCTACCGCCTCAAGGACGGCGCTGCGGTGGACACGAGCCTGCAGACCGAGGAAAAGGAGGACAAGAAGGACGGCGAGTCCAAAACCAGCAAGGCAACCCGTATCCTCTACCTGACCAGCGAACAGGCAGCCTCCCGCACTTACCCCTATGGGGAGTTCCTGGCCTCGGTGCTGGGCTTCTGCAACGAGGACGGCTCGGGTGCCTACGGACTGGAAAAATATTACGACGAGACGCTGTCCGGTACGCCGGGCCGCAGCGTGGCCGAAACGGACGCCTACGGTGACCCGCTGGCCAGCGGTCAGGCCGACGTGCATGAAGCCATCGACGGCAGCAACCTGAACCTGACCATCAACGATTACGTACAGGCCGTTGTCGAGGAGTACCTGACCGAGGCGATGAGCACCTTTACGGTCCATGGCCGCGGAAGCGCCATTGTCATGAACGTCAAGACCGGCGCGATCCTGGCGATGGCGTCCCTTGAGCAGTTTGACCCCAACGACCCCAAGAAAATCACCGACCCCAAGATGAACGAGATCCTGGCTAAAACAGAGATCGACGCGGAGGACATTGACTGGCTGGAAAGCCGTCTGGGCGAGAAGGCCGTCAAGGACATCATTGCAGACGGAATCATCAGCCATGAAAAGACGACGAACGAGAAGGGCGAGGAGGTCTCCAGCGAGGCTACCCAGCTGCAGGGTATGATGCGCGAGGCCCAGTGGAAGAATAAGAACATTACCGAGCTGTATATGCCCGGCTCGGTGTTCAAGCTCATCACGGCCTCGGCAGGGCTGGAATCCGGTGTTATGAGTGCGGAGCAGTCCTTCTACTGCGGCGGCAGCCTGACCGTCAATGAGGGCAGCGAACTGTGGGAGCATACCTACCGCTGCGCCAACGGCGAGGTCCACTATGAACAGGACATGGCGGGCGCGCTGAACCACAGCTGCAACCTCTGGTTCATTCAGGCGGCAGAGACGCTCAAGCCGCAGATCTTCTACGATTATATTCAGGCGTTCGGCTTCACCCAGCCCACCGGCATCGACCTGCCCAACGAGACCCGCTGGACCAGCGTCTACAACGCCGAGCAGATGGCAGAGGTCGATACAAACCTGTACACGGCGGCCTTCGGCCAGAACGAGTCCATCACCCCGATGCAGATGGCTACTGCCGTAGCGGCCATCGCCAACGGCGGCTACCTTGTTACGCCCTATGTCGTGGATTCCATCTCTGACAAGGACGGCAACATTATCTCCCAGACCGAGACGAACATCCGCCGCCAGGTCATCTCCGAAGAAGTCAGCCGGCAGCTGCTGTCCATGATGGAAAACAACGTCCACGGGGCAGGGGACTACCATTCCTGCGCCAACGCCTACGTGGCGGGCTACCGCATCGGCGGCAAGTCCGGTACGGCAGAGCGCACGGACCGCCATCTGCGCGGCGACGGCGACTATTATAAAATGATGAGCTTTGCCGCTGTGCTGCCCATCGATGATCCCGAGATCGAGGTTTTCGTCCTGCTGGACGACCCGCGCTGGGTCAAGGACTATGCCAGCCAGGTCGTGGCCCCCGTCGTCGGCAACATCATCAGCGAGATCGCGCCCTATCTGGGCATCGAGCAGGACGCTGACTACAACCCCACCGGCACTGTGACCGTGCAGACCTGCCTGGACTACACCTGGACGAACGCGCAGGTCACGCTGAACCGCCTGGGCCTCAAGCATAAGCTGATCGGTCCCAGCAGCGGCAATATCGTCTACCAGTACCCCGTCGGCGGCAGCGTGGTGCCCGCGGGCTCCACCATTTACCTGTACACGGCCACCGACCAGAACTCGATGACCACAACGCCCGACGTCGTCGGCAAGATCGGCACCTTTGCCGAGCAGATGCTCAAGGCCGCCAACCTGAACGTGCAGTTCGCCGGCGACAGCAGCGGCAAGGTCGTGGCGCAGGACGTCGAGGCCGGAACCTCCGCTGCCTACGGCACGATCATAACGCTGACGATGGACAGCGGAGAGGATACCACCAATGACGCCCCGACGGTGACCGAGGAGATCGACCCGGCAAACGAGGAGGGGTAAGCATCCCCGCAGGGGCATCCGGGCTTTTGCAAAACGCTGCATTTCTGTATAGGAGGTCTTTTTCATGCAAACCATTCCTGCCAATCAACTGCTGGCCGGACTGACGCTGGCCGAGCCGGTCACCATCCGCGCCGTTGTGACCGACAGCCGCAAGGTCGAGCCGGGCTGCGTTTTTGTCTGCTTCCCCGGCGAGCGTGTTGACGGCCATGACTACGCCGCCGGTGCCTACCGGAACGGTGCAGAATATATCGTTGCCAACCATCCCGTCGAGGGCGTGCCTGCGGACCGCACGGTCATTGTGCCGGACAGCGGCAAGGCCATGATCCGCATGGCGTCCAACTACCGGATGCTGTTCAACCCCAGAATGATCGGCGTCACGGGCAGCGTCGGCAAGACGACGACGAAGGAGTTCTGCTACGCGGTGCTCTCCGCCTTCGGCAAGACCCTCAAGACCGAGGGCAACCAGAACAATGACATCGGCGTGCCCAACACGCTGTTCCGCCTGACCGACGACACCGAGTACGCCGTTGTCGAGATGGGCATGGACCACGCGGGCGAGATCGAGCGTCTGACCCGCTGTGCCCGGCCCAGCGCGGGCATCATCACGATGATCGGTGTTTCGCATCTGGAAAATCTCGGCACGCGCGAGAATATACTGAAGGCAAAGCTGGAGATCTGCACCGGCCTGCCCGACGGCGCACCGCTGGCCCTGAACGCGGACAACGACCTGCTGCCCACGGCAAGCATCCCCAGCCGCCTGCGGCCGGTCTGGTTCGGTATTGACGCCGCGAAGGCCGATGTCCGCGCCGTGGATGTCGTTACCGGCGCAAACGGCACGACCTTCAAAATCATCGATACGCAGTACGGTACGTTCGATGCCGCCATCCCGACAGCGGGCATCCACACGGTCTACGACGCGCTGGCCGCCTACGCCGCCGCGACCCGCCTGGGTCTGGACGCTGCCCGCTGCGCTGCCGCGCTGGCGACCTACCGGACGACGGGCATGCGCCAGCATATCGTGGAAAAGAGCGGCATCACCTTCATTGAGGACTGCTACAACGCCAGCCCCGACAGCATGAAGGCTGCGCTCTCTGTCCTCAAGGCACTGCCCAATGCCCGGAAGATCGCGCTGCTCGGCGATATGCTTGAGCTGGGCGGTGCGAGCGAGGAGGGGCACCGCCATACCGGCGAGTGGGCTGCTGACGCGGGCATTGATGCACTCATCGCTTACGGCCCGCGCAGCGCCGCCATGGCCGAGGCCGCAAAAGCGCGCGGGGTTGCAGCGGTGCATTGCCAAACGACGGAAGAAGTGCTACAATATGTACGGCAATTCGTGCGCCCCGGTGACGCTGTGCTGGTAAAGGCCAGCCACAGCATGGGCCTGGAGCAGCTGCTGCAGGAATACTATAAGGAATTGCCGCAGGGGTAAGCACCCCAACACACGTTTGGAGGAATCAACGGCATGGAGCAAATCTCATCCCTGTTGGCGGCGGCAGCCGTCGGCGGCTTTGCCATCACGGCGGTGGCGGGCAAATTCATGATCCCGGCGCTGCACCGGCTGCACTTTGGCCAGACCATCCGCGAGGAGGGCCCCACATGGCACAGCAAGAAAAACGGCACCCCCACCATGGGCGGCCTCTGCTTTATTCTGGGCATTCTGGCCACACTGGGCATCGTCTGGGTCATGTACAGCCCTAAGCTGCCGGAGGTGCTTGGTATGCCGCAGCTGCAGGCCGGTATGCTGGTGCTGTTTCTCGCGTTCGGCTCGGGCCTCATCGGCTTTCTGGATGACTTCATTAAGGTCGTCAGGCATCGCAACCTCGGCCTGACCGAGGCGCAGAAGATGATTTTGCAGATCGCGCTGACCTTCGGGTTCATGTTCGGCCTGCACAGCCTCGGGCTGCTGACCACGCAGGTCCAGTTCCCGATTTTTGGGCTGGTGGACATGGGCTTGCTCTACTATCCCATCGCTTTCTTCGGCATCATCTTCCTTGTCAACGCTGTCAACCTGACCGACGGTCTGGACGGCCTGTGCACCGGCGTGACCTTCGTGTCGATGATCGGCTATCTGCTGGCCGGCAGTCTGCTGGGCTTTGTACATGTTTCGCTGATCGCCGCTGCCACGGCGGGTGCCTGCGCGGGCTTTCTGGTCTGGAACTTCTACCCGGCCAAGGTCTTTATGGGCGACACCGGCAGCATGTTCTTCGGCGGCATCGTTACGGCGCTGGCCTTTGTGATGCAGCGCCCCGAGCTGGTGCTCTTTTTCGGCATTGTCTACATCTGGGACGCGATGACCGTCGTCATCCAGCGCACGTATTTTAAGGCGACCCACGGCAAGCGCATCTTCCGCATGACGCCGATCCACCACGCCTTTGAGATGCGCGGCTGGCGCGAGGTCAAGATCGACGGCTTCTTTGCGCTGATTGCCGTCATCGGTGTGGCAATGGGAATTTTTTACATCTGTGTGGCATAAACAGCGGGGCCGGGCCTACCCGGCCTCTGCCTGTTTCTGCCCCTAAGGGAGGTGACCGCCCATGAGCACTGCCGTGAGCATTGTGCGTACACTGCTGGGCCTTTTGTTTGACCATACCATCGGAAATATTGTGCGCATGATACC
>ERZ1034915.1970-NODE-1970-length-10329-cov-4.585945_pt1 | contig 10329 bp, 3 predicted proteins | sample MGYA00520592_ERZ1034915 | MGnify/ENA primary metagenome ERZ1034915 (study PRJEB33766, sample SAMN09781787) | gut metagenome | biome: gut microbiome | host: Homo sapiens | place: Madagascar | study: EMG produced TPA metagenomics assembly of the PRJNA485056 data... | reverse complement strand
GCAAGACGCGCGACGGCATCGTGCTGCACGACGAGCTCGTCGCATGGGTCGAGCGGAACAGCGTCGTCGGCTTCGGAACCGAACCTGTACAGGTGGACGGCGCGCTGTACTGCTTCGTGAGCCGCGACTGCGAGAAGGCCAAGATCCTGCGCTTCGACGTCAACGGCTGGTGCCTCTATTGCGTGCGGCTCACGGAAGGCGGCTTCAAGTGACGCCATGCCGAGGGCGGCGAGCTGCTGCCGCAGGTCGAGCGCAGGCAGCAGCTGTGGCTGCTCGAAGGGCTGCCCGCGGAGCTTCCCCAGGCCATCGCGCCGGTCTCCGCCGGAAGCGTCATCTGACCTAAAAACACAATCTGACCTGCGAAGACGTGGGATAATATTCCCATGGAGGACCGAATGGACATAGCCGCCGCCGAGCAGATCGCCCGCCTTCTGGCGCAGGTCGAGCCGCTCTCGCGCGACAACGAGCGGCTGGCGGCCGACAACGCGAGGCTGGCCCGCGACGCCGCCGAGGCCGGCCGCGCCCATCAGGGGGTCGTTCGCGACGCCGTCGCTGATCGCCTACGTGCTCAACGGCAAGTACGTCAACGCGCTTCCCCTGTACCGGATGGAATACGACTTCGAGTGCCTGGGCGCGCCGATATCCAGGCAGAACATGGCAAACTGGACGATGAGGGCCTGGGAGCTGTGGCTGTCCAGGCTGCGGGCGAGGATGAAGGAGCTGCTGCTGGCCGGCGGCATAGTCCACGCCGACGAGACCGAGGTGCAGGTGCTCAGGGAGCCCGGGCGCGAGGCCGGGTGCAAGTCGCGCATGTGGCTGTTCGCGGCGCCCGCGTGCGCGAGGCCGATCTACATCTACGAATACAACCCGACCCGAGGCCGCCAAGATGGCCGACGACCCCATAATCGGCATCTACCCGTCGGCCTTCTCCGAAGACGAGGAATAGGAAGCCTCTCAGAGTTTTCTCGAAACGAAATGGGAAAACTCTGAGAGGCTTCTCGGTCTATGCGGTAGTTTTGACGCTTACTATTCTGGAAGATCGCTGGGAGGACATCGTCGACCTCGTGCAAACTTCCAAGCTCCCAGGTTTTCAGGCTCCTGACCCTAATGATCTGGACGCAATCAATGGCAAGATTGAAGCAACATGGCGAAAGGAGGATAGTTTCATGGTCGATGAATATGATGGCAAGTCCGCCAGCAATTTGTTCGATTCACTCCAGGCAACTGCGGCAGAGATCAATTCTCGACCACAGGTGGAATGAATTCCTCTATGGCGCGTCTTAGTTTTGGGTGGTGTATGATGAAGTGCATTGATGGTGCAAGCTCTTTCGACACCATAGCCCACCTGCCTTCGTGAATGCTGATCTGTAGGTTCCTGAACGTCTGCGAAGAAGTTTTCTCTACCTGATATCGAGGATGATCCGCTGCGAAACGGTCGGTATCCTCCATGTGCGCAAGGTACTGCTCGTACGTGTATGCGACGCTCTTCTCGCAGAATGCGTTCGAAAGGTCGAGGTTCAACGGATAAGCCTCGAACTCCTCTCTGGTAAGCAGCGGTATCTTTACATGAATCTCGCTAGTCTCAAGAATATGCACGACGCGCCGATGAGCCGAAGAGGCGGCATCGGCGATGCCGGCCGCCTCTTCTCCATCGAATCCAGACCTTGCAAGCATCTCCACCAGAAGGGACGCATCGATGGTGTAAAGAGGCAGCGAAGAGAGGATGCTCTTGCGCTTCCCGATTGCTTCTGATTCGACCTGTAAAAAAGCGTTGAACTCGTTCTTGTTTCCGACGCGGTAGATATCCATCAAGGGTCGCGCAGCGCTCAGCAGCTCCTGGGCCCGCGCCGTATAGTACCCCAACTCCTTCCTTGATTTGGTCAAATAGTATCTTCCTTCGGCATGGTGGCCGGCAATGGCCTCGCCGCAAAGGGCGGCAGCTCCGGAAACCTTCAGAAGGTGCAGAAACACGCCGTTCGACGGCTCCTTGAGATAGAACGGGGAGACCTGACCCGTCATGTACATGGGGATCCAGCTCTCAAGTCCCAGCATCATATCCTCGAAGGACCGGTTCAGGTCATGGATCTGATTGAGATGAAGCCCCTTTTTCAGCATCATGGCCATGCCGAACATCCACTTCTTCGGAAACTCGGGGTCTTTGGCCATCTCGGCCATGGGCATGTCGCTGTACATGATCACAGGCTCGGCTGATTTTGAGAGTACGGTAGCCTTCAGGAAATCAAGCTCGCTTTCCATCATCTGATCCAGGCCGAAGTACGTCTTCGAGTTGGGTATCTGGAATGGCGCGGAAGGAACCTTCAGATCATCGAAGTGGATGACCTTGATGTAGTCGTTCAAGTTGAACTCGTCGAGTTTGAACAGGAAATCCGACACGGGATGGTTCCTGTGGTCGCGATCGCCGAACAGCCACGACATCAGCCTTTCGTACCGAACGGAGCTATCCGCAAGCTCGTCTTCTGCGCAGCCGATTAGATGCGCCAGCGCAGCTCTGTCGCGAACAGAATCCAATTCGCGCGCCACGTATTCCGCAACGGACGATGCGAACTTCTCGGGATCCGATGGGCGACGCGAGCCGTTGCGAAACCGGGACACCGTCGAGGCATCGTAGTTTATGTGACGGCAGAGTCTGCCAATGCCCACATCGAGCGTTGCGAGGAGGAGGTCGAAGTTCTCAAGGAGTCGATCGGTATCGCGAGAGCGCAGATCGGACGTTTGCATGAATTGCCCGCGCACGGACTCTGCGGTGATGTCGGCAAGCCGCTTCCGCTCTGCCAGCTCGGCGATCGCAGAACAGAGATTCTCAAAGGCATCGGATTCTGCATTGGGAACCCTCGACCCCGTACGATACCGACTTAGCGTGGCGGCGGATATTCCCGACAGCTCGCTCACCTCTTTCGCCATGCAGTCGAGCTGTTCGATATACGCATTCAGCTGTTCGATATACGCATTCAGCTGTTCGTGAAACTTCATTTCGCGCTTTCTCGTTGCTTGCAGGTTTTAACGACTATTGTACTCAGGAAATGCGCCCTTAAGCATGCGATTACCATTCTGGCAATTGCCGAACCTGGCAACTCTGTTGTTTCCCGTTTTCTAGTTTCAGAGAATGAACGGGATCCCTCATCAAGTGAAAGACAGAAAACGCCATGCCTAGAAAACACAAGACAGCAACATCAGCCTTTGCGAAAGCTTGCGCCATAATTCTCTCTCTCGCCTTGGTTGTAACCATGTGCCCGATTATTGGCTTCGCGGAAGATTCAGGTCAGACGGACACAGGCATAGTTGGAAATACCCAGGTGGAGCAGCTCTCTGCGAGTGATTCGCACCTTAATGCGCCCAACGATGCCATTTCGATTTCCAGCAACCTTTCGCTTGGCGATGCTGTCGACAATGCTGCCGGTGATGCTGTAGGCGGTATCGTGTCCGACGACGCATCCGTTTCCGACGACGAGGTATCGGATGAGGATGCTTCGGATGGGCTCGTTGTCTCTTCAGCTGATACGGATTCGGTAGACGATGCCGAAGATGCTCGGTCAGCCACAGAAGCGTCTACGGAACCAGGCCCCAACCCGTTCAAGAGCGGCGTGGATGCCCAAAACCTTGCCTCGCTGGACAACTACGAATGCGAGAACTATCCCGAACTGGACAAATCGCTTTTGTGGAAGACGTCTGTCTCCTGCTCCGGCAAGAAGATGTGGATAGGGACGCTCGTACAGGACAACGGCTATTGGAACGAGCCGGGATGGAACTTCGAATGCGGATGGGAGGCACCGAACCCGCTGCATGACGCCGAGATGTACGCCTATCTGGAAAAGGGCTTCACGAACACGGTCGACGGGCAAGCCCGCGACGTGGTCAAACTTTACGGAGACGGCGGCCTTATGTCAGTGGACATAGCGGCTGTGCTGGACGGGAGCTACGATGTCTACATCCCTGTGGGAGCATTCGATTACCAACATCTTCAAAGCATCACGTTCCCCAGCTTCGTGAAGGAGATCGAGACCCGTGCCTTCAACGAAGACTATCTGAACGACTATCTCACGAGCATCACCTTCGAGACGGATGCCAAGGGCGACGGGATACAGCGCATCTGCGACAGCGCATTCTCCAATTGCGAGGGCCTCGCCTCGCAAGATCTGATCGTGCTTCCTGCATCGCTTCAGTACCTCGGCGACGCATTCGACTCATGCGGTGCGGTAACGCTTCGCATCGACAACCCGGACGTACGCCTGGCCCATGACGATGTTTACTACGAAGGCAACGTGTATGCGCCCTGCGATGCCGGGTCCACCGTCTATGCCTACAAGAAGCGCACGGACGGAACGGAATCCGACCCTTGGAAGCTCTCGCAAGAGGAAGGCAACGGAATCAACTGGGTCTGGCTCGATGATAATGCGAACGCCGTGAACGTTGCTGGCACGATCGAGCTTCCCGAAGACGTCCCGGCAGCCGACGTGAAGGTGGGCGTGCAGCAGGGCGCCTTTGTCCACAACGCCAACGTGGAGAACGACGGAAACTTCACGGTGCAAGGCGTAATGTCTGCCACGGAAACGCTCGTCACCATTGAGATTCCGGGATATTGCACAAAAGAGCTACTGCGCACCGCCGGCCAGATGACGGGCGATTGGAACATCGGCACGATAACGGGCTTCGCGAAGTTGCCATCCCAGCGGGCCTATCCCATAAGCCTGAGCTATAAGACGGGTGGCGTGGATGCCGACGGCAATCCCGAATATGCGCCCATATCCGATTGGGACAGTCTGTCGTTCACGCTCACGCGCAATGGCGTAGAGCTTGCGTCTGGAGGCAACTTGGCAGGCGAGGGAGCCACCGACGACTACCTGATCCAGCGCGGCCAGCTCATCCTGTCCGAATCGCTCGCCAACGACTCTAGCGTCCTTTCCGAGCTTTCCCTCGAAGTGACTCCCGGCGAGTCGCTTGCGCTCTCTGGCGCAACGGCGCTCTTCGACGAAGACGCGGAAGAGTTCGCCGCCGTCCTTCCACGCTGGGGCGAAGTGAGCATCTCGCTTTCCCCTGCCTTCGAAGGCGCGAGCCGCGTGCTGGTGTTCGATGGCACTGCAAGCAATGCTCGGTGCATCCAAGATGGTTATGCGAAGGTATATTGGCCCGATGGGCAGAAGGACCCCACCTGGCATTTCGACACCGGCCAGCTGAAAGCGGGAGATTACACGGTAGTGGCGTTCAAGCCAGCGCTTGATGTGAACGTTTCCAACTTGGGCGTGATCAAGCGGCTTTCGCTTCCTTATGCAAGCGAGACCATGCGCATCGACGACGAAACCACGCGCGAACTTACCATGGATGTGCCCGACTTCAAGGCGGAGGATGCCCTGGCTGCTATCGGTGTGAAGTCCATTACCGCGAAGGTGCCTCGAAGCACCATCGTTGTCGGCTGTGAGGCCATCTTCCAGATCAGCTATGAGTTCAAGCGCCCCATGGACGCCACGCTCACGTTCGACATTCCCCAGGGCGACTACCGCTATGCTTCAGCTGCGCTGAGCACCGGCGAAAGTCTTGACTGCTCTTCAAGCGCGAATGCTCTCACGGTGAAGATCCCCTCTGGTGCTACGTCCGGGGTGATATCCATCGCGCTAACGCCAACGAAGGAGCAGGTATATTCGATGCCCTTCTCCCTTGCGACTGGAGGGAACACGATGCCTGCAGGCAATCTGTCGTTCGCATCCTTAGGGACAAGCGTGAACGTGCCAACCGGCTATGTGGGTCAGCAGGGCAACGAAGCCGCGGTCTATGCGGAACCGAACTCAACGGTGCAGCTCTCCGTTGGCGGCCAGAACGTCGGCACACCGGCCACCACGAACAGCTATGGCAAGGCTACCATAGAGTTCGACCTTCCGGAAAGCATCACGGATTCGCTCCTTTATGGAGACCGCGTGAAGCTGGATGCAACGGCCCGGACCGAAGGCGGGACCACCTTCTCCGCATATGCGGACTGCACCTACCGGTCTTCGGCGCAGATCTGGTCGTTCAAGGTGACGAACGAGGGGCAGACACAGCGTCGCATCATCGATGGCGAGGAAAGCGACAAATGTCTGACCGTCCATCACCAGCTTGCCAAGAAGTCGTGCGCTTACTGGACGTTCGACGTCACCGTGAAGAATGCCGGCAACGAGATCAACGCTGGCAACACTCTATTGATGTATGCGGTCATGCAGGATGGTGGGACGGTTGCCATTCCGCTTACCAAGAAGTCGAGCGACGGGGAATACACGCGTTTCGTCGGCGAGTATGTGGACGAGGCCTATCTGCAGCTGCTCGCGGCTCATCCCGACACGACCCTGTTCGGCATCTCCGAACTGGACGGGCAGGATCTCTTCATTCCGCAGACCTACGCATTCAACAGCTTCGCGCTGGCCTACGCGTCGAACTTGGACGACGAGGACTTCAAGAAGCGTATCAAGGAACGCGCCGAGCAAGAGGCTAAGGATAGGTATGCTTTCTTGGAGGCTTTGTTCGGGAATGTGTCGCTGGATGACGCTGAGCTGAGCGAAACCATGAGCGGGGTCGACGAATCCCTGCAACTGTTCGAAGCCTTGATAGAGCAGCGCGTCCAAGAGGGAGACCTTACCGAAGAGGAAGCGCGGGCATCTTTGGCAGAGATAGAAGCGCTGCGCCCCGATTTCGAATACCCTGCCGCCCTCCTTGCGCCGACGGATGACACCTGGACCGCCACGATCGACGTCCCCTATTTCACGGGAGAAGACCCGGATATCGGTGAGTACTCGATTCCGACTGATGCGCAGATAGAGCAGTGGTATGCGGGCGAAGACGATGCAACGATTGGTGAGGTGAAGGCCTTCTTCCGCACGATGAAGGATTCTATCAACACCAACTATACGAGCGCAAAACTGACGAACCGCGCCATCAGGAACAACCTTGATGCCATGGGCGAAGGCACAGGCGTGGGCAAGGTGAGCACATCAGGCTCTGCGCAAGCATTGGCGGACAGGTGCCTTGAGGGCAAGGTAGGCGATATCCTCAAGATCACAGATGGCGACAGCACGAAGGGCGATTTTGTCCAGACCTTGCAAGATGGGCGGTTTGAAGCCAGCCTCTTTGTCACCGATTCGCAGAAGAACGGTGCTGATGGCAAGGTGGAAGGCGTCTATTCGGGCTATTCGTGTGTGGTTACCGAAAGCGCGCCTGCAGGTGCCGCGGATCCGCAGGCCAAGAAGCAGAGCACCTACAAGGTCGATTTCTCCAAACATAAGGAGACCGACGACCATATGCGCTCTGCCAAGGTGGATGCGCTCAAGACCGTGGGACTGACCATCCCCGGAGTGGGAATGGATCTGGTGAGCGGCTACCTGGAAAAGGGCTCAAAGGAAGTGCTCGACAACGTGCTGCAACGCCGCGTTCTTAAGAATGTTCCGCCGGACCAGATCACGCCTTTGATGAAGGCCTGGGCGAAGACCCAGATGTGGGCCCAGGAATCCGATGAGGTGGCACGCACCATCAGCAAGTGCGAGAAGGCCTGCAGCGCAATGGGAGGTATTGGCGTCATTTTGAACGGCGTAGGAGAGAGGTTCGCTATGGATTCATGGCTCGACACCATGGATGCCCTCGGAGTCCTTGAAGCCGACATCGAATCCATCAACCAATGGATCCTCTATTACAAGAAGCGCAATCCCTGCGACGGCGCTTGCCAGAACTGCCTCAAGGCCCTCTATGCCGAGCGTGACGCGGCCGAAGAATACCTGGAACTCATGCACGCCGAAGACGATCACAACTACTCTGACGTGCTCACTAGCCATTGGAATACGGCGATATCGCTCATGACCTTCGTCGCCTCGAGGGGGAGCGGCTCGGTGGCGAGTGCTGCAGGCACTGTTGGCAATGTGACGGGCAAGGCCTCTTTGGCAACCGATGGGCTCTCCACCTCGATCCACCTGATACGAGCCCACTATCTGGACAAAGCCAAGTATGCCTACGATATGGCGGCCGCCTACCGACAAAGCGTGTGCAAGGAGGTTCCGAAGAAGGGCGGAAGCGATGGAGGCGCCGACGCTGAAGATTACAGAGGCACCATCGATTGGAATAGGTTCTACGGGCTCGGATCCAAGGTAATCCTCGATCCATCGGGCATTGTCTATGAGGCACTCGAGAGCAACCCGGTGGAAGGAGCGCAGGCATCCATCTATGTGGCAGATGATGCGAACGGGCTCAATGCAAGGCCATGGAACGCATCCGACTACGAGCAAGAAGCAACGCAGATCACAGGTGCAGACGGCGCCTTCCAGTGGGACACGCCCACCGGCTTCTACCAGGTGAGGGTTTCAAAAGACGGCTATGCCAGTGCCGAGACGGGCTGGCTCTCGGTGCTCCCCATCCGGACCGGGCTGAAGGTGGGGCTGAAATCGACGCAGGCGCCGAGCGTTGCGAATGCGCATGCCTATGCCGATTACATCGAGCTCGAGTTCAGCCAATACATGAAAGCCGCCGAAGGGATTGGGACAAGTGCTTCTATAGATGGCGAAAATACGCGTCTTGAATGGGTCGATCCGACAGATGCGAGCGACGCCGATGGAGGAGGAGCGCTCTCGAAGGTTCTGCGCATCTATCCGCAAGAGGATCTGGCTGAAGGTTCTAACATCTTGCTGGAGCTGAACGGCGCGAAGAGCTATACGGGGCGCGCTCTGGGTGATCTGTTCGGGAAGTGGTCTCAGACGCTTGCCGTTGAGAAGCGCCCAGCGCAGCTCGTTGCGAACTATGAGAATGCGATCGTCTTGCAAAGCGATGCTGCCGAGCCTGTGCAAGTGGTGGCGTATGTGCGCTACGCGGACGGGACGCCCGTCGCGAACCAGCCAGTGACGGCGCGGGTGATCGCTCCCAGCATTGCAGCGATCGATGGCGTGAGTGTTGCAGATGCTTCCGGCACCTCGAGTTCTTCTGCCACAGAGGGCATAACGGACTCTCAAGGGAAGACGTCATTTGCGCTGAAAGGTGACCTTCCTGGCATGACGGCGCTCACTCTTTCGGCAACTGGTACATCGCTTTCTAAAGAGCTTGTGGTGCGTACTACTTCGGATGCGGCGCAGCCCGCGCGCCCCACGGCGAGCATCGGTGAAGCCACCTTCGGCGCGCTGTCTCCGAAGGAGAACAACGTGACGGTCGTAAAGGGATCGAAGCTTACTTTATCGACCACCACCGAAGGCGCGACGATCTACTACACCACTGATGATACCTGCCCCTGCAATGCGAACGGGACACGACAGATCTACACTGGGCCTATCGATGTAACAAAAGATACAAAGTACCGCATTGCTGCATATAAGGAAGGTATGCCATTTGATGAATATAGTGAGCGGCTGAACCTTACTATAACCACAACTGAGGATGAGTCTGAACCGTCAGGCGATGGAGAGCAGGGAGGCGGAGACAACGGTGGAACCAATCAGGGCAATAGCGGAAGCATGAACGGTGGCCAAGGGAATAACGGTGGTTCGGATGCACCTGAGGCATCAGGAGGCAACCAGGAAACCAATTCGGGTCAGACAGATAACGCGAACTCCGTCACTGATACTGATAAGCCTGCTAGCTCTTTAGGCTTTTTGGCAGAAACAAGTGACAGCTTAGGCTTGCCTGTGCGTATTGCGCTGATTCTCTTTTGCGCTTCTGCTATAGGACTGGTTTCTTTGCTGCTCTATGTTCGTCGCAAAAGACTCAATGGTCGTAGATAAATACGTAAAAGAGATTGGGTGTCAATAGGCTGTGTGGGTTAGCGGTATCCATGCAGCCTATTGAATATAAAAGATGCGCAACGCGAAATGACGCCTACTGGCAGAATATGTTTCATGCTCTGCCGGCATCTAAGCAACTGTGGCTGATAAACGGACAAATCGTCTATCAGGGCTTGATAGTAATATCAAGCGCATCCTTAATGCCCCCTGCCTAACGTCTATTCCCAATGACCGCCGACAGCCTTTGTTTCCCAATGGCCTTCTTCGGAATGACTTACCGTGTTGTAGCCGATGATTTTCTGACGGGTTTCGCTATGATGACCGGATCCTTCACCGGCCTTCATGTGCTCTTTCGCATGGGCGGAGGTGTTGCCGGTGATGTCGGTTCGTAGACGATATGTCCCGCATCCGCTGAACCGAAAATCGAAAGAAGCCCCTCAGCTGTTCGGCCGTAGTCTATGCTCTTGGTTCCAAGGCGCGCGAACCGAAACCCTTGGTCGACAAGGTGATATTTATCCTCCGACCTTAGGTATCTTTTCCCGCGTCGTCTCGCAGCCTCGCCTCATCAGCTCCAGGAAGACGGCGTTCTCGTACA
>ERZ1034915.1968-NODE-1968-length-10358-cov-19.652528_pt1 | contig 10358 bp, 7 predicted proteins | sample MGYA00520592_ERZ1034915 | MGnify/ENA primary metagenome ERZ1034915 (study PRJEB33766, sample SAMN09781787) | gut metagenome | biome: gut microbiome | host: Homo sapiens | place: Madagascar | study: EMG produced TPA metagenomics assembly of the PRJNA485056 data... | reverse complement strand
AAAACTTCCTGGCCCGCCGCTTCAATGCAGGGGAGAAGGACACCATCACCGAAGGCGAGCTGGTCACGATGGTCAGCGAAGCCGAGAAAGACGGCGAGCTGACCAATCGCGAGAGCGAGCTGATCCGCAGTGCCATTGAGTTTGATGACGTGGAAGCCCAGGACGTCCTGACGCCCCGCGTGGACGTGGTGGCCGTAGCGGACGACACCCCTATGGAGGAAGTGACCGAGCGCTTCGCCGAGAGCGGCTATTCGCGTCTGCCGGTCTACCACGAGACGATCGACAACATCATCGGCGTTGTGCATGAGAAGGATTGCTTTGCCGCGTTGCAAAAGCGGGACAACAACGTCAAACTGGAGAATCTCATCGGACCTACGCTGTACACTACCAGCGTGACCCAGATCTCCGCCTTGCTGCGCACTCTGCGGGAAAGCAAGCACCATATGGCCGTGGTCGTGGATGAATACGGCGGCACCGCTGGCATCATCACGCTGGAGGACATCCTGGAAGAGCTGGTCGGCGAGATCTGGGACGAACACGATGACGTGGTGGAGGACATCCGCCATCAGACCGACGGCAGCTGGCTGGTCTCCGGCAGCGCCAGCGTGGACGATGTTGCCGAAGAGCTGGACGTCAAAGACAAGGACGAGGAAGAGATCGACGCTGTGGCCATCGGCGGCCTGGTGCAGGAAAAGCTCAGCCGCCTGCCCAAGGTAGGCGACCGCTTCACCTGGGGTCAGTTTGAGGGCACCGTCACCCGTGCCACCAACCGCCGTGTCCAGGAAGTCCGCCTGACCCCGCGCAAAGAACCAGAAGAACCTGAGCACAAAAAGTAAATATAACACAGCAAAAAAGGCTCCTGCCAAATTTTGGCAGGAGCCTTTTTTGCTGCAAATTTTAAATTTATTTGTAGAAGGACAAAGACTGTCCAATGCGGTGTGTATACTGAAAACAGAATAAATTACCACATCGCTGGGTGCAAAATCGAATAAGCCGAGGCTGATGAGGTCTCCTCTTTTACTAAGTAAGAGAGGGGGGCTTTTAAATTGCACGATAATTTTCTCTATAAAAAGAGTGCGCGAAAACTTTTTGCAAATTTTTTGTAAAATCCGCCAGTATTTTTCAAACAATGGCGAACTGTGCATGTGCAAAGCGCGGAAAATGCGAAAAAACGGCAGAAAAACGCATGCCGGGGCTGATTTTACACGGGGGCTGTGATACAATACTAATAGATGTGGCGGTATGCCCGCCGCTGATGAACGGTAAAAATTTGTGATGGAAGTAAGGAGTACACACGTATGGCTGAACAAAATATTAGCCCGCGCGATTTCTTCGCCACGGAGTCTGCAATTGCTGACCTGGGTCTGATTGCCTGCCCCGGCGCTGAGGAACTGTGCAAGCTGGTAGATGGTCACCTGGTGCGCTGGGCGCGCGAGGTTGGCATGGATGTTGACACCTTCATTATCCCGTCTGATTGCCCGCGTTTCCAGTCCGGCGACGCAAAGGGCCTGGTCAAGGCTTCTACCCGTGGCGACGACCTGTATATCTTCGTCGATCCGGGCAACTACAGCGTTACCTACCAGCTATTCGGCTATGAGAACCATCTCTCTCCCGACGACCATTTCCAGAACCTGATGCGTCTGATCCAGGCCGTTGCAGGCCGCGCCCACCGCATCAGCGTCATTATGCCCAGCCTGTACGGCGGCCGCCAGCATCGCCGCGTCAGCCGCGAGAGCCTGGACTGCGCTTTTGCGCTGCAGCAGCTGCGCGATGTCGGCGTTAAGAACATCATCACCTTTGATGCCCATGACCCCCGCGTCATGAACGCCGTCCCCACCATGAGCTTCGACAACGTCATGCCCACCTACCAGGTGCTCAAGTGCCTGCTGCATCACGTGCCTGACGTCAGCTTCCACAAGGATAACTTCATGATCGTTTCTCCTGACGAGGGCGCCATGAACCGCAACATGTACTACTCCAGCGTGCTGGGCTGCAACCTGGGCATGTTCTACAAGCGCCGCGATTACAGCCGCATCGTCAACGGTCGTAACCCCATCGTTGCCCACGAGTACCTGGGCGAGAGCGTCCAGGGCAAGGATGTCTTCATCGCTGACGACATCATTGCTTCCGGCGAGTCGATGCTGGATATTGCCTACGAGCTGAAGATGCGCGGTGCCCGCAACATCTTCACCTGCTGCACCTTCCCGCTGTTCACCGCCGGCCTGGAGAAGTTCGACAAGGCCTACCACGACGGCATCATCAAGGCTGTGCTGGGCACCAACCTGACCTACCGCAAGCCCGAGCTGCTGGAACGTGAGTGGTACTACGACGTCGACGTTTCCAAGTACACCGCTTACTTCATCGCCGCCATCAACCACGACAAGAGCGTTTCTTCCATCATCGATCCGATGACCAAGATCCGCGCCCTGCTGGACAAGCACGGCATCCCCATGGGCGGCCAGCAGTAAGCGCGCACCTCGTGCGCTCAAAGAAGGGGTTCGTCGCTTGTGGCTGCGCCATGCTCCTGTACCCCTCCTTTGGATTCACCCCGTCGCAAAAAAGCACATTTTCGCGCCTGACGACACAAAAATGCACTTTTTTGCTCTAGCGGTATCGGCATTGTCGGCGCATGTCCGCCGATGCCGATGGATTTAAAATAAATCTTGTTCGGTCCGCTTCGGCGGGCCGAATTTTGTTGCAGGGACGCACGTAATCGTATATAATAGCGTATAGATTCAAACCAAATTATAAAGCAGGGGAGAGATAGCTATGCTGCCGATCGAACAGCTGGAAAAACTTATTCAGGGCAAAAAAGTTGCCTTTATCGGTGCCGGTGTCAGCCACAAGCGCTGCATTGAGCAGTTTGTAGAACTGGGCGCGCAGGTTACGCTGTGCGACCAGAAAAAATCCATCGAGGACTTTGGCGACTACGCCGACACGCTGCGCCGCCTGAACGTGGCCCTGAGTCTGGGCGAGCATTACACCGACGGTTTCGCCGGGCAGGACATCATCATGCGCACGCCGGGTTATGAGTATTTCAAGCCCGAACTGCAGGCTGCCAAGGCCGCTGGCGCTATGGTCACCAGCGAGGTGGAGCTTTTCTTCGAGTTCTGCCCCTGTGAGATCGTGGCTGTGACTGGCTCCGACGGCAAGACCACCACTACTACGCTGATTTCCAAAATGTTTGAGGCCGCCGGCCGCAAAGTGTTTTTGGGCGGCAACATCGGCGCGGCGCTGCTGCCCCAGCTGGCCGACGTCACGCCTGACGCCGTGGCCGTGGTCGAACTGTCCAGCTTCCAGCTTATCAGCATGCGCCGCAGCCCCAAGGTGGCGGTCGTCACCAACGTGACCCCCAACCATCTGGACCACCACAAGGATATGCAGGAGTACATCGATGCCAAGCGCAACATCCTGCTTTGGCAGGTGCCGCCCTGCCGTGCCGTGCTGGGCTACGAGAACGACATCACCCGCGCCATGCAGAGCGATTGCAAGGGCGAGCAGGTCTGGTTCACCCGCCTGCATGAGACCGACCGCGGCGCCTTCCTGCGCGCAAGCGATGATACGCTTTGCTATGCCGAGAACGGCGTTGTGACCCCTGTGCTGCCCCGCGCTGAGATCAAACTGCGCGGCCTGCACAACGTGGAAAACCTGCTGGCAGCCATTGCCGCCGTCTGGGGCCGCGTGCCTGTCGAGGCTATGCGCCAGGTCGGTTCCACTTTTACGGGTGTTGAGCACCGCATTGAGCCGGTCCGCGTGCTGGACGGCGTTACTTACTACAACGACTCCATCGCATCCAGCCCCACGCGCACCATCGCGGGTCTGCGCAGCTTTGACCAGAAGATCATCCTGATCGCGGGCGGCTACGACAAAAAGATCCCCTATGAGCCGCTGGCCCCGGAGGTTCTCGCCCACGTCAAGACGCTGGTGCTGATGGGCGCTACCGGCCCCCGCATCGAGAAGGCCGTGCGCGAGCATCCCGACTTTGACGAAAGCAAGCTGACCATCCTGCACGCCGACAACATGCAGCATGCCGTTGAGCTGGCCCGCAGTGCCGCCCAGCCCGGCGACGTCGTCAGCCTGTCCCCGGCGTCTGCCTCCTTCGACCTCTACCCTAACTTCGAGGTCCGCGGGCGCGATTACAAGAAGATCGTGATGCAGCTTTCTTGAAAGAAAGCTGCGCAAAGAACTTTTAATCAAAATCACATATTCATGTGATTTTATAAAAGAGCATTTTGCAAGGGAGTGCCCGTTTTGGTAGGGGCGGATGCGAGCATCGACCCCTACAGGAAATCGGCTACTCGTCTTTTTGTGATTTTCTATTTAAAATTCTTTTGGTTACTTTTCTTATAAGAAAAGTAACAGAAAAGGACCACCCATGATCCAAGCCGTTACCACACCGCAGCAGCAGGCCGAGTACCGCCGGCGCATTGCCGGCAAGCCGTATTTTGAGAGCGTGCTGGGCACCCATCTGGCATTGTTCGGCGCGCACCCGGCCAGCGGGTGGATGTTCTACCTGCTGCCCGGCACGGCGGTACTGGAACTGCGCGGCGGCAGCGGCGCCCTGTGCGGTGGCCTGCCCAACGACGAGGACACACGCGAGGAACTGCAGGGTTTCCTGCGATTCCTGCACGTCGACTGCCTGCGGTGTGAACACCCGCTGCCTGCGGCCTACGCCAACACATGGCAGTCCGGCAAACCGCTGACCCTGTGGACGCTGCCCCAGGGTCATGCACTGTCTCCGCCAAAGCCTCCGGCGGAAGAGTGGGGCCTTACGCTGGACACTGCGCCTTCGATGCTGCCCATCAGCCGCCTGGTCTTTGCCGAGAGCGATGCCGAGGCCGACGAATTCTACTCCACCGCCTGCACGGCCCTGGCCCATGGCTATGGCACCTGCCGCGCCCTGCTGTACAATGGCAAGCCCGTCTGCACGGTAGGCTGCTATGAGCAGAGCACCCGCGAAGCCTACATGGCCGCCGGTGTCACCGCGCCGGAATGGCGGGGCAGGGGATTGGCAGGCTGGCTGATTGCCAGCCTGGCCAACGAACTGGCGGCGGAGAAGGACGTCTGTTTCCTCTGCCTGCCCCACCTCCGCGGATTTTACCAGCGACTTGGATTTGTACAAAATGGCATGATTCAACAATATAATACAGATTGGAATACAAAATGATCGAACAATTCTACAATTTACGCCCCGACGTGCTGGAACTGGACCGCAAAGCTTTGGAACTTTGTCGTGAACCTTTCTGCCATGTGGAGGAGATCCGCGACTACAACCAGCTGAAAATGCTGCGTGCCTTCACCGATTGCGGTGTCGAGGCCCGGCACTTCTGGGGTTCCAGCGGCTACGGCGTCTGGGACGACAGCCGTAATAAGCTGGAGGAGGTCTTCGCCCGCTGCATGGGCGCCGAGGCTGCCCTCGTGCGCTCTCAGTTCATGAGCGGCACCCACACCCTGACGGTCGCCCTGTTTGGTCTGCTGCGCACCGGTGACACCCTGCTGGCCGCCACCGGCCGCCCCTACGATACGTTGGAGGGTGTCATCGGCATTGGCGAAGCAGGCAAGGGCTGCGGCACCCTGCGGGAGTACGGCGTCAACTACGACGAGTGCCCGCTTCTGCCCGACAACACCCCGGACTACGCGCTGATTGCTGAAAAAGCCAAAACGGCTACCGTTGTGCACATCCAGCGCAGCCGCGGTTACATGCAGCGCAATGCGTTCGATTTGGAGACGATCCGCAGGGTGGCCGAGACTGCCCGCATGGCCAACCCCGATGCGGTCATCTTTGTGGATAACTGCTACGGCGAGTTCACCCAGACGCAGGAGCCTCTGGCCGCAGGCGCGGACCTGATCGCCGGCAGTTTTATTAAAAACCCCGGCGGCGGCATCACCCCCACCGGCGGCTACATTGCAGGCCGCGCCGACCTGGTGGAAAAGTGCAGCCACCGCTTCACGGCTCCCGGCATCGGCGCCGACCTGGGCTGCACCCAGGACAGCCTGCGGGATACCTTCCTGGGCTTCTACTACGCCCCTGGCGTCGTGTGCGAGGCCCTCAAGACCGCTATCTACGCCCAGTGCCTGCTGGAGCTGGTGGGGGTCAAGCCGGTGCCCCGCTACACCGACGACCACAACGACATCGTGACCTGTTTCGATTCCGGCAGTGCCGCCGCTCTCACGGGCTTCTGCGCCGGTATCCAGCACAACAGCCCGGTGGACAGCTTCGCTGACCCTGAGCCCGCTGACGAGCCCGGCTACACCGACAAGGTGGTCATGGCCTCTGGCAGCTTTACCGAGGGCAGCACCATCGAGATCAGCTGCGACGGCCCCCTGCGCGCCCCCTACACCTGCTACCTGCAGGGCGGTGTCAACTTTACCGCTGGCCGCGCCGCCGTGCTTAACGCCGTGCAGAACGCCTTTTTTGCCGACTAAGCAGCACAAATAAAACAAAACGCCTGTGTGCCAGCTAAAGCACACGGGCGTTTTTTGCATATTCTGTTGAAAAATCAGCCTTTTACAAAGTCGCGCACCAAAGCCTGCAGCAGATCGTCGCGGTCAATGCGGCGGATGATGGCGCGGGCGTTTTTGTACGTGGTAATGTAAGTCGGGTCCTCCGACAGGATGTAGCCCACCAGCTGGTTAATGGGGTTGTAGCCTTTCTCTTCCAGCGCACGGTAGACCTGCAATACCGCCTGTTTGATCTCCATATCCCGGTCATCCCGGATGGAAAATACAGCAGTAGGTTCAGAGATTGCCATTCTAAAATCCCCTTTCAAAGTGCGGCCTCTCTGCAAAAGCGCACAGAATTTTTTATCATTACAGCTATTATAGCAGAGAATTGCACAACTTGCAATGCTTCTGTTCGAGAATTTTAGGCAGTTTTTTTAGGGCAATACCGCACAATTCTAAGTGCCGATACGGCGAGCGAGGTGCGGCAGCTACTAAGCCAAAAGCGCAGATAATACTTTGTGTATTATCGAGCATTTTGGCAACGCAGATGCCGTGCCGCAGCCGCCGAAGCGGTGCTTAAGCCGTAAGGCGGGAATTGTGCGGTGTTGCCTTAGGAATGGGAAAGAATTTAGTCGTTCTGTGCGCGGAACAGCTGCGGGGCGGCCTTGTAGATCAGCACGGCGGCAATGGTCGTCATGATGGTCTCGGGCAGCATGTAGCTGCCGTTGTAGGTCAGGCTGTAGGTCCAGGCGGGCAGGCCGTCGCTCAGGTTGCCCCAGATCAGCACGCCGGACAAAAAGCTGCACATAAAGCGGATGAAGCAGACGACGGCCGTACCGACGCCGACACCCACCAGCTTGTTGCTGAAGGGCTTAGCGATGGCGCAGGCCAGGCCCAGCAGGGTAAAGGCCAGCACGTAGTCCAGCAAAATCATGCCAACCAGCGGCAGCAGGCCGGGGGCCGGCGGTGCATAGAAGCCCAGCAGCATCTGCAGCAGGCTGTTGACAAAGCCGGTGAACAGGCCCCATTTGACCCCATGGCGGAACGAGATCATGATGAACGGCAGCATGCTGAACAGTGTGATGGAGCCGCCGTTGGGCAGGGAATAGATCTTGATGTTCGCCAGCACGGTGCCCAGTGCGATCATCAGGGCGCACTCTACCAGAGTGCGGGTCTTGGAATAGGTTTTGGACATGGTATCCACTCCTCAAAAATAGTACATAAAAACAAGAAAGCGCCTGCAAAACATGCAGGCGCAAAACAGTACGACTATGGGTCAAACTTCCTACGCCGGCATTACCCGGATCAGGTGTAAGGTTTCCAAAATCGCAGTTGATTTCGGTCTCAGCCGAGGATGCCCCCCAGCGCCCCTGTTTTTATGTCTGCTTTCAGTATACACGAAAGGCGGGCTTTGTCAAGCAAAAGCCAGGCAAAAACTTTTGGCAATGCGGGGGTGCGTGTAGTATAATAAAGTAAAACACAAACAGGAGACACTGCAATGCTGAAAAACACCTGCGAAACCCTTACCGCCGGGCTGCGCCGCCACCGGGCCGCCTGCCTGGGACTGCTGGCCGGGCTGGCGGCCCTGGGCCTGTTTGCGGCCGCACGCGGCAACCGAGCGGCCATGGATTGGTGGCTGGCCCATGTCTCGATGCCCGTCAAGCGGGGCATCTCGGCGCTGGTGGACCCGCTGCCCTTCAGTGCCTGCGAGCTGGGGGCCACCGTGCTGATCGTGGGTGCGCTGGCCTTTCTGGTCCGTGCCATCCGCCGTGCGGTTAAGGGCCAAAAAGATGCCCTGCCCGCTTGGCTGCTGCATGTGGCGGTGCTGGTCGCCTGGGGCTATGCGGGCGTGTGCGCCCTCTGGGGCACCCAGTACTACGGTACAAGCTTTGCGGGCAGGGCAGGTATGCAGGCCCCGGCGGTCAGCGTAGAGCAGCTGGCGGCGGTGACCGACTACTTTGCCGCCCGCGTCAACGAGACAGCCGATGCCGTGCCCCGGGACGAAAGCGGTCTGTTTGCGGTGGAGAAAACCGAAATTTTGCAAAGCTGCACCGGCCTGTACACGCCGCTGCTGGAGCGCTGGCCGTTTTTGGACGGCCCCGAGCGGCACCCCAAACCGGCGGTCTACTCCAAGCTGATGAGCGCCTGGGGCTTTACCGGCTACCTTTGCCCGTTGGTAGGGGAGAGCACCCTCAACGTGGACAGCCCGGCGGTGTTCCTGCCGGTGACGGTCGCCCACGAGCTGGCCCACCAGCGGGGCGTGGCGGCGGAGCAGGAGGCTAACTTCGTCGGCGTTATGGCGGCCACAGCCGGCGGCAACGCGGCGTACCAGTACTCCGGCTGGCTGTTCGGCTATCTGCATCTCTCCAACGCGCTGTACAGCGCCGACCCAGACCTGGCCCGGGCATCCTACGCCGCCCTGTGTGCCGAGGCTCAGGCCGACATGGCGGACAACAACGCCTACTGGAAGCAGTGGGAAGGCCCGGTGAAGGAGACCGGCGAAAAAGTGTATACTGCCTTTTTGCAGGGCTACGGCCAGGAATTGGGCATGCGCAGCTACGGCGCCTGCGTGGACCTGCTGGTAGAAGAATTTTTGCCCTACACAACTACTGGTGGCCTTACGGCAGAGTAACCACCATATCAGCTAAAAAACTGCCAAAATGCGGTAAATTGAACAAAATTGAAGCATCTGTTTTGGCAAAATTTACAAGTTTTTTCGCCCCTGCCCTCTTGCGGCCAGGGGATTCTTTATGGTATGATGGTCATAAGTAGTAATAGAATTCTATAAAAGGAAACAGTGAGGACAGGATGTTCAGTAAGCGGAATCCCATGAAATATTTCTCCGGCAACGCCTTTGCGCGTCTGCCGCTGTACAAACTGGTGGCAGGCGGCTCGGCCGTGGTGCTCACGGCCAGCATCGGCCTGGGCGTCATGGCGGCGTCCTTCACGCCCCAGGCCCAGCCGGAACCCACTCCGGAGCCGACGGCCATCGTGGAGGCGACCCCCACCCCAGAACCGACGGCTACGCCGGAACCGGATAAGGACCTGTACGTCGATGTGACCGTCGTGCAGCAGGACATTGGTGTGGAGCTTTATACGCTGCCGACTACCACCCCCGAAAGTGCCTCCAACAAGGATGAGGACGCCGAGGAAAAGCTGCCCCTGCTGGATGTGGCCGCCACCGTGACCCTGACTGACAAGGACGGCAAGACCACCGATTACGAGCTGGACACCAAGACCGGCACGGCCCTGGCCGAGGAGGTGGAGCCTGGCGACTACACCGTGACTGTGCAGCCCATCGAGGGGTATGTCACGCCCGAAAGCAAGACTGTAACCGTCAACGAGAAGGTCGTCTACAAGGCTGATGTGGCCGCTGTGAAAGAGAAGATCGTCCAGGCCAACCAGGTCAACGAGAGCGCTGAGGACTCTGCCAGCAAAAACGCAGGCGCTGCCCCCATCGCCGAGGAAGTGACCGACACCGTCACCTACGCTGAGAGCGCCAAGACCGAGACCGGCAAGACCACTACATACACCGCCAAGCTGAGCAGCAGCGGCCATCTGCTGCTGTCTGACGGCACCGAGACCCCGTACCTGCCCGTTTACAAAGACGGCACCAAGGACCTGGCCGGTGCCAAGCGCGATGACAGCTATGCCGCTGCCCAGAGCATGGCTGCCTGGCTGCCCGGTGCAGCGGATGCCATCGTGCCTCTGGCTGTTACCACCCGTGTCATCCACCATGCCGACGATAACGAGGGCATCATGGGGGTAGATGAGAACGTCGAAAGTGGTTCCTCCTCTGCCAGTGGCGACAGCGAGTCCACGCCGACCCTCACCCCGGAGCAAGAGGCAACGCCTACCCCGGAACCCGAAGCGACCGCCACCCCGGAGCCGACGGCCACGCCGGAACCCACCCC
>ERZ1034915.1963-NODE-1963-length-10368-cov-4.241928_pt1 | contig 10368 bp, 5 predicted proteins | sample MGYA00520592_ERZ1034915 | MGnify/ENA primary metagenome ERZ1034915 (study PRJEB33766, sample SAMN09781787) | gut metagenome | biome: gut microbiome | host: Homo sapiens | place: Madagascar | study: EMG produced TPA metagenomics assembly of the PRJNA485056 data... | reverse complement strand
TCAATCACTCATGCCCCTGGAGCGTTATCGTGAACGTCACGGCGATAATCCCTCGGGGGGGGGTACTCGCTGACGGGTGCGTCCCTTCGATAAAGAAGCGTAGCCTTCCCTGCCTACGGCGGGGGTGGCGTGCATGAAGTCACTCGACAACGTCGGCCCCAACCGCCTGGGCGACGCCCTCGCTGCCTCGCTCGACGAAGGCGCGAGGCTCTCAATAATCAGCAGCTTCTTCACCGTGTTTGCGTACGGCGAGCTCAAGGACGAGCTCTCGCGCGTGGACGCGGTGCGCTTTCTGTTCAGTGAGCCCACGTTCGTCAAGCGCATGGCCAGCGACAAGGACCCACGTGAGTTCGAGATTTCACAGCGCTCCCGCGAGCGCGGCATTGGTGGCACGGGCCTCGAGCTCACGCTGCGCAACAACATCAACCAGCGTGCCCTCGCTCGTGAGTGCGCCGAGTGGGTGCGCGCCAAGTGCGAGTTCCGCTCTGCGACGGTGCCGGGCGCCATCATGCCGGGCGGCACCTACGTGGTGGAGAACCCGGACGGCGACGACCATGCCTTCAACGGCGCCGTTGCCGACTTCACCCTGGAGGGCCTGGGCTACGAGCGACGCCCCAACAGCGTCACGCTCGTGAGCCACTTCGAGGGCGCCACCGAGGCGGCCGGCCTCAAGGCCATGTTCGAGATCGTTTGGGACAACCCCGCTATGGTCGCTGACGTCACGGACGAGGTTGCGGCCCAGGTGGGCACCCTCTACCGCGAGAACCCGCCCGAGTTCATCTACTTCCTCACGCTCTACCACCTGTTCCGCGACTTCCTCGAGGACGACGAGGATAACGTCCTGCGCCCCGGCCTCAAGTTCGAGGAGTCCGTCGTCTGGAACAAGCTCTACGACTTCCAGCGCGACGCCGTCGTGGGCGCCATACGCAAGCTCGAGAAGTACAAGGGCTGCATCATCGCCGACTCCGTGGGCCTGGGCAAGACCTACGAGGCCCTGGCCGTCATCAAGTACTACCAGGAGCGAAACGACCGCATCCTAGTGCTGTGCCCAAAGCGCCTGCGCGACAACTGGACACTGTGGACCCAGGACAACGACGACCGCAACCCACTGGCAGACGACCGCCTCAACTACACCGTCCTCAACCACACCGACCTGTCGCGCTACTCCGGCACGAGCGGCGACGTGGACCTGGAGCACCTGCGCTGGGGTCACTACGACCTGCTCGTCATCGACGAGTCCCACAACTTCCGCAACAAGAGCACGGACGCCGAGAAGAAGGACCGCTACACGCGCCTCATCGAGGACGTCATCAAGAGCGGCCGGCGCACCAAGGTGCTCATGCTCTCGGCCACGCCGGTGAACAACCGCCTGCTTGACCTGCGCAACCAGATCGAGCTCATCACCGAGGGCGATGACGCCTACCTCGCCGACACCGACGGCATCGAGTCCATCACCCAGGTGTGCCGCCAGGCACAGAAGCGCTTCAACGAGTGGAGCCAGCTGCCGGACGAGGAGCGCACCACCGAGAGCTTCGTGAGCGCCGTGAACGCCGACTACTTCAAGCTGCTCGATGTGCTCACCATCGCGCGCAGCCGCAAGCACATCACGAAGTACTACGGCGCCGCCAGCGGCACGTTCCCGCAGCGCCGCCGCCCCATCTCCATCACCACGCCCATCGACTCCGCCGGCGAGCTTCCGCCCATCTCGGAGCTCAACGACATGATCGCCCAGCTCACGTTCGCGCAGTACCAGCTGCTCTCCTACGTGCGGCCCGAGTGCCAGCGCAAGTACGAGGACCTCTACGGCGACTCCTGGGGCAAGGACTTCGGCAGCCAGGTGCACCGCACCGCGGCCGTCGCCAACCTCATGCGCGTGAACGTGCTCAAGCGCATGGAGTCCTCCGTGAACTCCTTCCGCATCACGCTCTCGCGCATCCTGGAGGGCTGCGAGGAGCTGCGCCTGCGCCTCGACGACCCGCCCACGAGCGCGGTCGCCCCGCAGGCGGCCGAGGACGGCCTGGATGACGATGACGCTGAGGAGCTCGAGGCCGCAGGCAAGGTCCGCGTGGACCTGCGCGACGTGGACACGCTGCGCCTCGCCCAGGACCTCGACTTTGACATCACCGTCCTGCGCAAGCTGCTCGCCTACGCAGACGCTGTGACGCCCGAGCGCGACGCCAAACTCAGCAAGCTCCACGACTTTATAGCCGAGAAGGTCCGCAACCCATATAACCCCGGCAATCGCAAGGTCCTGGTCTTCAGCGCCTTCGCTGACACCACGGACTATCTCTTTGACCAGCTGGCCCCGCACCTGGCATCCGAGCTCGGGCTGGAGTGCGCCGAGGTGGCGGGGAGCACCTGCCGCACGTACTCGCTCAAGCTTCGCCGCACCACGTTCGAGAACTTCCTGGCGCACTTCAGCCCGCGCTCAAAGGAGCTGCCCGAGGCGGCCCGCGCGGCCGGCGAGATTGACGTCGTCTTTGCCACGGACTGCATCTCCGAGGGCCAGAACCTCCAGGACTGCGACTGCCTCGTGAACTACGACATCCACTGGAACCCCGTGCGCGTGATCCAGCGCTTCGGGCGCATCGACCGCCTGGGCTCCACGAACGCTCAGATCCAGCTCGTGGACTTCTGGCCCGACGTGGAGCTGGACGAGTACATCCAGCTGGAGAATCGCGTCAAGGGGCGCATGGCGCTGCTGGACGCCTCTGCCACGGGCGAGGAGAACGTCTTTGAGTCCAAGGCCTCCGGCGAGATGAACGACCTCAAGTCCCGCCGCCAGCAGCTCCAGCAGCTGCGCGAGGAGGTGCTGGACCTCGAGGACATCTCCGGCGGCATCTCCATCACGGACTTCGCCTTCGACGACTTCCGCGTGGAGCTCAAGCGCTATGTCGAGGAGCATCCTGGCCTGCTGGAGAACTCGCCTTGCGGCCTGCACGCCGTGGCGTCCATCCCCGACGAGCTGCGGGACACCGTTGCCCCCGGCATCGTCTTCTGCCTGGCCCAGAGCGATGAGGGCGCGGATCCCAAGGACACGAACCCGACGTTTCCGTACTACGTGGTCTACGTCTCCCAAGACGGCAACGTCATGACCAAGCACACCCAGCCCAAACAGGCTCTCGACATCATGAGGGCGTGCTGCGCCGGTAAGACCGAGCCCATGGCGGAGCTGTGCCGCGCCTTCAACTGCGAGACGCGCGATGGCGAGCGTATGGACGTCTATACCGATCTGCTGGATAAAGTGGTTGCCGCTATCAACGGCGTGAGCCAGGAGAAGGGCATAGAGAGCCTGTTCAGTCTGGGCGAGGTCGGCTCCGGCACGAGTCTGGGCTTCGATGACTACTCGCTCGTGAGCCTGGTGGTGCTGCGATGAGTGGCCTTCGCTGGAACGATTGGCTGTGCCTGCCGGACGCGGCGCTCGCCGGGGACAGGCGCATAGCCAAGACGGTGCTCACGCACCAGGCACTGCTCACCAAGACGGAGCAGAAGGTGCTTGCGCGCGTGGCCTCGCTCATGCACTTCGCCACCGTCCAGAAGTCCACGACGCGCATCCCGCCCACCCAGGACGCTGATCACGACATCCAGAGCGTCGTCTTCCTGCGCTGCGAGCTTGCCGGTTCGTCGGCCTACGCCGAGGTGGCGGCGCTGCTGCACAAATGCTTCCCCAACCCCACGGTGATCCTCTTCGACGGGGAGGGGCGGGTTTGCGTCTCCGTCGCCGTCACGCGCAGGAGCCTGGCCGAGCGGGGCGCCACCGTCATCGACCGCGTCGAGTCCACGGGCGCCTTTGACCCAAGTGACGAGACATACGGGGGGTTCCTGAAGACCATCTCGTTCGATGCCCTGCCGCAGGGCGACCTGCTCTCCTACCTGGAGGGCCTCGTCGACGCCGTGGCCCTTTCCAGAGCCGTGACCTCGCTCGGCTTCTACCCCGCGTGCGCCCCGCGGGACCGCGAGCGCCTCCTGGCCCTCGTGGCCGAGAGGGACGCGCTCGACTCCCGCATCGCCGACCTGCGCAGGCAGCGCCGCGACAAGGACATCTCGCTCAACGACAGCGCTCATCTGCGCATGGAGATCAAGCGCCTGGAGCGGGACGCCTCTGACCTAACCAACCGGATTAAGGAGATCTGCCATGGCTGAGGCCGGCATTCCCAAGATGAACCTCGAATCGAAGGACCTGGTGAGCGACCGCCTGGCCAGGCTCCGCGAGCTCATGCCCGAGTGCTTCTCCGAGAGCGGCATTGACTTTGAGAAGCTGCGCCTGGAGCTGGGCGACGAGGTGGACGAGGGCCAAGAGCGCTATACCTTCACGTGGCCCGGCAAGATGGGCGCCATCCGCCAGTCGCAGACCAAGAGCACGGCGACCCTGCGCCCCTGCGTGGAGAAGAGCCGCGGCCGCGACGGCCAGGACGGCAGCTTTGACTCGGACAACATCTACATCGAGGGCGACAACCTCGAGGTGCTGAAGCTCCTGCAGCGCGGCTATGCCGGCAAGGTGAAGATGATCTACATCGACCCGCCGTACAACACGGGCCATGACTTCGTCTACAAGGACAAGTTTGGCGACACCATCGCCAACTACAAGGAGCAGACCGGCCAGGCCGACCACTCCAACGCCGAGACCAACGGCCGCTTCCACAGCGACTGGTGCTCGATGATGTACCCCAGGCTGAGGCTGGCTAGGGAGTTGCTGAGCGAGGATGGCTTTATTGCGATCAGCATCGGCGAGGAAGAGGAGACGAATCTTCGCAACATATGCAATGAGGTCCTTGGTGAAGCGAACTTCCGAAATCAAATTGCGGTTAGAAGATATGACAAGAATCTGAACCTACAGTTTGCTGCCAATGGGCTCTCTACTATGAACGTGGGCCTTGAATACGTCTTTCTCTATTCAAAAAAGCCCATGGCAAAGATGTCCGCCATTTATAGAGAGTCAAATGAGGGGCGTAGCCAGACCGGTTATTGGAAGGGGTTTTGGAATAACGCCGATCGTCCAACGATGCGCTACGATGTTCTTGGCGTTACGCCATTCGAAGGCCAATGGAAGTGGAAGAAAGAAGTAGCAGACGAGGCCGTCGAAAACTATAAAGACTTCCTTGCTGGCCCAGCGAGGACGATGACCCTCGAAGAGTATTGGGTCTCAACAGGCAAGACCAAGCGCTTCGTTCGCAGGAACCCAAATGGAACTGGCAAAAACCAAGGAGTTGAGCATTGGGTTGCTCCGTCTGACGGAATTCTCAGAAACAGCAATTGGTCCGACCTACTTGTGTCAAAACCTGCTGGTTATGACATCAGCTTTGATAGTCCGAAGAACCCTGAGTTAATTCAAGCTTTAATTGAGCTGTTTGGTGCTGATCACGATGATATCGTCCTAGATTTCTTCTCGGGTTCTGCGACTACTGCCGAGGCCGTTATCCGCAAGAACGTCGAAGACAATGACGACCGCAAGTTCATTCTCGTCCAGATTCCCGAGAAGGCGGGTGGCGACTGGAACACTCTCTGCGACATCGGCGAAGAGCGCATCCGCCGTGCTGGCGACAAGATCAAGGCCGAGGTCGCAGAGGCCAATGCCCAGCCCAAGCTCGGCGAGGAGCCCAAGGGGCTGCCGGACATCGGCTTCCGCGCGTTCACGCTCGACGACTCCGGCATCCAGAGGCCCGACCCCGGCGTGCTCCTCAACGACGTCGTGAAGCCCGACCGCTCCGACCTGGACATCGTCTTCGAGATGATGCTCAAGTGGGGCCTCGAGCTCACGCTGCCCATCGAGCGTGAGGAGTTCGCGGGCTACCCTGCCTACTCCGTGGCTGCCGGCGAACTCATCTGCTGCCTGGCTCCCGGCCTCACAACCGATACTCTTGAGGCCATCGCCGACGAGTGCCCCCGCCGAGTCTTCATCCTCGACTCCGTCCTCACCGACTCGCTCAAGCTCAACGCCCTGCAGCTCTTCCGCGCCGCGGGCGAGCGCCACGGCGAGGAGATCGACCTGAGGACGGTATAGCCATGGCACTGGAACTCAAATACTCTGCCACACAGGAGCACCAGGTAGAGGCTGTGGACGCCGTCTGCGACCTCTTCCGCGGCCAGGAGTTCATGGACGCGGACTTCACTGCCGCTATGGGCAAGGAGGGGTCCCTCGAACAGGGCCTCATTACCAGCGTGGGCCACGCAAACGGCGTGCGCCTCTCCGCCGCCCAGCTGGAGCACAACCTCCATGCCATCCAGGAAGAGGAGTGCCTTCCCGCCACGAGCGTTGCCACGAACGGTCGCCTGCGAGACTTCACCGTGGAGATGGAGACGGGCACGGGCAAGACCTACGTTTACATTCGCACCATCTATGAGCTCAATCGCCGCTACGGTCTCACCAAGTTCATCATCGTGGTGCCGAACGTGGCCATCCGCGAGGGCGTCAGGAAGAGCTTCCAGTGCATGCACGGGCACTTCTCGACGCTCTACGACAACACGCCACTCGAGTACTTCGTCTACGACTCCAAGGACATGGGGCCGGTGGGCAGCTTTGCCACCTCGGCCTCCATCCAGGTGATGATCATCAACATCGGGGCCTTCAACAAGGGCTTCACCGACGACGGCGCAGCAGACGAGGGCAACCTCTTCCACCGACCCAGCGAGAAGCTCATCGGCGGCCGCAGCCCGCGCGAGCTTGTGAGCCAGTGCAACCCCATCGTCATCATCGATGAGCCACAGAGCGTGGACCGCACGCCCAAGGCCAAGGCGGCCGTTCGCAGCCTGAACCCGCTCTTTGTGCTGCGCTACTCGGCCACGCACAAGGAGGAGTACAACAAGGTCTTCCGCCTCACGCCGGTGGACGCGTTTCAGCGAGGGCTGGTCAAGAGCATCTGTGTGGACTCCGTGCGCTCGGACCCGGACCTCAACGGGGCCTACGTGCGACTTGAGTCCGTGAAGCATGACTCGGGCTTCACGGCCAAGCTGACCATTGACGTGCGCCAGAAGGATGGCACGCTCAAGCGCAAGAAGGTCACGGTCAAGCCCGGGCAGAACCTCTACGAGCGAAGTGGGGAGAACGCCGACTACGAGGGCCAGAACTGGCAAGTGACCAACATCTGTGCGCGTGAGGGCGACGAGTACATCGAGTTCGGCTACGGCGCGCAGATACTCGAGCTTGGCCAGGCCGTGGGCGACGTCTCCGCCGAGGCCATCAAGCGCGCCCAGATCCGCCGCACCATCGAGGACCAGCTGCAGCGACAGCTCGAGCTCTATCCGCGCGGCATCAAGGTGCTTTCACTCTTCTTCATCGACAAGGTGGAGAAGTACCGCCTGTACGACCCGGTGCGCAACGGCGAGTACGCCCAGTGGTTCGAGGAGGAGTACGCGGCGGCGCTGGAGAAGTGGCGCCCCTGCTACGAGGCGGCCGGCGTGCCGCTGGAGACGGACGCGACGGCCGTGCATAGCGGCTACTTCTCGCAGGACGGCAAGGGTCACATCAAGAACTCGACCAACTCCGCGTCCACGGCGGCCGACATCTCGACCTTCGAGACCATCATGCGCGAGAAGGAGACGCTGTTGTCCTTCCCCGACGCAGCCCATGACGACGCCGAGACGCTCGCCAAGAAGCGCATCCAGTTCATCTGGAGCCATTCGGCGCTCAAGGAGGGTTGGGACAACCCCAACGTCTTCCAGATCTGCACGCTCGTGGAGACCAAGGACAACGACACCAAGCGCCAGAAGATCGGGCGAGGGCTCCGTCTGTGCGTCAACCAGGACGGCGAGCGCTGCTACGACAAGGACGCCAACGTTCTCACCATCGTGCCCAACGAGAGCTACGACAACTTCGCCCGCGAGTTGCAGGATGATCTTGAGAAGGAGGGCCTGCGCTTCGGCATCCTCACGCCAGAATCCTTCGCGAGCATCGAGGTGGAGGGCGCGAACGGCGGGGAGATGCGCCTGGGCTTCAAGGGGTCCGCAAAGGTGTTCGAGGGCTTTGCCGCTGCGGGGCTTGTTGACGCCAAGGGAAACGTGATGCCCGAGCTCAAGCAAGCCGCCGAGATGGGGGAGGTGCCCATGCCCGAGGGGCTGGAGGCGGCCGCGCCCGCCGTTGTCGCCGTCATCCTCCACAAGGCCCAGAAGCTGCAGATTCGCGACAAGACCAAGGAGGTCGAGGTGCGCCTGGAGAAGGATGTGTCTCTCGACCCCGCGTTCCAGCAGCTCTGGGAGCGCATCCGCAAGCGCACGCGCTTTGAGGTGGACGTCGATTCCGACGAGCTGGTCGAGGCAGCCTGCGAGGAGATCCGCAAGATGCCCAAGGTTGAGGCGCCAGAGATCGTCTTCGAGCGCGCAAACGTCTCGGTGGACGATTCGGGCGTGAACGCCGAGGCCACGGATACGTCCGTGGTGAGGACGGCCGCCGCGCGCGCCTACGACCTGCCCGACCCCATCGGCGAGTTGGTCGACGTGGTGGGCCTTACGCGTGCTACCGTCAAGCGCATCCTGGAGGGGTGCGGGCGCTATGGCGAGTTCCCGCAGAACCCGGCTCTCTTCCTGGCGCAGGTGGCGGCAAAGATCAACCGCGCCAAGGCCGCGGCAGTCGCCAAGGGCATCAAGTACACCAGGCTGCCCGAGGACGAGTGGTACACCATGGAGGACCTCGAGCCCGGCGACCTGCGCGCCTACGTGGGCCAGAACGCCTGGGAGCCCAGGCACCACAAGAGCCTCTACAGCTACGTGGTCTACGACTCCTCCACGGTGGAGAAGCCCTTTGCCGTGGACCTGGACCAGGCCGAGGAGGTCAAGGTCTTCGCGAAGCTCCCGAGCAGGTTCAAGATTGACACGCCGCTCGGTGGCTACAACCCCGACTGGGCCTATGTGCGGGAGGTGGATGGCGAGAAGCGCGTCTACTTCGTGACCGAGACCAAGGGCGGCGGCAACAACGGCATCAACACCCGTCCCGCCGAGGAGGCAAAGATTCGCTGCGCGCGCAAGCACTTCGAGGCGCTCGACGAACCCGACCTCGAGTACGACGTGAGGACGACATACCGGTAGCGATTGTAGAACGGCGGGCAGGTGCCTGGGTTTCGAGCGCCCGCCCGCCGTTTTTTGTCATTTGCGCTCGGTATAATGCCTCCAACCGAAACGAGGGGAGGGCCGATGCCCAAGGAGCGCTGCCAAGATTCCGCGCCGCAAGCTCAGCTAAAAACGCACGGCAAGCCACTGCTGACTGTCCTCGAGCAGATAGCCCACCTTAAGTCCAAGGGCGTCACCTTTGATCTCTGTTCCGAGGACGAGGCCGCTGGCTATCTCGAGCATGCCAACAACTACTTGCGTACGACCTCGTATCGCAAGCTCTACCCCGTGAAACGGGAGGGCCCGGAGGCGGGCAAGTACATAGGCCTGGACTTTGCGGCTCTCATTGCGCTGTCCTCGGCGGATCGCGTGCTGCGTTCGGCTTTGCGGGAGATATGCATCGACGTCGAGCACTTTGCTCGTGTGGAGCTCATTAATCGGTGCGTTGCCCATGGAGAGGACGGCTATGAGATTGTCTCTGGGTACTTGGCGCGTCAGAAGGCCAGAGGCAACGCCAGGTTTGAGTCTGTCCTGAAGTCGAGGAGCGCTAAGGGCAAATACCCAGACGTTTACTCGGGCGATCTTATTAGCCACTACATGGACGATCTTGGCGGTCTGTCGGTCTGGGCGCTTCTGGAGGTGACAGACTTTGGCCAGTTCGCCGACTTCTGGCTGTTCTGCGCGAACCGCTGGGACGACAAAGCCATGACGGAGACGCATTACGTCCTGAAATCGGTCAAGGCCCTGCGTAACGCCTGCAGTCACAACAGCTGCATCATTAATGGCTTTACCGCATCCGCTGAAAGGAGTGGCTATCCGACTCCCAATGCCATCATTGCGTCCATGAATGCGTGCGGAATGAAGAACAGCAGATCGAGAAGGGCGAAGCTCGCGAACTTGCGCATAGCCCAGATTGCGGCGACCTTGTTCGCATCATCAACGTTCTGCACAAGGGTATCAACGAAGAGGCGTCATGCTGAGGCCATGGACGAAACGAGAGATGCGATCGTCGGAGCCGCAGCGTTATGCCCGCCAGATGGGTCTCTTTCGGCATATTTCGTTTTTCTCTTCAAACTCATTGACATTTGGACTCCCGTCTCGCCATAATCTGCTCAGCTGAAAAAACCATTCGGTTTTGTAAGGGCGTGTCCGAGAATTCGGATGCGCCCTAGTTTTTTTGTTTGCGGGTGATTCTCCGCTGCGTTGGGGCCTTTGGAGCCAAATCGTCTCCGCCAATGCGCCCGCCTCGCTAGGTGAGCAGGCAAAATCGAACTTCCCGAGTAGGCCCCGGTTGCTCATTGGCAAAATGCCTGGTAGACGCGTTGACGT
>ERZ1034915.1960-NODE-1960-length-10378-cov-8.655430_pt1 | contig 10378 bp, 8 predicted proteins | sample MGYA00520592_ERZ1034915 | MGnify/ENA primary metagenome ERZ1034915 (study PRJEB33766, sample SAMN09781787) | gut metagenome | biome: gut microbiome | host: Homo sapiens | place: Madagascar | study: EMG produced TPA metagenomics assembly of the PRJNA485056 data... | reverse complement strand
AAACAACACCCGTGCGGCCATCCGCACCAGCCCTGCCAACACCAGAGTCAGTAACAACAGCAGTACAATGGTGAGCACCAAATGTTGACGCGCCAGCCCGGCGGTAATGGTCATAAACTCACTGAGGAAGATATTGAAAGGTGGCATCCCGGCAAGCGCCAGTGCGCCTGCTCCCAGCAACACGGCACTGAATGGCATGATCTTTAACATGCCGCGAATAACATTCAGATCCCGCGTGCCGTATTTCAGCAACACATTGCCAGAACCACAGAACAACAGCGTTTTAGCCAGACTATGATTTAAGGTATGGAGTAGTGCAGCCAGAATTCCTAATGGCCCACCAATGCCCAACGCCACGGCAACCAGCCCCATATTTTCCACACTGGAATAGGCCAGCAGGCGTTTCATATCACGTTGCACAAGGATGAAAAACGCGGCTACAGCAACGGACAACATGCCAAATATCAACAACAGTTTGTTCGGGAAGTCGTTGCCGATGCTCTGGCAAATGATGACGTAGTAGCGGATGAGTACCAGTAACGCGCAATTCAGTAAAACGGCAGAGAGCAGGGCACTCACCGGGCTTGGGGCTTCACTGTGAGCGTCAGGTAGCCAGGCGTGCATCGGGAACAGACCGATTTTGGTGCCAAAACCGATCAACACAAATACAAACGCCAGCAGCATTAACATCGGATCAAGCAACGGTGCTTGTTGCAACACCGCTGTCCAGAAAATAGCCAGTTCTGGATCAGGCATAATGCTGGCTGCATTGGCATAGACCAGTACCGTGCCAAATAAACCGAAAGCGACACCTACAGTACAGATGATGATGTACTTCCAGGCTGCTTCCAGAGATGAACGTTGACCGTAGATCCCTACCAGAAACGCGGAACTTAATGTTGTGGCTTCTATCGCTGCCCACATCACAATCAGGTTATTACTGGTGACCACCAACAACATGGTGAATAAAAAGAGATGGAAAAAACCGTAGTAATCACACAGCGTGTTCTGCGAAATCTCTCCGTGGTCCACCTCATGACCCATATAGCCAATAGAATAAATACCGGTAAGGAATCCAATCACCCCAAGCAAACCGAGAAATAAGCCACTCAGGCTATCAAGGTGTAACCACAGATTTGCGGCAAAAATCCCTCCTTCGTTGAGAGTGATATTCACCAACCAAAGTGCGAGGATTAATAACAACGTAATCCCTGTTGTATGCAGGAACGTAACGACATGGCGTTGTGCTTTGACCAGCAACCGACAGGCAAAACAGAGCAGCGAGAAGAACAACGGCGTTATCAGGAGTAAGGCAAACAAGGCAGAATAACTCATGTCATTATCCTTTCAGCGCAGTAAGAGTGTTCACATCCAGCGTGCCATGCGTACGCCAAATCTTTCTTGCCAGCAGCACCATCACAATCACGGCAAAGATGGCGTCAGTAGCGATACCAATTTCCACCAGTTCCGGTGCACGCCAGGCAAGGAGAGCAAGGACCAGATGTGAGCCGTTTTCCATCAGGCAGTAACCAAATACCTGACGCAGAATATTGCGCTGACTAATGATGCACAGCAGGCCCAGTAAGAAGTGACCCAGTGCTACAGCCAGTGCAGGCTTAAGGCCAATAGCCATGGGTAATGTCACCGGGCGGATGACAAAGGCACACAGCAGAACTATCAGCGCAGCCAGTAGCGCCATAATGACCGGGCTGAACAACGCCTTCCCGCTCCTGTTGACCGTTATTTTGCGTACAGCCCAGATCATGATTAACGGCACGAGGAGTACTTTGGTGATAAATGCACTGCCAGACCACATCAGCAGTTCCTCTGCCTGAAATAATTGGGCAAGAGTCAGGAAAATTGAAACCAACACCAGTGACTGAAAAGCGTAAAAGACACAGGCAAGGCGAAAGCCTTTCACGCTGATCACGAACAGTGAAGTCAGCATCATGAGTCCTGCCAGGTTATTAACAATTGATATACCCGTCATATTTCAACTCCTTACTGAAGCCATACAGCAGCGATTACGCTGGAGATAAGCGACATCACAATGAGCACAATCAGCACCAGACGCATAGAAAACGGCAGCGGAGAAGCGTGCGCAACTTCGTCACTGGGCTTCCCTGGTACGACGCGTCCAAACCAGTAAATGAACCAGCCAAAACTGGCGACTGATTCGATTAACAGCAGAATCATGGCGATGAGTAGCGCGGGATAAATACTGGAAAGCGCAAAGCCGGCGGCAAACAGCGGATACTTACTAAAGAAACCGTTAAATGGCGGAACACCTGTAATCGCGAGCGCAGCGACACAGAATCCAATACCAGCAAGGGGAAGTATCCGCAAAACACCACGCAGTTTGGGAAGCATGCGAGTACCACAGCTAAAACTGAGCGACCCTGCGATTAAGAAAAAGAGACTCTTAGCGAAAGCGTGGTTAACGAGGTAGGCAATACTGCCGATAAACGCCAGTGGGGAGCCAAAAATAGACAGCGAAAGCCCGAAGAACATCCAGCCTAATTGGGTAATTGTCGACCATGCCAGCAGACGTTTCATATCCTGTTGCGGCAGATACATCATGAACCCGTAAACGATGGTGGCAAGTGCCATCACCAGACCAATCATGCCAATTTCAATGGGAATATTGCCGCCATCAAGGATCGCACGGGCATAGATATAAACCCCAACTTTCACCATTGAAGCAGCATGTAGATAAGCACTGATCGGTGTGGGGGCTTCCATGGCATCTGGCAGCCAGGCCTGAAGGGGTAACTGTGCTGATTTACCCCATGCGGCAAAGAGAATGCCGCCATAGACCAGGTAACGAGCATCACCATGAATATCACTGAGTGCAGCGAGTGCAAATGTACCGGTGTGCAGGAAAAGTGTCGCAGCGGCGATATAAAGCCCCAGAGATCCGACATGAGTCATTAGCAGGGCTTTCATTGCAGAACGCTGTGCTTTGTCACTCTGGTAATAACCAATTAACGCCCAGGAACATCCGCCTGTAATTTCGAAGAATAGCAACTGACCGAGAATTGTTGATGAGAGTACCAGACCTGACATCGCGCCGATAAACACCAGCAAAAAAGCGTAATAGCGGTTGCTACCCTGGTGTGGATGTTCACGGTTTTTATCGGTCAGATAACCGGTTGAGTAAATGGTGACCAGCAGGCCGAGAAAGACCACCACAAACAACACCAGGCTACTTACTTTGTCAATGACCAGCCCAAACAGTGCCATATCACCAACCTGTGCCAGTGGCAGCGTGACCGCACTTTTTCCGCTCTGATAAAAAGCGGCTTCCAGCGAAATCAAACAAATCGTTGTGAGCGAGGCAAACAGCGTACCGAGTTTAGCGGCATGACGTTGCGGGCTTAGCGAAACAACCAGCGCGCCAATAAAGGGTAGCAAGAGCGTGGTTAAAGCAAGATTTTCCATTGGCTGCAAGCCTCCCTACAGTCCGGTTAACCAAAAGACATACGACAGCGCGGCGAGACTAAAACCGAGCCAGGTCAAATGGTGTGTGAGCAAAAAGCGTCCACGTGCCAGTGAGTTCTCCACAATGGAAGCCAGAATAAAAACCAGCAGAATCTTGCCCAGAGAGAGAATCAAAGAGAGCAACAGGTCAGCCGGGGCGCTATCCGGGGCGTTGCCAAAAGGTACAAACAGCGAGACAACGAGCGCCGCCATCACCACCTGTTTAAGCCCTAACCCCCATTTCACCAGTGCCAGCCCGGCACCGGAATACTCTGTTAGCGGCCCCTCCTGTAACTCCTGCTCAGCTTCGGCAACATCAAACGGAATTTTGCCCATTTCAATGAAGCAGGCGAAAACACACGCCAGAAGTGCCAGCAACGTTGCCAGTGGTGAAATCCAACCGCCTGCCAGCGTATGACTGATCACGGCGATGTGCGTGGAACCGGCAATGAGTGCCAGCACCAACAGGGCGAGGATCAGAATCGGTTCCACCAAAATGCCCAGTGCTAACTCCCTTGAGGCACCGACACCCGCGAAGGGGCTTCCGGTATCCAACCCGGAAAGGGCAAAAAAGAAACGATAAAGGGCGAGCAGATAAATCAACGTGATCATGTCGCCGCCCCCAGCGAAAGGTGATTCTCGTAAAAACAACGGCAAGGTCATGGCAACGACCATCATGCTACTGAGTAATACCCAGGGCATCAGGCGAAACATTAAACCTGAGGAGGACGGAGCAACTTCCTGGCGTTTTAGTAACTTGTTGATATCACGATAATCTTGCCAAATGCCTGGCCCACGACGAGAATGCATCCGGGCACGGATCTGGCGGGAAATACCGGTAAACAACGGCGTCAGTGCCAGCAAAATTAACGCCTGGATTAGCGCAAACACGATCAGACACCCGTCGTTATAAAAGTTAGCCATGATGATCTCCTCAGAGGGCTATAGCGATGAGCAGTACGACCAACGCAACTACCACGTACAGACAATAGAGGCGGAAATCGCCGCTTTGCAGCTGCTGAACGCGAAGTGCAATACGTTGAATCACGTTTACTACGGGGCGAATAAGATAATCGTCCCAGAACGGTTCTGTACGCCGTGCTCCCTCTGTCACGTGCTGTAAACCACAGGCAAGTGACGCGCTGGGATCAAGCTGCTTACGCAATCTGTACAGTGAAGAGAAAAACACACGCATCGGTTGCATAACACCGCTGGCTGATGGTGCCATTGCGCTTTCCCAGCCATAACCACAGGCCCATGCATCACCACTACGACGAAATGCCGCACGATGAGAACGGGTCAGCCACCAGTAGAGCGCCGGAATAAGCGGTACAGTAATCAGCAACAGGAAGAGGGCGGAAGGCGTGAGTAATGTTGCATCACTAGTACCTGGAAGGAGCGCAAAACTTTCTGCAACGGGAAGCGATGTGAGGTGCGTAAATGAGAACACCACCTGCAAGATGTGCGGTGCAACCCAACGAGCACCAACCCCGAGCAAAATGCAAAGTGCCGCGAGGATCAATAACGAAACGGTCATCTGCCAGGGGGCTTCGTGGGCTTCTTCTGCCGCGCTACTGCGTGGCGCACCGCAAAAACTAATGCCATACAATTTGACAAAACACATCGCTGCCAGTGCACCCGTAACAGCCAGCATCACAATGGCAACAGGTCCAAGCAAACGCAGGGTGACCGCATCAAAATGCGTCATGGCGAACAGTGACTGGTAGGTATACCACTCGCTGATAAATCCATTTAATGGCGGCAGGGCGGAAATCGCCACACATCCAATCAAAAAAGCAGCTGCGGTACGTGGCATCCGTTTTGCCAGAGCGCCCATTTTTTCCATATCGCGGGTGTGTAGACGCCCGATAACAGCCCCCGCACCGAGAAACAGCAAGCCTTTAAACATGGCGTGGTTAAGCAGATGAAACAGTGCAGCCAGTAACCCAACCGTGGCGATGACAGGCAATTGCAATGACAGCCCGATCATACTCACCCCCACACCGAGGAGGATTATCCCGACATTTTCCACGGTACTCCATGCCAGCAGACGCTTGATATCATTTTCCGCCAGGGCATACAGGACACCTAATAATGCCGAAACTGCGCCAAAAATGATCACCACCACGCCCCACCACAATTGCAAACCGCTATTACCCAGCAAGTCGATGGAGACTTTCAAAATGCCGAAAATCCCAATTTTTACCATTACTCCCGACATTAATGCCGAAGCATGTGACGGAGCTGCAGGGTGAGCGAGGGGAAGCCAACTATGCAAAGGGAGCATCCCGGCTTTGGCGCCAAACCCGAAGAAACCCAACAGAAATACCGCTGAGGCCAGACCAGGTGAAAGCGGTAGCGTTCGGAAACTGGCGAAGTCGAGACTATGACACTCACGCCACATCAGGAAGAAGGCGATCATGATCAATACCGAACCCGCATGGGCAATAAAAAAGTAAAGCATCCCGGCGCGGATAGACTCTTTATCCTGAGCGGCGATAACCAGAAACCAGGAGGCAAGAGACATCATCTCGAAGAACACGATGAACCAGAAGGCGTTATCCATCACCAGCAAACTCACCATAGAAGCGATAAACATATTCATAAAGAAGCCGATTGCTGCCGCTCCTTTACCAAGATATTCACGCATATAGGCCAGAGAATAGAGAGCACACACCGCGACCAGTACGGAAATCACCAGCAGCATAAAAGCTGAAAGGCTATCCATACGAATAGTGAGTGTGGCGAAGGGGAATGGCGTGATAAATTCTGTAACCAAAGGAATAGCAGAGTGCAGCTGCGTCAGAGCGCTGACAATACCGACCAGGCCACCGGCCAGGGATGCGATGCCGGAAATTTTTATGGCAATGCGATCCAGGCCGTAAAGGAACAGCGACGCGATTCCGGCAAAGAAATATAGCATCAGTGAACACAACAATAATTGCAGAGCGTCCATCAGCCTTGCTCCGAAGTAGAAGAAAATGAATCCAACCCTGTGTCTGCCAGACACGTGGCTGCAAGATGCTGTTTTTGCTTCATTTGCTGATGCAAAACTTTATCTGTGACGAGTTGCAGGGCGTTAGTGGCACAAGCTCGAATACAGGCGGGGCCTTCTGGCAGGAAATAACAGAGATCACATTTCACAGCGACTGCCTGGACGCCAACCTGCCAGCGTAATAAGGGATGCAATGTCGGTGAGCTTTCCGGGATATCGTTAAGTGGCTCCTCAGCCTGGTGCTGATATAACGCTGGCGCGTCCACTGGCCCACTTCCTGCAGCCGTTATCGCGCCAAACGGACATACCAATGCACAGAGTTTGCAGCCAATGCAGAGCGTTTCATTGAGCTGGATTGCGTCGTCATGCCGGGAAATTGCGTTAACCGGGCAGACCTGCTGACAGGGCGCATCCTCACAGTGATGGCACTGAACAGGCGCAGTTTGCTCAGGTGTGCAAACCAGGGCGAGTCGAGGATGTTGCTGTAAGCCTTGCTTTTTATGTACGTCCGAACACGCAGCGAGACAGGTTTTACATCCTGTACACCACTGAGGATCGGCCATTACAAAGCGGTTCATGTCGGCTCCTTAAATAAAAACAAAACGTTACGCCTTGCTATGCATAAAGGATGCCATCATTAAAAATGCTTTTATTTCAGCTTGTTATATGATTTTCAACGTGAGGAGAATACAAAAGTGATGGACATAAACGTTCGGGGATACGCAATTCGGCACTAGTGTCGTAGGGACTTATAATCTGTGAGCTAAATCACATTAAGGCAGGATGAGCGCTGACGGCACGGCATCAGCGCTGGAGAAAGGAATCAGGCGTTTTCTTTTATCCAGTTGAGCACAACGTCGTGGTGATCGCTGGTTTTAAAATTATCAAACACGTGTTCAATTTTGCCGTCAGCGTCGATCAGGAAACTGATACGGTGGATGCCATCATAAGTTTTACCCATGAATGACTTCTCGCCCCAGACGCCAAACTGCTCACAAACGCTGTGATCTTCATCAGACAAAAGCGTGAAGTTAAGCAACTCTTTTTCAGCAAAACGGGAAAGTTTTTCTGGCTTATCGGTGCTGATACCCAGCACATCGACGCCAACTTTTTTCAACTCGTCCATGTTATCTCGCAGGCCACAGGCCTGTACGGTACAGCCTGGCGTCATGGCTTTCGGGTAGAAATAGACCAGAACACGCTGTCCCTGGAAGTCGGTTAAATTTACTTGTTCCCCGTCTTGATCCGGCAAGCTAAATTTCGGTGCGATGTCACCGGCTTTCAGTGGATTCATTACTTAACTCCATTCTGTTCATCAGTATGTGAATAATTGACGACACTAATACTGCCTTGTGCATTCAATTCTGTACATAGCGCTTTGAAGTCTTGCTCAATATTTACCGAATCATGTGATGCCGGACTGTGCGCGGTGATCTGAATATGAAGTTGTGCAACATTATCGTTTTCAGCTGGTTGCGTGCGTGAAACCAGTTCCGCAATGTTCATCTTGTGGTTGTCAAAAAGCGCCGTAAAACGCTCAATTAAATGCGGCGAGTCTGGCACATCAACCTGTACCCATACCGTAGCGGGCATCGGCGGACGAGGTCTGGCGGAGGTTCGCTTCATCACAATGAGGAGATCCAGCTCTGCGCCTTTCAACGGCAGGGTTGATTCAATAAGGGTAATGGCATTCCATGAGCCAGAAAGCAGCATAATAAAGGTGAACTCGTCCCCCAGCATCGCCAGTCGACTGTCTTCAATATTACAGCCACAACTACTGACGTGACGTGTGATCGTATTCACGATCCCGGGGCGATCGGCCCCCAGTGCTGTGATAACGAGGTAGTGTTGTGATGACGGTGTCAAACCTGTTATTCCTTTGAGAGGTGAGGTAATCATAAGGAAAGCATAAAAAAAACTGGCATACAACAAGCAACAGGTCTCTCGTCACTTGCTTTTATTGCCAGACCAAACGTACCATTGAGAAACTTGTTTGCACAGAGGATGGCCCCATGTTCACGGGAAGTATTGTTGCGCTTGTTACACCGATGGATGATAAAGGTAACGTCTGCCGGTCGAGCCTGAAAAAACTGATTGATTATCATGTCGCCAGCGGTACTTCGGCGATCGTTTCTGTTGGCACTACTGGTGAATCCGCTACTTTGAGTCATGATGAACATGGCGATGTAGTGATGATGACATTGGAGCTGGCGGACGGGCGTATTCCGGTGATTGCCGGAACTGGCGCCAATGCGACGGCTGAAGCCATCAGTCTGACGCAGCGTTTCAACGACAGCGGTGTTGTCGGTTGTCTGACGGTAACCCCTTACTATAACCGTCCCACTCAGGAAGGTTTGTATCAGCATTTCAAAGCCATCGCTGAACATACTGACCTGCCGCAGATTCTGTATAATGTACCGTCCCGTACTGGCTGCGATATGCTGCCTGAAACCGTTGGTCGCCTGGCGAAAGTAAAAAATATTGTCGCAATTAAAGAGGCAACGGGGAACTTAAGCCGTGTTCACCAGATCAAAGAGCTGGTTTCAGACGATTTTCTGCTGCTCAGCGGTGATGACGCCACCGGCCTGGACTTTATGCAGTTAGGTGGTCACGGGGTGATCTCTGTAACAGCTAACGTTGCGGCGCGTGACATGGCTGAAATGTGCAGACTGGCAGCAGAAGGGCAATTTGCCGAGGCGCGAGTTATTAACCAGCGTCTGATGCCGTTGCATAACAAACTATTTGTCGAACCCAATCCAATCCCGGTGAAATGGGCATGTAAGGAGTTGGGGCTTGTAGCGACCGACACGTTGCGCCTGCCGATGACGCCGATTACCGACAACGGTAAAGAGATCGTCAGAGCGGCGCTTAAACATGCCGGTTTGCTGTAAAGTTTAGGGAGATTTGATGGCTTACTCAGTACAAAAGTCGCGCCTGGCGAAGGTTGCGGGTGTATCGCTAGTTTTGCTACTCGCAGCCTGTAACTCGGATTCGCGTTACAAGCGCCAGGTAAGCGGTGATGAATCCTATCTGGATGCCGCACCGCTGGCTGAACTTCACGCTCCGGCGGGAATGATCTTGCCGGTTACATCGGGCGATTACACCATCCCGGTGACTAATGGCAGCGGTGCCGTTGGTAAAGCGTTGGATATTCGTCCACCGGCACAGCCGCTTGCGCTGGCCAGTGGTACGCGTACCCAGTTCAGTGGCGATACCGCAACCTTGCTGGTCGAAAATGGTCGCGGCACCACTCTGTGGCCGCAAGTTGTTAGTGTGATTCAGGCGAAAAACTACACCATCACCAAACGTGATGATGCCAGCCAGACCCTGACCACCGACTGGGTTGACTGGAACCGTCTGGATGAAGACGAGCAGTATCGTGGCCGTTATCAAATCTCGGTACAGCCGCAAGGTTATCAGCAAGCGGTACAGGTCAAACTGCTCAATCTTGAGCAAGGTGGCAAACCGGTTGCTGATCCGGCTTCCATGCAGCGTTACAGCACGGAGATGATGAACGTGATCTCCGCCGGGCTGGATAAATCTGCCTCTGACGCCGCGAACGCTGCACAGAATCGCTCTGCTGCCACGATGGATGTGCAAAGCGCCGCCGATGAAACAGGTTTACCGATGTTAGTGGTGCGTGCACCGTTCAATGTGGTCTGGCAGCGTCTCCCGGCAGCGCTGGAGAAAGTAGGTATGAAAGTGACCGACAGCACCCGTTCTCAGGGAAGCCTGGCCGTGACTTACAAGCCACTGTCTGACAGCGACTGGCAGGAACTGGGCGCACGCGATCCTGAACTGGCATCTGGCGACTACAAACTGCAGGTCGGTGATTTAGATAACCGCAGTAGCCTACAGTTCATCGATCCGAAAGGTCATACTCTGACTCAGAGTCAGAACGAC
>ERZ1034915.1959-NODE-1959-length-10379-cov-7.312088_pt1 | contig 10379 bp, 8 predicted proteins | sample MGYA00520592_ERZ1034915 | MGnify/ENA primary metagenome ERZ1034915 (study PRJEB33766, sample SAMN09781787) | gut metagenome | biome: gut microbiome | host: Homo sapiens | place: Madagascar | study: EMG produced TPA metagenomics assembly of the PRJNA485056 data... | reverse complement strand
TGCTATCCATTGCCAGGATTGCAGCATCAGCCAGCTTTGCATCCCGTTCACACTTAACGAGCATGAGCTTGATCAGCTTGATAACATCATCGAGCGTAAAAAGCCCATTCAGAAAGGCCAGACACTGTTTAAAGCTGGCGATGAACTGAAATCGCTCTACGCCATCCGATCCGGCACGATTAAAAGCTATACCATTACCGAACAAGGCGATGAACAGATCACCGGTTTCCATTTAGCAGGCGATCTGGTCGGTTTTGATGCCATCGGCACTGGACATCATCCGAGTTTCGCCCAGGCGCTGGAAACCTCGATGGTATGCGAAATCCCGTTTGAAACACTGGACGATCTGTCCGGGAAAATGCCGAATCTGCGTCAGCAGATGATGCGCCTGATGAGCGGTGAGATCAAAGGCGACCAGGATATGATCCTGTTGTTGTCGAAGAAAAATGCCGAAGAACGTCTGGCGGCGTTTATATACAATCTTTCCCGTCGTTTCGCCCAGCGTGGTTTCTCTCCTCGCGAATTCCGTTTGACGATGACGCGTGGTGATATCGGTAACTATCTGGGGCTGACCGTTGAAACTATCAGCCGTTTGCTGGGGCGTTTCCAGAAAAGTGGTATGCTGGCAGTAAAAGGCAAATACATCACCATTGAAAATAACGATGCGCTGGCACAACTTGCCGGTCATACACGCAACGTTGCCTGATTAATCCACAAACCTTCCGTTATGTTTCTGTCAGATCGATAAATTATTTGTATTTATTGATCTGACAGAAGATTCCCCCCTGTTTCATTCACCATATATAGGTTACTCTTTTAATTACAAACTGCGATGACAGTTGTAAGGAGACCCTGTATGGCTAACTATCAAAATATGCTTGTTGTTATCGATCCCAATCAGGACGATCAGCCAGCATTGCGGCGAGCTGTTTATTTGCATCAACGGATTGGTGGCAAAATTAAGGCATTCTTACCGATCTATGACTTTTCCTACGAGATGACTACCCTTCTCTCGCCTGATGAGCGAACAGCGATGCGTCAGGGTGTTATCAGTCAGCGAACTGCGTGGATTCGTGAGCAAGCAAAGTACTACATTGATGCAGGCGTTCCTATTGAAATCAAAGTGGTCTGGCACAACCGGCCTTTTGAAGCCGTGATTCAGGAAGTTATCAGCGGCGGTCACGATCTGGTTCTGAAAATGGCGCACCAACACGACCGTCTGGAAGCCGTAATTTTTACCCCGACCGACTGGCACTTGTTACGTAAATGCCCATGCCCAGTGTGGATGGTGAAAGACCAACCGTGGCCAGAAGGTGGTAAAGCGCTGGTGGCGGTGAATCTTGCCAGTGAAGAGCCATATCATAATGCGCTTAATGAAAAACTGGTGAAAGAAACCATACTTTTGGCTGAAAAGGTTAATCACACCGAAGTCCATCTGGTGGGCGCTTATCCGGTAACACCAATCAATATCGCTATTGAACTCCCCGAATTTGATCCAGGCGTGTACAACGACGCGATTCGTGGGCAGCATTTGTTGGCAATGAAGGCGTTGCGACAAAAATTCGGTATTGATGAAAAAGTCACGCATGTCGAAAAAGGACTACCAGAAGAGGTTATCCCGGATTTGGCTGAACATTTACAAGCTGGGATTGTAGTTCTCGGTACTGTTGGACGCACCGGTATTTCTGCGGCGTTTCTGGGTAATACCGCCGAGCAGGTTATTGACCATTTGCGCTGTGACCTGTTGGTGATTAAACCCGACCAGTATCAAACGCCTATCGAACTTGATGACGACGAAGACGATTAAACACTGAACTTACCGGATGGCGAGTTTCATCAGCCATCCGGTTTATCACGATTATGCTTTATCTTCCCCGCCAAGCAGATAAATCCCCAGGGGAATGGCCAGCAGAACAGTGAATACCAGGCTATAGACAAAAATCATAGATGACTGGATAAAATACATTGAAGTCGTCCACTCGGAGAGCGGGATATTGTACTGCTCAATCACGCCACCAATGGTTGCGCGTGTCACTATCGACGCCGCAATGACAAATACCCCCAGCAGACACAATAGAAATTTTTTCCCTTTTGCGGTTTTCAGCGTTGTCCAGATCATTACCCTACCCTTTCCGATAAAACATATGCTACATGACGATAACAATATCATGGCATTCACTCTCTGTCTGCCATTAAAAATTGACATTTAATTTACATTTTAAAGGTTGTCCGTACTTTGAGCTAATCGCGCTATTTCCCGACCTTTCCATAGATGACCTGAATGTTTGCACACGGTAAAATATTCTCGCCCAGAGTATTTCGGCTAATTAGCCGAGCATGGAGGAACAGAGATAATAATGATTACTCAAATATTTATCGTTAACGCCCTGAATCTGGCGATTGTTTTCGGAAGCTGTGCAGCATTGGTGTTGATGAGCTTTTGGTTTCGCCATGGGCAGAAAAGAAGAAAAGGCTTTGTATTTCATGCCGCTCAATTCTTTATCTATACGGTCATTATCGGCGCAATTGGTAACATTGTTAATTACGTGATTGCAACGTATAAAATTAATTTTATCTCTTCCGATGCAATCGATTTTATTTGTACATCATTAATTGCGCTTATTTTAACCGTTAAACTGTTTTTGTTGATCAATCAATTTGAACGCAAACAGATCAAAAAAGGTCGAGATGTGACCAGTGCGCGGATTCTTTCGCGCATAATTAAGATCACGATAATTATGGTGATTGTATTGCTCTATGGTGAGCATTTTGGCATGAGCCTTTCTGGTCTGTTGACCTTTGGTGGTATCGGTGGTCTTGCTGTTGGTATGGCAGGGAAAGATATTCTAAGTAATTTCTTTTCCGGGATTATGCTTTATTTTGACCGCCCTTTCAGTATCGGCGACTGGATCCGTTCTCCTGACAGAAATATTGAAGGTACGGTCACCGAAATTGGCTGGCGGATTACCAAAATTACGACATTTAATAACCGCCCACTCTACGTGCCCAACTCCTTGTTTTCTTCTATTAGTGTGGAAAACCCCGGCAGAATGACCAACCGACGGATAACCACAACCATTGGTTTACGTTATGAAGATGCCGCAAAGGTGGGAACAATTGTAGAAGCGGTGCGCCAGATGTTGCAGACACATGAAAGCATTGATCAACATCAGACGTTACTGGTGTATTTCAATGATTTTGGTGATTCGTCATTAAACATTATGGTTTATTGTTTTACTAAAACCACCGTCTGGGCCGAATGGCTGGCAGCGCAACAGGATGTTTTCCTGAAGATTATCGATATTGTCCAGGCGCATGGCGCAGATTTTGCGTTCCCAAGTCAGACGCTGTATCTGGATAACTCGACACCCCAGCAAATTAACGAGAAATAACGTTAATTTTGTCTAAAAAAACTGGCGCCCAAATGCGCCAGTTTTACTTTGAAAGATGTCTACACTAAATAATTCGAGTCGCAGCACCTGCAACGAGTATATCAGTGCTCAACAACATACATTGTGCGGCTGTAGGCAACATCTTCTGCATTGTTGATCGGATAACCTTTCAGCCACGGTTTAATTAATCGACCATTAGTGTACTGATAGATTGGTGCAATAGGTGCCTGCTCCATCAATATTTTTTCCGCAGAATTATAATCAGCATTCCTTGCCTTTTCTGTATTCTCCAGCGAAGCCTGATTAATTACCTTGTCATAAGCCGGATTATTAAACCGTGAAATATTGCCTGAGTGCATTGAGGTTAACAATGACAGGAAAGTTGACGGTTCATTATAATCGCCCACCCAAGAAGCGCGGATGACATCAAAATTGCCGGTATTACGGCTATCAATATAGGTTTTCCATTCCTGATTTTGCAGTTTAACATCAACGCCGAGATTCTTTTTCCACATTGACGCGACCGCAATCGCGATCTTCTGGTGATTCTCAGAAGTGTTATACAGCAGTGTCAGTTTGAGCGGTTTTTGAGGGCCATAACCTGCCGCACTCAGCAATGTTTTTGCCTGTGCATTGAGTTCTTCCTGGCTCATCTGCTCAAATGGCGAAGGTTCAGGTGTAAATCCTGCGGTAACATCAGGGGTAAAATGCCATGCCGGTTTTTCACCTGTACCCAGTACTTTTTCTGCAATCAGACGTCTGTCGATAGTCATACTCAGCGCCATACGGACACGTTGATCCGCAGTTGGCCCCTTCTGAGTATTAAACGCATAATAGTAAGTACCTAACTGCGGCGGTGTATAAACCTGCCCCGGAATATCCTTCAGCAATTTTTGGTAGAGATTTTTCGGGAACGACTCGGTGATATCAATATCACCGGCCAGATAACGTTTTGTTGCGGCAGATTCCTGATTGATTGGCAGGAAAGTGACTTTTTGCAGCACCGTTTTACCGTTATCCCAGTAGTGGCTATTAGGAACAACAACCAGTTTTTCGTTGACCACCCGCTCTTTTAACACAAACGCGCCATTACCAACTAAATTGCCAGGCTTTGTCCACTCTTTGCCACTTTCTACATTCGCTTTTTTTACCGGATAAAAAGCAAAACTGGCGGTTAAATTAGCAAACCACGGTAATGGCTTATCGAGATGCACTTTAAGTGTACGGGCATCAACGGCTGTTACCCCCAGTTTATCTGGTGTGGTTTTACCGTCGATTATCGCCTGAGCATTGTTAATTCCGGCAAGTGCAGCAAACCAGGCAAAGGGAGATAATGTCTTCGGGTCAACCAGTCGCTGCCAACTATAAACAAAATCTTCCGCAGTCACTGGCGTACCATCAGCCCATTTTGCGTCATCACGCAGGGTAAAAGTCCAGATACGGTTGTCGTTGCTTTTCCACTGAGTAGCAACACCGGGAACAATTTCCCCCTTCTCATTCTGATTAACCAGCCCTTCAAACAGGTCCCGGATAACCTGAATCTCGGGTAATCCTACCGCTTTCGCCGGGTCTAATGTCGCTGGCTCATCCTTGATATGGCGCACAATCTCTTGCTTCTTTGCGAGCACTGTTCCACCGGGAACATCTGCCGCCCAGGACAAAGAAATGCTGCTAACCAACAGCGCACAACACGTTACTGAAACAGAGTGCCTCATCTGGGTTCCCTCAATCCGGCTTTTATTTAGATGCGTAATTATTTGTTTCGCCTTAAAGAATTGCAAATACCTTGTAATAAAAAATTGATATGACACGTAACATTCGCGCTACGTGAAATCAATTTGCTTCCTGACAAATTTTGCACAACACTGCGAGTAAATAATTGCAATGGTTGAGACGATGATGACTGTTACTCGCCCGCGCGCCGAACGTGGCGCATTTCCTCCCGGAACTGAACACTATGGTCGTTCTTTATTAGGTGCACCACTCATCTGGTTTCCGGCTCCCGCCGCCAACAGTGAAAGCGGATTGATTCTGGCTGGCACTCACGGCGACGAAAACTCTTCCGTGGTTACCCTTTCCTGCGCATTACGCACTTTAACGCCTTCATTGCGCCGCCATCACGTGGTGCTCAATGTTAACCCTGACGGCAGCCAGTTAGGGCTGCGGGCGAATGCCAATGGAGTTGATCTCAACCGCAATTTCCCGGCAGCTAACTGGAAAGCGGGTGAAACTGTATATCGCTGGAATAGTGCTGCGCCAGAACGAGACGTGGTACTGCTCACGGGGGATGCACCAGGTTCAGAACCTGAAACTCAGGCACTTTGCCAACTTATTCATCGTATTCAGCCTGCGTGGGTTGTTTCTTTTCACGACCCGCTGGCCTGCATTGAAGATCCACGACAAAGCGAATTAGGCGAGTGGCTGGCCCAGGCATTTGAGCTGCCATTAGTGACCAGTGTCGGTTACGAAACACCAGGATCGTTTGGCAGTTGGTGTGCAGATCTCAATTTACCCTGTATCACCGCCGAGTTTCCGGCCATCTCATCAGATGAAGCCAGCGAGAAGTACCTGTTCGCGATGTCCAACCTACTACGCTGGCATCCTAAAGATGTACTTGTCCGGTCGTAAAATGCAGATGTGGCTCCACATCCATTGCCAGCCAGGTGGGGCCATCAAGATCAGCAAAACTGACCTGAGGAACAAGCGGCAAAGCGGCGCTAATCGCACGTGAAGTGCAGAGCATACAACCTAGCATCAGACTGAATCCCTGCGCCTTAGCTTCGGTGGCCAGTGCCAGTGCCTCAGTCAAACCGCCAGTTTTATCCAGCTTGATGTTGACCATTTCATAACGCCCTTTCAGCGCTTTAAGGTTGCTACGGGTATGGCAACTCTCATCAGCACAAATTGGCAGAGGATGAATGAAGTTCTCCAGTGCGGCGTCGTCCTGGGCAGGAAGCGGTTGTTCAAGCATTGCCACGCCCAGATCTGCCAGCAACTGGCAACGTGCCGCCAGTCCCTCAGCGCGCCAGGACTCATTGGCATCGACAATGATCGTGGCTTCAGGTGCTGCTGCACGTATTGCCACCATTCGCTCACTGATCAAATGACTATCAAGTTTCACCTTCAGTAACGTCGCGCCCTTATTCCACAAAGCGGCAGCACTGGTGGCCATCTGCTCGGGAGTACCAATCACGACAGTCTGTGCCGTAGTAATGGTTGAATTTAGTTCAATGCCCAGTAACTCTTCCAGTGTTTGCTGTTGCTGCCGGGCCTGAAGATCCCATAACGCACAATCGACAGCGTTGCGTGCGGCGCCTGCCGGTAACAACTGCTGTAGCGCTTCACGGGTTAATCCCTTTTCCAGTTGCGGAACGATCTCCATGATTTGCGCCAGTACCGAAGCATCGCTTTCGCCATAACGCAGATATGGCGTACATTCTCCTACGCCTTTTACGCCATCCTCCTCCAGTTCGACCACCACAACATGCGCTTCGCTGCGACTGCCACGGGCAATCACAAACGGGGTATGTAATGGCCAGGCTTCTTCATAAACCTTTACAGATCTCATCTCTTCTCCTTCATGCGATACCAAAAGATCAGGCGTAAATAGCGTTTGATGTGTTATAGACTGTTGTCATAAACTAGTGGTGACGTTAACTATATGTAAATAGGAAGATAACCATGTCACAAACCGTTCATTTCCAGGGCAACCCGGTTGCAGTCGCAAACTCCATTCCTCAGGCGGGTAGCAAAGCGCAGCCTTTTACTCTCGTGGCAAAAGATCTGTCTGACGTCACACTGAGTCAGTTTGCTGGCAAACGCAAAGTGTTAAATATTTTCCCAAGTATCGATACCGGCGTATGCGCTGCATCGGTACGTAAGTTTAATCAACTGGTAACAGAAATCGACAACACGGTTGTGCTGTGCGTTTCTGCTGACCTGCCGTTCGCTCAGTCTCGTTTTTGCGGTGCAGAAGGTTTAAATAACGTCATCACCCTCTCTACTTTCCGCAATGCTGAGTTCCTCAAAAATTATGGTGTAGAAATCACCGACGGCCCGCTGAAAGGTCTGGCAGCACGTGCAGTTGTCGTTATTGACGAAAATGACAATGTTGTTTTCAGCCAGTTGGTAAATGAAATCACCACCGAACCGGATTACGACGCCGCACTCACTGTGCTGAAAGCGTAAGAAGCGAAAAGCCTGATAAGCAACTCTGCTATCCTGCTATCAGGCTTTAACATTACTCTTCGCTTTTTTTCTGATTCAGACCATATTCACGCAATTTATTGGCGATGGCGGTGTGCGAAACCCCCAGCCGTTTTGCCAGCTTACGTGTGCTGGGATAATTACGATACAGTTGCGTCAGCACCGAACGTTCAAAGCGGCTGGTGATCTCATCCAGCGAACCTTCCATCGCATCTTCACCGACAGCCACCGTGGCGACATCATAGTCTGGTAACAGAATATCCTGCGAGCGCAGCTCATAACCATCCAGTTGCGTTAATGCCCGATAGATCGCATTTTTTAACTGACGCACGTTTCCAGGCCAGGCATAACGGGTCAGTACGGTATTGAGATCGGCGGCCAGTTTTGGTCTCGGCACGCCTTGCTCATCAGCAAAACGGGCCACGAACAACTCCGTCAAAGGCATAATATCTTGCGGGCAATCGCGCAGTGGCGGCAGATTTAGTGTCAAAACGTTAAGGCGATAATAGAGATCTTCCCGGAACAGGCCTTTTTGTACCAACTCAACCAGGTTTTTCTGCGTCGCGCAAATCACCCGTACATCCACATGAACTTCGTGGTCCTCACCAACACGGCGGAAAGTACCGTCGTTAAGAAAACGCAGTAGTTTGGTCTGCATACGTGGTGACATCTCGCCAATTTCATCCAGCAGAACAGAGCCACCATTCGCCTGCTCGAAGAAGCCTTTTTTGCCTTCCGGTGCGTGACCAAACAGTTCACTTTCAACGGCGTCTTCCGGGATAGAAGCACAATTAAGCGCCAGATAAGGTTTCCCCGCTCGTGGACTGGCCTGGTGGCACGCGTGAGCAAAGAGATCTTTACCCGTGCCGGTATCACCGGTAATCAACAGTGGCGCACTCAGCATCGCCAGTTTGCGCGCCTGCTCAACTACATGTTTCATTTTCGGGCTAACGGCGACAATCTGACTGAAAGCGCTAACATCTTGAGAGGTGATGTTTTGCAGCTGACGCCCCATCCGAATGGTAGAACGCAACATCACCACCGCGCCTGTCAGCACGTGCTGATCGTTTTCATCCTGCAAATACACAGGCGTGATTTCCATCAGGAAGTTTTGCCCGTTAATCACCACATGTTCGTTATGTGATGTTTGCGGATTACCTTCCAGCCAGCGCAGAAAATTAAAACCATTAATCAATTGCGCGGCGGTATGGTTACGCAGGCGATCGAGATGTTGACCAAAAAGTTGACAACTTGCCGGGTTAGCAATCTCAACCTTGCTTTTCATATCCAGCGATAAAACAGGTTCCGGAAGAGCTTCAAGTAATGCGCTGAGCGCCAGATGCTCACGCTCAGAAGGCATCCAGGGAACAGTGCGAACATCTGTAACGCCGGAGATACGGCGAATTTCAGCCATCAGGCTACTGAATGTATTGAACTCCAGTTCAGCGAAGTTAAGGTAAATTCGCCCGATGGGATCGATCTCAATACCGCGTAAATCAATGCCACGTAGCACAAGAATATCGAGCAGTTCGCGGGTCAGACCGAGCCGGTCTTCACAAAAGACTTCCAGACGCATGGGAACCTTCACCTGAATAATGAATCATTAGATAAGATGATAAGCCACTCTGAGGGAAGCAGGAAGAACTCTGTCAACAAATATTGACAGAATGACGGAAAAATGGGCGTTGTGGCGTAAAGTTATACGTTTAACGCCCATTCTTAATTAATTTTCGCGTCTGGTTGGTGCTTTCTGTAACGTCTCCTTGAGTTGACCAATCAATTGACGGCGGAAATCCCCCAATCGCGGTTTATCATCATCAAGCCACGGCAATGGACGACACAACTCCATGGCCTTAATGCCCAGACGCGCAGTTAATAAACCTGCACCAATACCTTGTGCTGCGCGCGTTGACAGTCGTGCAGCAAGATCTTGCGACATCCAGTCCATCCCTACTTCCCGCACCAGCTCACTGGCTCCGGCAAAAGCGATGTTCAACAAGACCAGGCGAAATAAGCGCAAACGACTGTAATACCCCAACTCAATGCCATACAGCGTTGCGATACGGTTGATAAGACGTAAATTGCGCCAGGCAATGAAGGCCATATCCACTAATGCCAGCGGACTTACTGCAATCATCAATGTAGACTCTGCTGCACTACGGCTGATCTCCCGCCGCGCCTGAGCATCCAGCACGGGCTGCACCAAATGTGCGTACAAAGTCACGACCTCACGGTCATTTTGTGTTTCGTGAATCGAGGCATACCAGCGTTGCAGCGCCGGATGTGACTGATCGATTCCCGCCTGCTGCGCCAGTTTTTCGCAAAACGCGCGCCCTTTCCCGGCGCCGTGACTGTGCAACAAATCGCGCGCTTCATCGCGTTCATGAGCACGCTGGCGCAAGCGCCATAAGCGTCGCCACTCTGTCACCACAGACCCTACGCCTGCACCAATAATCAATGCTCCTGCGGCACAGCCGCCCAGGGCCACCCAGTCCTGAGTTTGCCAGGCGTTCATCGTCCACTGCACACCCTGACCAACAACGCTTGCACCAAACAGCACCAGTCCGCCCATCACCATTTTGCGCCACAGACTGCGTTTCGGACGTAGCGCCGCATCCATCACTGCTTCAACTTGCCCTTCTTCTTCCGGCGCTTCGTCGAGTGTGGCTGGGGCAAAATTTTGCGCCTGATTTTCGTCAAAGGTCTGCTGCGCCTTAAATTTAGGGCTCTGATCGACCTCCAGCGGACCGTCGAAATCAATACGTGGTTTTAACGGTTCGG
>ERZ1034915.1953-NODE-1953-length-10414-cov-4.157351_pt1 | contig 10414 bp, 9 predicted proteins | sample MGYA00520592_ERZ1034915 | MGnify/ENA primary metagenome ERZ1034915 (study PRJEB33766, sample SAMN09781787) | gut metagenome | biome: gut microbiome | host: Homo sapiens | place: Madagascar | study: EMG produced TPA metagenomics assembly of the PRJNA485056 data... | reverse complement strand
AAAACCGTCGGTGTGACCATCGACCGGATTTTTGCCGAGCATAAGGATACGAGGATTATCATTGCGACCTTTGCGTCCAATGTCGACCGTGTGCAGCAAATCATCAATTCCTCCTACAAGTACGGACGCAAGGTGGCCGTCGAGGGACGCAGCATGGTGAACATCATCGCGGCGGCCAGTGCGATCGGATGCCTGAACGTACCGAAGAACACACTGATCGAGGAGGAAGAGCTTCGAAATTATCCTCCGGAGAAAACAACGATCATTACGACCGGCTCTCAGGGTGAGAGCATGGCCGCACTGACCAGAATGGCGGAAGATCAGCACAGGAAGGTGAAGATCGGCCCCGGCGACACCATTATTTTCTCTTCGCACCCGATTCCGGGCAATGAGAAATCGGTGACCAATGTCATCAACAAGCTTCTTCTGAAGGGGGCAGATGTTATTTTCCAGGATGTTCATGTTTCCGGACATCCCTGTCAGGAAGAACTGAAGCTGATTTATTCGCTGGTTCAGCCGAAGTATGCCATTCCGGTGCACGGTGAGTACCGTCACCTGATCGCACAGTCCAAGGTAGCGGCGGCTCTTGGCATCCCGAAGGAAGATATTTTCATTCTGCATTCCGGAAATGTTCTGGAGCTGAATCAGAATGCGGCAGAGGTAACCGGCACAGTTCCGGTGGGAGCGATCCTTGTGGATGGACTTGGCGTCGGAGATGTCGGCAATACGGTTCTGCGTGATCGTCAGCATCTGGCAGAGGACGGCATTGTCATCGTGACGTTTGCCATGGAACGCGGAACGGACTATCTTGCGGCGGGACCGGAAATTGAAAGCCGCGGATTTGTCTATATGAAGGAAGCGGAAACGCTGATGAATGAGGCCAATCTGGTCGTTCAGGAGGCTCTGGCGGATTGCCTGGAGCATGGACAGGATGATCCGGCGAAGCTCAAGAACAGCGTTCGTTCGGCACTGAGTGATTTCTTCTGGAAAAAAACAAAGCGTCGTCCGATGATTCTTCCGATGATGGTATCGATTTAAGAGGGATCCGCCTGTTCCGGGAAAGCCGGAGCAGGCGGGTGAGGTAAGAAAGCTATGAAATCTTCTGATCGTGGATACAGGAGGCCGCAAAGACGTCCGATGCCGCGCCTGAAGGACGGGCAGGGAACCTTGGACTGGATTGGCGATGTGGTCAAGGTGGTGCTGATCATTGTCGTGATTATGTTCTGTGTGACCATGTCGCACCGCGCCTACGAGATCGGCTACAGCATTTTCTATGAGGAGGCTGTGGACGAGAAGGGAAGCGGCAGGACGGTTGAGGTGACGGTGACCGACGGAATGACTGCGGCGCAGGTCGGAAAGCTTCTGCAGGAGGACGGGCTGATCAAGGACGCGGAAGTATTCAGCTATCAGGAACGGTTTTCTTCCTACCATGGGAAAATATATCCGGGAACCTATACACTTTCCACGGAGATGACACCGAGTGAAATGATCAAGAAGCTGGCGGAGAATGCGCCTGCGGAGGATGATGCCGAATGAGAGACATCGATTCAGAAAAAGAAGAACGGATTCTGACCTTTATGGAGTCTCTGGCAGCAGGAAATACAGCATTTCTGAATTCATTGGAGAAAGAGGCGCTGGGCGAGGCGGTCCCGATTATCAGGACGCAGACCCAGAGCCTCCTTCGTTTTCTTCTGGAGCTTACGAAACCGGCGAGAATTCTGGAGGTCGGAACCGCAACCGGATTTTCCGCCTGCCTGATGCTGAATTATGCACCGGAAGGGACAGAGCTGACGACGATAGAGCGTGATCCGGAACGGATCGAAAAGGCCAGAAGACACTTTGCAATGATCGATAAAGATCCGGCTGCAATGCCAGGGCGGCACTCGGCACAGATTACACTTCTGGAGGGCGACGCGGCGGAGATCCTGAAGGGACTGGAAGGACCGTATGATTTTATTTTCATGGATGCGGCCAAGGGACAGTACATTCACTTCCTTCCGGAGATTCTGAGACTGATGCAAAAGGGCGGTCTTCTTGTGTCGGACAATGTCTTCAAGGAAGGGGAGATTCTGGAGTCGCGTTTTGCGGTAAAACGCAGAGACCGGACCATTCATAAAAGGATGCGCGAATATCTGCAGGCGCTTTCGGACAATCCGGAGCTTCAGACGCTTCTTCTGGAGGAGGGCGACGGAGCAGCGCTGTGCATTCGGAAATAACCCGTTTACAGCCTACAGCAGTACCGCCGCAGCGACCGAGCCGCGGCAGAGAGATCATATCAGAGGATAACGTTTATGGAAAAGAACCTGACCCGGGAAAAGCCGGAGCTTTTGTGTCCGGCCAAGGATCTTGAAGTTTTGAAAACCGCAGTGGATTTCGGTGCGGATGCCGTCTACATCGGCGGAGAGGCCTATGGCCTCAGGGCAAAGGCAAGAAATTTCTCTGCGGAGGAAATGGCAGAGGGAATTCAATATGCGCATGCACATGGTTCGCGGGTGCATGTCACAGCGAATATTCTGGCGCATAATGCAGATCTTGCAGGTGCAGCGGCGTACTTCCGTGAGCTCGAGGAGCTGCGTCCGGATGCGGTTCTGATTGCAGATCCCGGAATGTTCGATCTTGCGAAGGAGAACTGCCCGGATCTGGAGATCCACATCTCTACACAGGCGAATAACACCAACGCCGGAACCTTTCGCTTCTGGCACAGAATGGGGGCCAGGCGTGTGGTCTGTGCAAGAGAGCTGAGTCTTGCGGAAATACGTCAGATCCGGGAGGAAACCCCGCAAGATCTGGAGATTGAGGCCTTTGTACACGGCGCGATGTGCATTTCCTATTCGGGGCGATGCCTGCTGTCCAACTACTTTACAGGGCGGGATGCCAATCATGGAGCCTGCACGCATCCCTGCCGGTGGAAATACGCGGTCATGGAGGAGTCCAGACCCGGAGAGTATCTTCCCATTGAGGAGAATGAGCGCGGCACGTTTATTTTCAACTCGAGAGATCTGTGCATGATTGAGCATATTCCGGACCTCTGCCGCGCGGGAATCAGTTCGCTGAAAATCGAAGGACGGATGAAAACAGCCCTGTATGTGGCGACGGTGGCGCGAACTTACCGAAAGGCCATTGACGATTTCTATGAGAGTGAGGAAAAATATCTCTCGAGAATGGACTGGTACCGGGAGGAAATCCGCAAGTGCACCTATCGACGCTTTACAACCGGATTCTATTACGGACGGCCGGATGAGGATTCGATGGTGTATGATAGTAACACGTATGTCAGTGAATCCATCTGGCTTGGCATTGCGGAAGAGATCCGGGACGGGCGCGTGCGCTTTATGCAGCGCAACAAGTTCCATGTCGGTGATTCCATTGAAATCATGAAGCCGGATGGCCGGGATGTTCCGGCCAAAGTCCTCGGACTTATCACAGAGGATGGGGAACGGGTTACCAGTGCCCCTCACCCGCAGCAGATCTTATACGCGGAACTTTCCGCTCCGGCGGAAAAGGGAGATCTTCTGCGGATGAACGGAACAAGGTGATACAAAAGAGCAGATACCACCAGAGAGAAGAATAGGAGAACAGGTCGAATGGAAGCAGAAAGAACAAGACTGGAGCAGCTGTACGGCAAGAATGTCTTTACGATCAGTAAAATGCGGGAGTGCCTTCCCAAAAGCGTTTTCCGGAATGTAAAGAGTGTCATTGAGGGCGGCGGTGAGCTCTCCCGTGCCGATGCAGACGTTGTAGCCAAGGCCATGAAGGACTGGGCAATGGAAAACGGTGCGACGCACTATACACACTGGTTTCAGCCGCTGACCGGAATTACGGCGGAGAAGCACGATTCTTTCATTTCCACTCCGGATGACGAAGGCCGTATGGTCACAGCATTTTCCGGAAAGGACCTGATCAAGGGGGAACCGGACGCATCCTCCTTCCCTTCCGGAGGCCTCCGTTCTACGTTTGAAGCAAGAGGCTATACCGCATGGGATGTGACAAGCCCTGCGTTCCTGAAGGAGTCCGGAACCGGCGTGACGCTCTGCATTCCGACGGTTTTCTGTTCCTATACGGGAGAGGCACTCGACAAGAAGACGCCGCTCCTTCGTTCCATGGAGGCAATTAACCGCGAAGCGCTCCGGATTGTCCGTCTGTTCGGAGATACCACGGCAACAAAGGTGACGGCATCCACAGGAGCGGAGCAGGAGTACTTCCTGGTTGACAAGAAGAAATACCTGCAGCGGCCGGATCTTATTTTCACAGGACGCACCCTGTTCGGTGCATCGGCGCCGAAGGGACAGGAGATGGAGGACCACTACTTCGGAGTCATCCGCGAACGCGTCGGCGAATACATGAAGGATCTGAACGAGGAGCTCTGGAAGCTCGGCGTTCCTGCGAAGACGCAGCACAATGAGGTTGCACCTGCGCAGCATGAGTTGGCCCCGATTTATGAGACGGCAAACCTTGCAGCGGACCATAACCAGCTGATCATGGAGGCGATGAAGCGCGTGGCGGATCATCACGGCCTTCGCTGCCTCCTTCATGAGAAGCCGTTTGACGGGGTCAACGGCTCCGGAAAGCACAACAACTGGTCTTTGACCACCGACACCGGAGTGAATCTGATTGATCCGGGGGATTCCCCGGAACGCAACATCCGCTTCCTTCTGGTACTCTCCTGCATCATGAAGGCAGTCGACAAGCACGCCGATCTGCTTCGCCAGAGTGCATCGGATGTCGGAAACGATCTGAGACTTGGTGCGAATGAGGCACCGCCGGCCATCGTTTCCATTTTCCTCGGTCAGCAGCTTGAGGACGTTGTCCGCCAGCTTGTGGAAACAGGCTCTGCAGAAAATCATATTGAGGGTGGCTATCTGCGCACCGGCGTATCCACGCTTCCGGATATTGCGAAGGATGCGACGGACCGCAACCGCACCTCACCGTTTGCCTTTACGGGAAACAAGTTCGAATTCCGTATGGTGGGTTCTGCCGATTCTGTTGCAGGCTCCACGACGATCCTGAATGCGATTGTAGCGGAAGCCTTCTGCGAGGCAGCGGATCTTCTGGAGAAATCGGATCACTTTGAGCTTGCGGTTCATGATCTCATCAAGAAAAATATGACCGAGCACAAGAGAATTCTCTTCGACGGAGACGGTTATTCACAGAACTGGGTAGAAGAAGCGAAAAAGCGCGGCCTTCCGAACATTCCGAGCACGATTGAGGCAGCGGAGGTTCTGACCACGAGAAAGTCGGTTGAGTTGTTTGAACGGTTCCGTATTTTTACCCGGACGGAGCTGGAATCCAGACAGGAAATCACGTATGAGACCTATGCCAAGACGATTAACATCGAAGCACTGACCATGATCGATATGGCGTCCCGTCAGATCATTCCTGCCTGCATGAAGTATGAGAAGGATCTGGCCGATACGATCATCGCGGTTCAGAAGGCGGGAGCTGTCTTTAATGCAGAGACCGAGAAGCTTCAGAAGATCGCGGATGAAATCGATCTGGCGCAGCAGGCACTGGACCATCTGCGCGAGCTGGAGACCAAGGCATCGGCGCTTCCGGATGGAAAAGAACGCGCATTCTTCTACAAGGATGTTGTTGTGCCTGCCATGTCCGAGCTCCGTGCACCGTGTGACCGCCTGGAGTGCATCGTTAACAAGGATGCATGGCCGTTCCCGACGTATGAAGATCTGATGTTTGAGATCTGATGTTTGAATTTTAATGGAGATAAAGAGGAGCTGAGCAGACAATGCGTATTATCGTGGTTGGATGCGGAAAGGTTGGAGAGACGATTGTCAAGTGTCTTTCCAGTGAATCCCATGACATTGCCGTGATTGATGTGGACCCCGGGGTTGTGGAGGATATGTCCGAGCAGTTCGATGTGCTCGGCGTGGTCGGCAACGGTGCCAGCTATTCCGTTCTGCGGGAGGCGGGCGTAGAGGATGCGGATCTTCTGATCGCCGTCACGGATTCGGATGAACAGAATCTTCTGTGCTGCCTGTTTGCCAGAAAGGTCGGCAACTGCAATACGATTGCCCGGGTCCGGAACCCGGTCTACAGCGAAGAGATCGGATACATCAAGGAAGAGCTGGGGCTCTCCATGACGGTAAACCCGGAATATGCGGCGGCGGAAGAAGTAGCACGGCTTCTGCGCTTCCCCTCTGCCATCAAGATTGAAACCTTTGCGGGCGGAAGGGCTGAGCTGCTGCAGTTTGTCATTCCTTCCGGTTCCATTCTGGACAATACCCCTCTGAAGGATCTGCCCGGAAAGCTGGATGCCAAGATTCTGGTCGGTGCAGTGGAACGCGGCGGGGATGCCATCATTCCGGATGGCTCCTTTGTCCTGAAGGCGGGAGATACGCTGAGCCTTGTGTCGGCACCCCGCGATGCCAAGAAATTCTTCCTGAAGCTTGGCGTTGATATCCATCGCGTCAACAACGCCATGATTGTCGGAGGAGGTAAAATTGCGTTTTACCTGGCCAAGATGCTTCTGACCTCCGGAATCCGTGTCAAAATTCTTGAAAATGACAAGCGGCGCTGCCAGGAGCTTTCGGATGCCATTCCGGGCGCTCTGATTATTTACGGCGACGGCTCGGATCAGGATGTCCTTCGTGAGGAGGGCATTGACAGCTGCGAATCCTTTGTCTCTCTGACCGGAATCGATGAGCAGAATATCTTCATGTCGCTGTTTGCCAAGCAGGTGAATCCGAAGGCGAAGATCGTCACGAAGACGAATCGCATCAACATGAATTACATTCTGGATAAGCTTGAACTGGACAGTCAGATTCATCCGAAGGATATTACCTCCGAGACGATTGTCAGCTATGTTCGTGCGATGCAGAACTCGATTGGCAGCAATGTAGAGACGATGTACAACGTCATCGAGGACAAGGTCGAGGCACTGGAATTTGTCATCCGGGAGAAATCTCCTGTGGTCGGCATTCCGCTGGCGGAGCTGAAGACGAAGAAAAATGTCCTTGTTGCGAGTATCATCCGCCGCGGAAATATTATTATGCCGAACGGTACCTCCACAATCGAGGTGGGCGACAGCGTGGTTATTTTCACAACAGGCAAGGGCTTCGGAGACATTACGGATATTCTGGAGGAGAACTGAGGACATGCATTATCCCATTGTTTGTTATGTTCAGGGCCAGATTCTGAAAATAGAAGGAGCTCTTCTTCTGGTTCCTGCGCTGACGGGGCTGCTGTACCGGGAACAGGCGGCAGCAGCTTATCTGCTGATTGCCGTGATCTGCGAGGCAATCGGACTTCTGCTGACGCTGCGCCGTCCGAAGAAGTTTGTTCTCTATGCCAGAGAAGGAATGGTCAGTGTGGCACTTGCGTGGATTGTGCTGTCTTTGTTCGGTGCGCTGCCCTTTGTTCTGTGCGGAGATATTCCGTCCTTTTCCAATGCATTGTTTGAAATTATTTCCGGCTTTACGACGACGGGAGCCAGCATTCTGGAGGATGTGGAGGTCCTGTCGCATGCAAGCCTGATCTGGCGAAGCTTTTCGCACTGGGTCGGAGGCATGGGAGTCATCGTCTTCATGCTGGCCATTATTCCGATGGCGAGCGGCTACAACATGCAGCTGATGAAGGCAGAGAGCCCGGGACCTTCGGTCGGGAAGCTGGTGCCTCGCGTGAAGGAAAGCGCGAAGATTCTGTATCTTATTTATGTCAGTCTGACCGGCATCCAGCTGGTGCTGCTTCTTCTGACCGGAATGAAGGGCTTCGATGCGGTTTGCATCACCTTCGGAACAGCGGGAACCGGCGGCTTCGGTATCTGGAACAACAGCTGCGGGGGCTATACAACGCTGCAGCAGGGGATCATTACGATCTTCATGCTGGCGTTCGGCGTGAACTTCAATGCGTACTATTTTCTTCTCGGGAAGGACAAGAAGCAGGCCTTCCGGATGGAGGAGGTGCGCGGTTATTTCCTGATTGTCGCGGTGAGCATTCTGCTGATTACGATCAACATCCGGGGACTGTTCCACTCTCTGCCGGAGAGCTTCCATCATGCAGCCTTTCAGGTTGCATCGATTATCACAACAACGGGGTACAGTACTGAAAACTTCGACCTGTGGCCGATGTTCAGCAAAATGATTCTGATACTGCTGATGTTCTGCGGAGCGTGCGCAGGCTCCACCGGCGGCGGCATCAAGGTGTCCCGTATTCTGATTCTGCTCAAGGCGGTCCGTACGGAGATCCGGCACTACATGCATCCCCGCGCGGTGACTACCATGAAAATGGACGGAAAGGCCATCGACAAATCGATATTCCGCGGTGTGCTGGTCTATCTGGCGGCGTATGCCTTTCTCTTTGCAGTATCGGTGCTGATTCTTTCACTTGACCCGACACAGAGCTTTGCGACCGATTTCACGGCAGTTGCGGCAACCTTTAATAACATCGGCCCCGGACTTGAGATGGTCGGCCCGGCGGCAAATTTCAACTCGCTTACGCTTCTGTCCAAGTATGTCCTGATGTTCGACATGCTGGCAGGGCGCCTGGAGCTGTTCCCGCTCCTGGTTTTCTTCCTGCCGTCCACCTGGAAGAAAAATGCATGAGGATGTCATCTTGATAAACGATAACTGGCAAGGGCCCCGGAGAAATCCGGGGCCCTTGTGGTATCAAAAATCAGGAAAAAGTGGATTCTGCAGAGGCATCCAGGGTGCTGGCAACCTACGCCGCGGAGCTTTTGAAACGGAAAATGGATGCCATCTATGAGACTTCCGGTAACGAAGCGCTTGAGGCTCAGATCAGCTACATCAATCAGGTTATTGGTTCGATGGGTGTGGAGTCGGAAGAGCAGCTGCTGATAGAAAATACAGGGGAACAGCTTCTGAATCTTCTTCAGCAAAACGGCGAGCAGAAGCTGCTTGGAAAGAAGGCAAAGGACACTCCTCGTCCCGAGACATCAATGGCTTACAGCAGCTTGTTTACAGGTGCCTCACGGGAACCACAGATGTTTACGGAATTGAAGAAGGAGATAGTGTCTGCCGATCAGATTGATATGCTCGTGTCCTTCATTAAGTGGAGTGGTCTGCGAGAGCTGTTGGAGGAGCTTCGAATCTTTACGGAAAAGGGCGGTGAACTTCGCGTCATTTGTACTTCATATATGGGTGCCACAGACGTGAAGGCAGTTGAAGAGCTGAACAAGCTGCCGAACACAGAAATCAAGATCTCTTATGACACAAAGAGAACGAGACTTCACGCGAAGTCATATATCTTTTACCGTGCGACCGGCTTTACAACGGCATATATCGGTTCCTCCAATTGTCTAACGCTGCACTTACAAGCGGTCTGGAATGGAACGTGAAGGCTGCGGAAAAGGATATGGCCAATACGATTGAAAAGGTAAAGGCGACGTTTGAAAGCTACTGGAATGATAATGAATTTGTAACCTACAATGAATCACAGAAGGAACGGTTGATTCAGGCGCTTCGAAATGAGAAGTATGTCGGCGAGGGAGAAGCAAGAAAGTTTGTCTTTGACATCCGTCCGTATTCCTATCAGCAGGAAATATTGGATAAGCTGGATGTTGAGAGAAAGGTATTTCACCATAATCGGAATCTGGTGGTTGCGGCAACGGGGGACGATGCAATAATACAGACAGGACGAAAAGCCGCTTAAAATAAGGCTTTTTCGGACCTGTCTATTAATGGCTGACTGTCGGGCTTTGGTAAACATGGCAGAACGTAGATATTTATAAATCATTGAGCTATATGGTAAAAAATGATTTAGAATCGGATTAGGATCTGATACGAAAAGAAATGGAGGTATCAATCTGTTGAACTAATCTTGGACTAGAAAGAAAAATTTTTAGTCCAAGAAGGTACCATTTTAAGTTCAAGAATTAGTTCAAGGAGGGCTGTGAATGATATATACAGAGCATCAGCTCAAAGAAAGCATATAAATAATGCGTTGAAAGAAGAATTGAGTGCTGCGGTTGTCGCAAAATTTGCGACAACTGCAGCAGATGGGAAAACATACCAGGTGGAGCATTACAATCTGGATATGATAATATCAGTTGGATATCGAGTTAAATCCCGCAGAGGCGTAGAATTTCGAAAATGGGCCAATAAAGTTTTACGGCAGTATATCAAAGTGTGTTTGGACAGGACGCATATCCGTCAGTTGAAGAAAAAGCAGCAAATTTATTGTATTTTATGATTAAAGATCATCCGTACGCCGATGGCTGTAAAAGAATTGCGGCATCACTTTTTCTGGAATTTTTAGATAAAAACAATGCCTTATTTCAGAATGGGATTAAGCGCATAAGCGATGGAACTTTGGTAGCCATCACATTGATGATTGCGGAATCAAGCCCGGACGAGAAGGATGTAATGGTGAAGCTGGTAATGAATTTGCTGAATTTATAAAGAAAACATGGAGGGGAAAACACATGGACTTAACTCGTTTTGCG
>ERZ1034915.1952-NODE-1952-length-10424-cov-3.767866_pt1 | contig 10424 bp, 9 predicted proteins | sample MGYA00520592_ERZ1034915 | MGnify/ENA primary metagenome ERZ1034915 (study PRJEB33766, sample SAMN09781787) | gut metagenome | biome: gut microbiome | host: Homo sapiens | place: Madagascar | study: EMG produced TPA metagenomics assembly of the PRJNA485056 data... | reverse complement strand
GCCATGTACCGCATCACGGTGGCCGACACCGGCATTGGCATGAGCAAGGAATTCCAGCAGCACCTGTTCGAGCCGTTTAGCCGCGAGGTGCAAAAGCTTGAGGCGCAGCCTTCGGGCACGGGCCTGGGCACGGTCATCGCCAAGCAGCTGACAGAGCTGATGGGCGGCGCCATCACGTTCGATAGCGAACTTGACGTGGGCACCACGTGCGTCATCACGCTGCCGTTGGTCATCGACTTCGACGCACAGCAGCGCAACGAAGAGCTGGACAAGCAAGGCGGCGTCACGCTTGCGGGCATGTCCATCTTGCTGGTAGAGGACAACGAACTGAACCGCGAGATCGCGGAGTTCGTGCTTGACCAAGCCGGCGCGCACGTTACCACCGCGTTCGATGGGCGCGAGGCCGTGGATGCATTCGCCGCCGCCGCACCGGGCGCGTTCGATCTGGTGCTCATGGACATCATGATGCCGAACGTGAACGGCTACGAGGCCACGCGCGCCATCCGCGCCATGAACCGCACCGACGCGAAGTGCGTGCCCATCGTGGCCATGAGCGCCAACGCTTTTGCCGATGACGTGGCCTATTCGCGCGAGTCGGGCATGAACGACCACCTTGCCAAGCCCATTGATGCCGACAAGCTGGTGCGCGCGCTGGCGCGCTACCGCAAAGACGCGTAAACGAAAGCGGGCCGCCTTCACTTCGAAGGTGGCCCGCTTGCTTATCCTGAAGGATGTTGGAGCCCGGCAAGTCGATGCCGGCTCCGTTTCGCCGTCGTCCGCCCTCGTTTGGCTATCGTGGCTCTACTCCAGCACGCCTTCAAGCATTTTCAGCAACGTGTGAATCTCGATGGGCTTCGAAATGTGCCCGTTCATGCCCGTTTGCTGGTCGCTTGAGACGTTCCGCGAGCAATATCGCATCGAGGACATGAAAACGGCCGAGCTGCCACAAACGCTGGGGCTTTCGGCATACGTGGCGAAGGGCAACGCGAGCTGCTCACCGTGCTGAACAAGTCCATCGCCAACTGACATGGACCAGCTGAAGGTTACGCTGGTTAAGCTGGTCAACTAAACCGAGCTAGCTTTTGCCTATAAGCGCCCCTGGTCGCGCCTGCGCGCCTCCAGGGACGTTTTCGCGTTCGGGCCGTCTTGCCGCTGACCTGAGATTTTGCCACGCCTGCGCGCCGCAAAACCCTTTCTGTTTCTAAATCACCCCCATTTACCGGACAAATCGGCCCGGCCTCGCAGACGTGGCGGTCTTACCGGCCGGCAATGCTAAAGTGTCCAACTGTGTCCGATGTCCGGGCACCGCATGGCGCCTCATTCCGGGCGCTGTGCGCGAAGGTCGAACTAAGACGAAAGGTGGAGGCAGCGTGGCACTGATCGGGTTCCTTATCCTGTTCCCGTTGCTTGTCGCCGGCGTGCTTTTGGTGGCGCGCAACGAAACGGCGCGGCGCGTGATCGTGTGCGCGGCGGCTGTCGTCATCGGCGTCGGCTCCATTTGGCTGGTTATGGCCAACCTGGGAACGCCGTGGCTGCAGATTGAATTCTCTTCTGGAGCGGTCGATGCGGTATGCACCGTCGTAGGCGTGGTGATTGCCGGTGTGGTCTTTGACTTCGGCGTGAAGTACAAAAACGCGCTCGCATGCATCCTCGCCGTGGTGCAGGTGGTGGGTTCGCTCGTGTTCGAGCTGGTGTTCGCTCACGGCATCGAGGTGCAGTACGGCCTGTACGTCGACAGCCTCTCGCTGCTCATGGCGTTCATCATCGGCGTGGTTGGCAGCGGCATCTGCGTGTACGCGCTCGGCTACATGGAAGACTTTCAGGCGCACGAGCCCGCCGGCGCAAAGGATCGCCGCCCGACGTTCTTCGCGCTTATGTTCCTGTTCCTTTCCGCCATGTACGTCATCGTGTTCTCGAACAACCTGCTGTGGTTGTTCACCGGTTGGGAAATCACCACGGTGTGCTCGTTTTTGCTTATCGGCTACACGCGCACCGAGGAGGCCATCCGCAACGCGTTCCGCCAAATCGTCATGAACCTGGCCGGCGGCATCGGCTTTTTGGTGGGCCTGTACGCCATTGCCGTGCAGTTCGGCACGCTGTCCATGCTGGAGTTTTTGCAGCTGGGCTCGGCATTCCCCGTGCTTGCGGCGCTGCCGGCAACGGCGCTTGCGTTCGCGGGCATCACGAAGGCCGCGCAGATGCCGTTCCACACCTGGCTGCTCGGCGCCATGGTGGCACCTACTCCCACCTCCGCGCTGCTGCACTCTTCCACCATGGTGAAGGCCGGCGTGTTTTTGCTCATCAAGCTGGCGCCCATCTTCGTGGTGTGCCCGGTTCCCGCGGTCATGACCATCCTGGTGGGCGGCTTGACGTTCATGCTGTGCAGCTTTATGGCCATCTCTCAGTCTAACGCCAAGCGCGTGCTGGCGTACTCCACCATCGCCAACCTGGGCCTGATCGTGGCCTGCGCCGGCGTTGGCACGCCCGAGGCCATCTGGGCGGCGGCGTTCCTGGTGCTGTTCCATGCCGTGGCGAAAAGCCTGCTGTTCCTGTGCGTGGGCACGGCCGAGCATCACATCGGCAGCCGCAACATCGAGGACATGGACCTGCTGTTCGAGCGCATGCCGCGGCTGGCCCGCTTCATGATGGCCGGCATCATGGTCATGTTCGTGGCGCCGTTCGGCATGCTCATCGCGAAGTGGGGCACGCTCGTCACGTTCGCCGACACCGGCAACGTCGCGCTCGTCATCATCCTGGGCTTCGGCTCGGCCGCAACGTTTTTGTTCTGGGCGAAGTGGCTCGGCAAGCTTTCGGGCATTGCGGCGCATCCGCTGAACATCGAGACAACCGTGCACCGCAGCGAGTGGGTTGCGCTCATGCTCATGGCCGTGCTGTGCCTGCTGTGCTGCGCAGGGCTTCCCGTCATCAGCTGGTTCGTGGTCGATCCCTACATCACCAGCGTGTACGGCACGTATCAGCAAGCCGTCAGCGATGCGAACCTGTGGGTCGGCGCCATCCTGTCGGTGGTGGTGTTCGTCGTCCTGTTCGCCGGCCTGGGCGCCAAGCAGGTCAAGCAGGCGCCTGTATACCTGTCGGGCATCAGCGCGAACAACGCGAATCGCACGTTCACGAACTCGCTTTCGGGCGAAACCATGGCAACGGCGCGCAACTGGTACCTTGAGGGCATCTTCGGCGAAGCGAAGATCACGCCCGTGGCCACCGGTGCTTGCACGCTCATCATCGTCGTCGCGTTCGCCGCAGCGCTCGTGTGCTCCTGCGGCATCATCTAGGAAGGGAGTGGTCTCATGTTTCTGATTCCGATCATCGTGGGCACCATCGCCTTCGCCGTGCTCGCACCCATCGTCGGCTGCCTGCTGGCCGGCCTTGACCGAAAGCTGTCCGCTCGCATGCAAGGCCGCGTGGGCCCGCCGATCCTGCAGCCGTACTACGACGTGCGCAAGCTGCTTGAAAAGGACCGCGCCGCCGTCAACAGCGTCGAGGGCACCTACATCACGTGCGCGCTGGCGTTCGCCGTGCTGGCCGGCGGCATCTTCTTCGGTGGCGGCAACCTGCTTCTGTCCGTGTTCGTGCTGACGCTTTCCAGCCTGTTCTTCATCCTGGCGGCGTACTGCACGCGCAGCCCGTACTCCGAGGTGGGCGCTGCCCGCGAGGCGCTGCAGATCATGGCCGAAGAGCCTATGAGCCTGTTCATCGCTGTGGCGTTTTTCCTGGCCACGGGGTCGTTTGACAGCGCGGCGGTCTTCACGCTGGACGCTCCGGCCATCACGGTGGCATGGCTGGCGTTTCTGGGCTTTTTGTTCATCCTCACCATCAAGATGCGCAAAAGCCCGTTCGACCTCAGCTATTCGCACCACGCGCACCAAGAGCTCGTCAAAGGCGTCACCACGGAGATGTCCGGGCGCACGCTGGCGAAGGTGGAGGTCATGCACTGGTGCGAGAACGTGCTGGCGCTTGGCTGGATCGGCCTGTTCTTCGTGTGGGGCAACCCCGTCTCCATCGTGGTGGCCATCGTCGCAGCGGCGCTGGCGTTTTTCCTGGAGATTCTCATCGACAACAACTTCGCCCGCGTCAAGTGGCAGCTGATGCTGAAAAGCGCGTGGGCGGTGGCACTGGTGGCCGGCGGCATCAACATGGCCGTGCTGGTCTATCTGTAAGGAGCGCGTATGGCTTATTTCGCGAAATCGCCGTGGGTCATCCACTACGATGCGTCAAGCTGCAACGGCTGCGACATCGAGGTGCTTGCGGCGCTGTGCCCGGGTTTCGACGCTGAGCGCTTCGGCGTCGTGAACACCGGCAACCCCAAGCATGCCGATATCTTCTTGGTCACCGGCAGCGTCAACGAGCGCAACATCTCGGTCGTGAAGGAAATCTACGACCAGATGCTCGAGCCGAAAGTGGTGGTGGCGTGCGGCATCTGCGCATGCTCCGGTGGCATCTTCCACGACTGCTACAACGTCATCGGCGGCGTTGACCAGGCCATTCCCGTTGACGTGTACGCCCCGGGCTGCGCGGTGCGCCCCGAGGCCATCATCGATGCCGTCGTCGAGGCGGTCGGCATCCTCGAAGAGAAGCGCGCCGCAATGAACGAACAGCGAAAGGGGGCGTAAGGCAGCATGGCCATTCCTGCAAACTATCAAGAGATCTCCATCGAAAGCCTGCCTGAGCTTTCGGCGCGGCTGAAGGCCGAAGGCCACCGTTTCGTGCAGGTGCTTGCCGTCAACACCGAGGCCGGCATCGACGTGCAGTACACGTTCATGAAAGACGGCGTGCTTGAGGTGTTCACCATCAAGGGCGTGCAGAAGGGCATGCCCATCCCCAGCATCACCGACAACTTCATTGCCGCGTTCGTGTTCGAGAACGAGATTCACGACCTGTTCGGCGTCGAGATTCGCAACATCGCCATCGATTTCAAGGGCAATTTCTATGCCGTGGCGCAGCGCGAGCCGATGACCATCATCTCGCCTGCTCAGAAGGCCGCCCGCGACAAGGCGAAGAAAGCAGCCGCCGCTAAGGCCGAGCGTGCCCGCCAGGCTGCCGCGGCCAATGCGTCGTTTGTGACCGATCATCCATATGCGAAGGCGAAGGTCACGGGCGTGGCTCCTTCCGCTGCCGCTGCCGACATCGAGCTGAAGATGGCCGGCGCCGACCCCGAGAAGATCGCCCGCGTGAAGGCCGCGCTTGCCGCGAAGGCCAAGAAGGCCGAGCAGGAAGCCGAGGCCGCCAAACCGCAGGTTTTCGACGAGCAGCTTGAGGCCAAGCTTGCCGCCATGGACCCCGAGAAGGCCGCGAAGGTGCGCACCGCCATGGCGCGCAAGGCAAAGCTTGCCGACATGGACCCCGAAAAGGCCGCGCAGGTGCGCGGGGCGCTTACGAACGAGGCGAAGCTGGAATCCCAGCGCGCCGTCGGTCAGCAAACGCCGCAGAAGCAGGCCGAGCTTGAGGCCAAGCTTGCCCAGCTCGACCCCGAGCGCGCGGCGAAGGTGCGTGCAGCGCTTGATGCGCGCGCCCGTCAGGAAACGGCGAAGGCCGAGCACGACGAGAAGGTTGCCGTGCTTGAGGAGCGCCTGAAGAACATGGATCCTGAGAAAGCGGCGCGCGTGCGTGCGGCGTTTTTGGAGAAGCAGCGCGCGGCTGGTGCCGGCGCCGACGGAAAGGCAGGTGAGTAAGCATGGGAAAGGCAACGGTCATCCCGTTCGGCCCGCAGCACCCGGTGCTTCCCGAGCCTTTGCATCTTGACCTCGTGGTGGAAGACGAGACGGTCCTCGAGGCCATCCCGCAGATCGGTTTCGTGCACCGCGGCTTGGAAAGGCTGGTGGAAACGCGCGACTACAACCAGTTCATCTACGTTGCCGAGCGCATCTGCGGCATCTGCGCGTTCGGCCATTCCATGGGCTATGCCGAAACGGTCGAGCAGCTTATGGGCGTGGAGATTCCCGAGCGCGCCGAGTACCTGCGCGTCATCTGGCACGAGCTGTCGCGTATCCACTCGCACGTGCTGTGGCTGGGCCTTGCCGCCGACGCGTTCGGCTTCGAAAGCCTGTTCATGCACTGCTGGCGCCTGCGCGAGCGCGTGCTCGACATCTTCGAGAAAACCACGGGCGGCCGCGTCATCTTCTCCGTGGTGAAGGTGGGCGGCGTGCAGCGCGACATCGACAACGACATGTTCGCCTACATCAAGCAGGTGCTTGCGGGCATCACCGACGAGTACAAGCAGATCGTGGCAACGCTGCTTACCGATACGTCTGTGAAGAACCGCCTGGTGGGCGTGGGCTACATCAGCCACGACGACGCCGTGGCGCAAAGCCTTGTCGGGCCGTTCGGCCGTGCGTCGGGCGTGAACTACGACGTGCGCATGCTTGGCAACGGCGCATACGGCAAGTTGTCCGATTTCCAGCCCGTCCTTGACAACGACGGCGACTGCTATGCGCGCGTGAAGGTACGCTGCCAAGAGGTGCTGCAGTCCATCGACATCATCAACGAGATGATCGACACCATCCCTGCCGGCGATATCGCCGTGAAGGTCAAGGGCAACCCCACGGCCGGCGCCGAGGCGTGCAACGTGCTTGAGCAGCCGCGCGGCGAGTGCTACTACTATGCACGCGGCAACGGCACGAAGTACTTGGAGCGCATGCGCATGCGCACGCCAACTTCGCAGAACCTTGCAGGCATGACGTTGGCGCTGAAGGGGTGCGATCTGGCCGATGTCAACAACATCGTGCTGACCATCGACCCCTGCATCAGCTGCACGGAAAGGTAGTGGCATGGGCGGATTCAAACTTGGAAAGATGACGTTCGGGTCGCTGTTCAAAAAGCCCGAAACGGTGCTGTATCCGGTGCAGAAAAAAGAGCCGCCGCGCGGGTTGAAAGGCCATGTGGTGGTGGACGTTGACACGTGCATCCTGTGCAGCCTGTGCCAGAAGCGCTGCCCCTGCGGCGCCATCGAGGTGGACAAGAAGGCGCGCAAGTGGACGATCGACCATTTCCGCTGCGTGCAATGCGCCAGCTGCGTATACGAGTGCCCGAAGGGGTCGCTGACCATGGAGCCCACCTACGCCGCCGTTTCGCGGAGCAAAAGCGTGCACGCGTTCGAGGTGCCCGAGCGGCCTAAAACGGCGTAAAAACGTGTAGATGGGCAGCAATAGGTTGCTTAACCGTAACGTTTTATCGCGGGCTGAGTTACTATAATCTGATAGCAGATTGCAGGCGGGGCGCTGCGGCGCCCCGCCTTTATGTAAGGCCATGGGGTAGGGAACGCATGTCAGCGAAAAACAACGAGCAGGTAACCGATCGTATTTTCACCATTCCGAACGTCATATCTTTTATCCGGCTGTGCATGGTGCCCGTGTACCTGGTGCTGCTGCTCAACGGATACGATTTGCTGGCCACGTTCATGTTCGCGCTGGCCGCTTGCACCGACTGGATCGACGGGCAGGTGGCGCGCCGCACGCACTGCGTGTCGAAGCTTGGCCAGCTGCTTGACCCGGCCGTCGACCGCATCCTGATGATCTGCGGCGTGGTCGGCCTTCTTTTGGTGGGCCGCTTGCCTGCCTGGATCGTCGTCGTGGTGCTCGGCCGCGACCTGCTTATGCTTATCGGCGGTGCGTACCTGCTCAAGCGCTATAAGCAGCGCGTTGCCGTCATCTATCCGGGCAAGGTTGCCACCACGTTTCTGTTCGTCGGGTTCGCGGGCCTGCTTTTGAACATGCCGCTTATCGGCGGCCTGGGCTGGGTCGACGTCGCGTGGCTGCCCGGCTTCAATGGCGTTGCATGCTCGTGGGGTATCTGGTTCGTGTACGCCGGCTTGCTTTTGGGCCTGTGCACCACCACGTACTACGTGCTGGCGGGCTACCGCAAAATGCAGAAGGCGAAGCGTCTTGAGGCGAAAGGTCGTCTGTAGTGGCTGGTGATCAGGGGCAGGTGCCTCCGGCGCGCAAACAGCCTACGCGTCGGGTCGGCGAAACGCGCTCGCGCCAAAGCTCATCTGCGGGCCGGCCTTCGCACGGCCAGCACTCTCGAACAAACGATTCAACATCTGCCCGCTTGAATAGGCAAGCGGGCTCTTCGCGTTCTGCACGCTCTTATGAGCATGGCGCGTCAACACGTGGCGTTTCCCAAGGTCAAAGGGTGCAAGGACGCGCGCAGCATGCTAGCGCTCGCAACCAGCCGTCCGCTCGCGGAAGGCAGCGCGACAAGGCGGCTGCTCCACAAGCTCGCCAGCGTTCTGGCCGTCAACAAGTTACCGGCACCGAAAACGCCGGGTTTCGACAGCCCAAGCTGTGGGTGAAAGACGACGCCAAACGGCGCTCAGCGCGCAGCCGCGATTGTCAAGCATCGTCCCGCTCGTCGGCGGGAGCGTCTGCTGCGGTAGGAGCTTTGCGCTCCATCGGTTCTGCCGTGCTAGGTTTCCTGGCTTCGCTTATGCGCCTTGTCGGCAAAGAGTTCGCCTCGTTGGTTCGCAAAAGCCGCGTTGCGGGCGTTGCCGTGGTTGTTGCGTGCTTGCTTGCGGTCGGCGTTGGCGTTGACGGCTGCACCACGGCCGGCCGCGCCTATCAGGGCGTGCATGTGGGTTCCGTTGATGCGTCGGGCATGACGCGCGATGAAATCATTTCAGCTGTTGATGACGCGTATACGCAACCGCTTCGTGCGGCAAGCGTCACCGTCTTCGCATCGGACGAAGCCGCGGCTCAAACGGCCGAAGCGGCTTCTCAGCAAGATCAGCAGGACGCTGCCCTGGCCGAGCAGATGGCCGTCGACGAAGCGAAGGCTTCGAAGCAGGCGTGGGTTACCGATGGGGCGGGCCTTGGCGTCGCCATCGATGCCGAGGGCCTTGCTGACGCCGCCCTTGCCGTCGGTCGCGACTCCGGCGGCGCGCTGTCGCGTCTTGGCGCGCAGTTTTTCGGGACGGACATTTCCGTAACGCCTACGTTCAGCGATCAGCTTGTCGATGCGTTCGCAGCCGAAATAGATGCGGCCATCGGACAGCCGCATGCCGACTACGACATAGCCGTTTCGGGCGGCGTTGCTTACGTGCAGCCTGGCCATGACGGTTGGGAAGTGAATCGCTCGTCGCTGTGCGACCAGCTTGCTCCTCTTCTGCTGCAAGGCGGCGGTCAGATGGTGGCCCACACCGATTATGCTCCGCTGCGCATTACCGAGCAGGACGCCACGCAAGCCGCACAGGCGGTCACTTCCGCGCTTGCCGGAGGTGCCGAGTTCGACTTCGAGGGAACGGCGTGGGAAGCTTCGGCATCGGAAGTGGGCGCGTGGGTTGCAACCGCCATCGAGGGCGAGGGCGATTCGTGGCATCTGCGCCCCTATATCGACAGCGATCTTGCTAAGTCTTCTATGCTCTCCGGCATTCGGCAGTCTTCGGGCAACGCGCTTTCCGGCGTGTCTTTTTCTGCTGCCCAGGACGGGACGGTGACGGTGAGGACAAGCGGATCGGGTTCGTTGCCGCTGGTGTCGGACGCCGCTTCGGCCTTGACCTCGGCGCTGTTCGGCTCCGGCAGCGACATCGAGCCAGCGCAATCTACGCCGAAAGTTGACGTTGCTTCGACTGCCATGCCTGCGGAACTGTCTCTTGATGATGCGCTTGCCTGCGGCGTCGTCGGGCCTATCGGTACGTATACCACGCAGTTCACGACGGGTGCCGGCACGGAAAACCGCAATCACAATATCGCGCTGGTCTCTCAGTTGCTTGACAACTCGATCTGCGCTGCGGGCCAGACGTGGTCGTACAACGACACCACCGGCAACTGCGATGAGGAAAAGGGCTTTTTAGGCGCTGGCGCCATCATCGACGGCGAATACACCGATTCGGTGGGTGGCGGCATCTGTCAGGTTGCCACCACGGTGTTCAATGCCGTGTACGAGTCGGGCCTGCCCATCAAAGAGCGGCACAACCATTCGCTTTACATCGCCAGCTACCCGCAGGGGCGCGATGCGGCCGTCAGCTATCCCGAGCTTGACCTTGTATGGCAAAACGATACCGCCAACGATGTTTTGGTAAAGGTCTCGTGCTCAGAAGGGTTCGTAACCGCTACACTGTATGGAGTCGATTCCGGTTACCAGGTATCCACCGAAACCGGTCAATGGGAGAAGGGCAAGACGCATTCGTCTACCACGAAGGTCGACGATACGCTGGCCCCGGGTACCAGCTACGTGAAAACGCGCGGCACCGATGGTTCCACCATCGAGGTCACGCGCACGGTCAAAGATGCCGCTGGCAACATCGTGCGGCAAGACCTGTTCGCTTCTGTGTACGACCCGGTGAACGAAGTGGTGGTCAAGGGGCCGGACACGGCGGCGGGGTAACTTCATATCTAAGCGGCGATACGTTTTACCGCAAGCCAGGCGCCGCGCACAAAGAAAGGTAAGAGAAAGGTGTACTTCCAGCCGGAAAT
>ERZ1034915.1951-NODE-1951-length-10427-cov-71.474161_pt1 | contig 10427 bp, 10 predicted proteins | sample MGYA00520592_ERZ1034915 | MGnify/ENA primary metagenome ERZ1034915 (study PRJEB33766, sample SAMN09781787) | gut metagenome | biome: gut microbiome | host: Homo sapiens | place: Madagascar | study: EMG produced TPA metagenomics assembly of the PRJNA485056 data... | reverse complement strand
GTTTACAAGCAGAGATTAAAAAATAAAAAGAAGGTTATTATATCATGTTTCAAAGAGTTGGAACATGTTTTTTTTTGCTTCAATTTACCTTGCTATTCTATAAGCAAAACCTTATTATAAATTTAAATGATTTAGGATTGTCCGTCTTATCAAGCATATTACTGAAGTTAAAACGGGTAGATTATGCAACATATAGAAATAAACAACAGAGTAATTTTAAATCGTTAACATTAAGCAGAAAGTAAAAATTCTGCAGAAACCCTTATTTAAGGGAAAAATATTCTATATTAAAAGGAGATTTTCATGAACGGTATTACAACCTGGATGGAAAAACATGTTGTTCCTATAGCGGGGAAAATAGGCTCACAAAAGCATCTGGTTGCTTTGCGAGATGCATTTATTGGGATGCTACCGGCGACTATGGCGGGGGCCTTGGCAGCGATGTTGTCTGCAATTATAGGGACAGTTCCTCAAGCAATTCAGCAGTTAATCCAAGGAACGTTACCTGAGGATCCAGATAAGATTTGGACTTTGGTAAATACGCCAATTTTAGGAGATTTGTATAACATTGCTGGTCTTATTAATCAGGGAACCTTAACTGTTATCGGTGTAATCTTTGCATTTTCATGGGGTTACAATCTATCTCGTGCCTATGGTGTCAATGATTTAGCTGGTGGAATTGTTGCTGTATCAGTACTTTTTGCTGGATTGCCTAACCAAATGGGGAAATTTACTGGTGCATTAACTGATGAAGCAGGAATGAAATCAGTTGAAGTTATGAATAGTATCTTGGGAGAACAGGGTTTAGCTGCTTGGAAAACCATGTTTTCAACTGGTCATTTAGATGCTGGAGCATACTTTACGATTCTTGTGATGTCCACATTAGCTGTTGTTATATATGCGAAACTCATGCTGGCTGATATTACTATTAAAATGCCGGATGGCGTTCCACCAGCAGTAGCTAAAGCTTTTACAGCCATTATTCCATCCCTTGCTGCTCTCTTCGCAGCGACACTTATTTATTACGTGATAGGTCAGTTAACAGATGATTCAGTAATTAATTTAATTTCGCAATATATCGCTCGTCCTTTCCAAGCACTATCGCAGAATATAGTTTCTGTAATCTTAGTTACAATATCAATGTCTGTTCTATGGTTTTTTGGACTGCATGGACCCAACGTTATGGCTCCTGCACTAGAAGGAATTTGGGGCCCGTTACAATTAGAAAATCAAGCCCTTTGGATGCAGATAAAAACAGAAGGGATTCGAGAGTTAATTGCTCAAGGTGCAACTTCAGCAAGTACAGCAGTTGATGGGCAATATGTTAATCTCTGGGTTCGAGTTTCCTGGGATGCATTTGCTCAATTTGGAGGATCAGGAGCAACTTTTATGCTTGTTGTTGCTCTATTAGTATTCTCGAAACGTAAAGATTATAAGATGGTTGGGAAATTAGGGCTTGCTCCAGGTGCTTTCAACATTAATGAACCTATTCTCTTCGGTTTACCTATTGTTTTAAATCCCATTTTTATTATTCCTTTCACTTTGGCACCGCTTACTACCGTGATTATTGGTTATGTTGCAACTATGCTCCATTGGGTCGATCCTGTCGTGACAGCAGTTCCTTGGGTAACGCCGCCTATTTTCAATGCATTTATGGCAACAGGTTTTGATTGGCGTGCAGCTGTATTAGCAGCATTCAATTTAGCTTTAACTTTCTTTATCTGGGCTCCATTTGTTATGGCAGCAAACAAGATGGAAGAAACGGAAATTGATTAGCATTACAAAGAAAGGAAGTAAGTTGAACTTTACAAATTGGTGTGTTGCAATTTTTAGCCTTGGACTTTTATTCATTGCTTTTCAGCAGTGGATATTTGGTGGTTTACAGATAGTGTGTGCTTTAGGAGCTATTTACTTTTTGCGAAGATATCAAGACAGAACAGTTAATAAATAAGGAGAAGAAATCAACTATGCATACTTTACAATTTTCGCAGAACTTTTGGTGGGGAGCAGCAACTTCAGGCCCACAATCAGAAGGACGCTTTAAAAAAACGCATGATAATATTTTTGATTATGATTTTGATAATTATCAGGAAAAATTCTGGGGCGCTATAGGACCAGATGTTGCATCCAACTTTTTTAATGATTTCCGTGAAGATGTCAAATTAATGAAAGGTGCCGGCCTTAATTCCCTAAGAACTAGTATTCAATGGACACGTCTTATTGATGATCTAGAAGAAGGAACTACTAATGCTGAAGGGGCCAAGTTTTACAGTCAAGTTATTGACTGCTTGCTTGAATATAATATTAAACCAATAATAAATTTACATCATTTTGATTTACCAGTAGAACTTTTACATAAATATGGGGGCTGGGAATCAAAGCATGTAGTAGATCTTTATATCAAGTTTGCAAAAACTGCTTTCGAACTATTTAGTGATAGAGTTACAGACTGGTTTACACATAATGAGCCAATGGTTGTTGTAGAATGCGGTTATTTGCTTCAGTTTCACTATCCTAATATTGTAGATGGCAAAAAAGCAGTACAAGTAGCCTATAATCTTCAGTTAGCTTCAGCTAAAGCCATTGCCGCATTTCGACAGATTAATCAAAATCCTCAGGGGAAAATTGGAATCATCTTAAATTTAACACCTTCTTATCCTAAAAATGAAGAGAAAGTACATGCTAAAGCAGCACACATGGCAGATCTTTGGCAAAATAGATTATTTCTTGATGCATCAGTCAAGGGCCATTTCCCTCAAGAGTTGGTAGATATTCTTGATAAAGAAAATGCACTTTGGGAATGGACAGAAGATGAACTAGATACTATTGCAAAAAATACCATTGATTATCTCGGATGCAATTATTATCATCCGGCGCGTGTTCAGGCGCCAAAGTACTCGTCAGATTCTTTGGCTCAAGATTTTCGACCAGATAAATATTATGAACATTATGAAAGACGTGGGGTTAGAATGAATGCCGATCGGGGGTGGGAAATCCATCCTCAGACAATTTATCATATGGCCAAAACAATTCAAGAGGATTATGGTAATATTCCTTGGTTTATTTCTGAAAATGGAATGGGAGTAGAAAATGAAAATAGATTTCTAGACGAAGAAAACCAAATTCAAGATAATTATCGTATTACCTTTATGATAGAACATCTCTATTGGCTGCATAGAGGAATTCAAGAAGGATCTAATTGTTTTGGTTATCATGTTTGGACACCAATTGATTGTTGGTCATGGCGTAATTCTTTCAAAAATCGCTATGGGCTAATTAGTCTGGATTACCCTAAGCAGATTAAGAAATTAAAGAACTCTGCCCACTGGTTTAAAGAATTATCGAGTTCTTCAGTTTTACGAATTCCAGATGATATCCTAGAAAAATACAAGGATTATTAAGTATTTTCGTTAACATGTTTGGAGTGAAAAGCATATTCAATAGAATTTGCTTTTTTTAATTATGGTTACAAAAACAATTCAATGTGTTATAATTCGCTTTATAAAGTAAAGAAAGTGTAACAATGAAAACAAACACCATCCTAAAAGTAATCGCACAAGTTGCCCTTTTTATCGGGTCGTCCTCTCTTAACTTTGACAATATTCTACCAGAACAAGTGCATTATTCTGCCCCTGTTCTGTGGGTGCTCATGATTTATCGTTTTTTAGGCGCAGTAAGTTTTGGTTATCTGGCACTCATTTTAATCAAAAATAAAAAGCTTTGGTTAATTTATAAAGAAAATGATTCCTCTCAAAGTAAATATTTAAACTGGAAAAATATCAAACCTCTTCCTTTTATATTTCTTAGTTATTATCTTTTTCACCTCTACATGATTTTTATGGAGAATTTAAATAACACTCATTTTGTGATTGGTTATCGCTCTTTAAACTTAGGCTTGTTAGTAGAGCAGTATTTCCCTCTAGTCCTGATCATTTTGTTTGTCCTTCGTTTAGTGCTTGATCTACCAGAAGGAAAGATTCCGTCAAAACTTTTAAATGTCACAGCCGAGTTAAAAAAGGAACACTTTTATTGGGCCGTGCTCACGGCTCTTGCTTTTACGGATCATCTAGTCGCACGTTTGGTTTGGAATATTATTTTTGCCCCAGTTGATTCAACTGCGCCATTGCGTTTGATTTATACTGATATGAACATCCTTGGGCGTCAGGATTTTATCCAACTTTTAGTAAATTTAGTCTTGATTTTTATAGTTATCGGCACCTTAAGTTACTTTATCGTCAAGGGTATTCAAGCCTTGACGATAAATAATATTAATTTTTCAGTTGCTTTAACGAGTAGTTTTTTATTGGCCCTTGTTTTTAACTTCCTTATCCAAGCTTCAATGCGTGTAAATGAAGGACGAATGTACTATGGATATGTTGTAACAGGAATTAATCTTTTTCAGATTTTGATATTAATGTTGCTCTTTATGTCCATCTATATGGTGGTGAATCGCTATATGATTGCGACAGCGATAATTATCTTTATTTTTGGTGGCTTTAGTCTTGGCAATGCAATAAAATTTTCAGTGCGTCAGGAGCCTATCTACGTTTCTGAACTTGCTTGGCTATCTAATCTGCAGAGTTTGGCTTCTTTTATAGATGGGAAGTTATTGGTAGTCTTTAGTGTTGCTCTCCTCAGCATTTCTTTCCTCGCTGTTCTACTGAGCAGAAAGTTTTTCCAGGGCAAAATGATGACTTGGAAAGTAAGAACGATGGTGCTTCTAGGAATCATCTTGCTTTTCTTTCCAATCATGCAAAATTTTCGAAACCTGAATGAACCCAAACAACAAATTAACTTTCCCATCCTTAGTCAATATATACAGCGTTACAACAAAAGCCTTCTGTGGCGCGGCTCGCCCAAACTTGCTAGAGACAAATCTCTGTCATATGTCTGGCTCAAGAAAATATACGGAAAAACTATGGAAGAGCCTGAGGGATACAGTCCATCAAAGCTTAAAGAAATTGTCCAGCGTTACAGCAAGGAAGCGGAAAAAATTAATGAAAAACGGTCAGAAGACATATCTGATCAAACTGTCATTTATATCTTAAGTGAATCCTTGGCCAATCCAAATCGTATTATAGGTGCAAATCTCTCAGAAAACCCTCTAAAAAATATTGACAAGATAAAAGCAGAAGCAACAGGTGGTTTGATGTATTCTAATGGTTTTGCGGGTGGCACAGCCAATATGGAAGCACAATCTTTGAGTGGTTTGCCGATGGTGAATTACTCAAGCAATATCTCGACCATTAATTCAGACGTGTTTCCTAGTATGCCTTTTATCCCTTCCATTTCAAATCAATTTTCCGAAAAAATTGCGTTGCATCCAGAAAATGCTGCCAACTATAACCGTAATACGATTTATAAAAAGCTTGGTTTTGATCATTTCTATGCGCTCTCAAATACTGAAAAAGAGGATATCTTGACCAATCAAGAAACTTTGGATGGTTTCGTTACAGATGCGCAAGTCTATCAAGAGGTCTTAGCCAAGATAGATCCTGAACGTTCGCAATTCTTTAGTGTCCTCACCATGCAAAACCACATGTCCTATGAAAAATACTCAGGCGCCTCAACAATCAAAGCGACTGGCGATGGTTATGATGAAGAGCAGAATAAATTCTTACAAAACTATGTTCGGAAAATTTCTGATACGGATAAAGAAACACAAAATTTCTTAGAAAAGCTACAGAAAATCAACAAAAAGATTACCGTTGTTTTTTATGGCGATCATCTTTCCAATGTCTTTCTGACTCATTATCCAAGTCTAAAAGCTGAGCCCTTAAAAGCTTATCAGACAGACTACTTTATCTGGAGCAACACAGGGAATATGCACAATAAACAAGAAGAAATAAATGCAGCAGAGTTTGCCCCAGCTTTGCTTGAAACCACAGGGGCAAAAGTTTCTCCATATTATGCTCTTCTATCCAAAGTGATGTGGGAGCTTCCGTCGGAATACAACTCTGCATTAGCTCCACAATTAACTTTTAATAACACGCTGCAAAGATATAAGGAGGACTTAGAAATCATTCAATACGACTTAACGACGGGGAAACATTATTTAAAGGAAAGTGATCCTTTCTTTCAATTATCAGAATAGAAGCGAGAAGTGATGGAAACAGAAAAATTAAAAGACAGAGTTGAAAAGTTGGAGAGCAAACATAGAAAGATGACCATTGGATTATTTGTTCATGATATTGTCCTGATTGCTTTATCTGTGGCGGTGAGTTACTTGTTTTTTGGGTGAAGGTAATTTCTATAGAAGAGAAAGTTTTAACAAGAGGGTTAAAGCTTTTTTATTAAAAATGTCATCCAGAGATAAAAAAGTGCAATCTTGGTTATTGATTGAAATATATTTTCAATTAATATATAATGAAAGGGTATTCAAAGAAATATTGTTCTGTTGAATAGACGTGTACGTTTTGCTGATTTCCTAAAAGAAGGAGTCAATCGCTAGTGGCTGAGCCGATGAACGTGCGCATATTTTATTTAAACAAGTGATCATTATTAGCTAGATTTACAGCTGATATGAAATAAAATTTACTTAAAGGAGTAAACATGCAAAAATTTCTCAAGTGGATTGAAACAAGATTGATGCCACCTATGACCAAAATTGGGATGCAACGGCATATGGTTGCTATACGTAACGGGGTTATCTCTACTCTCTCCCTTATCCTGATAGGCTCTTTCATCATGGTTTTCGCCAATTTTCCGATTCCGGCTGTGGCGGAATGGTTAGCACCACATACAGCCAACTTAACAATTCCTTTTCGAATTACAATGGGTTTAATGGCAATCTATGCCTCTTTTGCCATGGGGGATTCTTTGGCTAAGTCTTATGATTTAGATGGTGTCACAGGAGGCGTTCTCTCATTAGCAGCTTTTTTGACTTTAACAATCCCTTTAAATGTCGATACTGTACTGACTGAAGCAGGCGAAGCGGCGATTGGTTGGGTCCTGCCTATGCAATACTTAGGTGGTGCAGGAATGTTCTCTGCGATTCTAACAATGATTTTCGCCGTGGAAATTTATCGTTTCTTCATCAAACGGGATATCACGATTAAAATGCCTGATGGAGTACCACCAGCAGTTGGTCGTTCATTCGGAGCATTATTACCAGGAGGATTTATTATTATCTTTCTCTGGATAGTACGTGTAATGCTCAATTTTGATATTAATGCCTTTATCATGAGCATTTTCAATCCAATTGCTGATCTGATGGGTAATAATATGTTTGGTGCTCTATTACCGATGATTTTTATCCATTTGCTTTGGGCGGCTGGTGTTCATGGAATGAACATTATCGGCTCCATTGTTCGTCCGATGTGGCTCATGATGCTTGATGCAAATATGGCTGCTATGGCTGATGGAACTCCGTTGACACAACTTCCTTATGTCGCACCAGAGCAATTTTATCAATGGTTTGTCACAATGGGAGGTGCGGGTGTAACATTGGTTCTTGTTTTCTTGCTCTTTACTTGTCGTGCCAAATATCTGAGAGATATGGCAAAACTGACCTTTGTACCAGGGCTATTTAATATCAACGAACCTTTAATCTTCGGTATGCCTTTGATGATGAATCCGGTCTTTACGATTCCTTTTGTTTTGAATCCTATAATCTTAACGATTGTTTCTTACAGTGCTGTCAGATTAGGATTGGTAAATGGTTTTGTGGCCAATGTGCCATGGACCTTACCTGCTCCAATCGGTGCTTATATGGCAACGGGGAATGACTGGCGTGCAATTATTCTTGTTTTAGTCAATCTCTTTATTGCTGGCTTAATTTATTATCCATTTGTAAAAATGTATGACAAGCAAATGCTTGAAGAAGAAAAGAAAGCAGCTACTGAAACTGAAGGAGCATAGATTTAAGTGCTCATTATTTAAATAAAAGTTCACATATAGAAAGTGTATAGACTTATGTTATATTCGATTCTCTTTTTTATCGCTACAGTAATTGTTATCCTTCGCGCGCGCCATTTCTCTATCAAAGCAGAAAACTTTAAAAATAAATATTTGCGCAGCCGTTGGTTTTGGGGAATTATGAGCATGCTTGCTCTGGCAATTGGTATTTTACTGCTCCCAAGTTTCCTTGTGCTACTGAAAATCCCTCTTATCATTTTTGCAGTATTCGCAGCAATGGTTTTCTTTGAAATGACACGACATGCGATTGAACGCGCTATGACCATCTATAATAAGAAAAATATAAATAAATATGACAGCAAAGATATTCACGAAGTGAACAGTTTGAATTAATTTTAAAAGGAAGAACATATGAAACGATTAGGAATCTCGATCTATCCAGAACATAGTACACTTGAACAAGACAAGGCTTATATTGACCTTGCCCATAAAATATGGCTTTAGCCGTATCTTTACCTGTTTATTGTCCGTCAATGGCGAAAAGGAATAAATTTTACAGAATTTTAAGGAAACGATAAGCTATGCCAGAAGCAAAAATTTTGAAGTGACGGTTGATATTGCACCACGTATTTTTGATGAGTTGGGAATCTCATATGATGATTTATCATTTTTTGCGGAGATGGGTGCGCATGGGATACGTCTAGATGTAGGTTTTACAGGTAAAGAAGAAGCTTTGATGACTTACAATCCCTATGGGCTCAAAATCGAGATCAATATGTCCAATGCGACAAAGTATATGGAAAATATTTTAAGTCACGTACCCAATCGCGACCTTTTAGTCGGCTGTCATAATTTTTATCCCAAGCGTTTCTCAGGGCTTTCTTATGATTTCTTTGTCAAATGCTCAAAAATGTATAAGGAAAACTACATTCAGACGGCAGCTTTTGTTAATTCTCACGATGCAACTTATGGTCCCTGGCCAGTGATGGAAGGCTTGGCAACTCTGGAGATGCACCGTGATTTGCCCATCGAAGTTCAAGCACAGCATTTATCAGCTACAGGGTTGATTGACGATATTATTATTGGCAATGCTTATGCTTCAGAAGCGGAGATACAAAAGCTTGCTGCTCTCAACCGTCAGATGATGACTTTTGGTATTGAGCTTGACGAAGCAATTACAGAGTTAGAGCGTGTGATTGTAGAAGAAGAGCCGCATTTTTACCGTGGTGATATTTCTGAATATATGATTCGCTCCACGCAATCACGGGTAAAATACAAGTCTGAAGCCTTTCCTAAAGGAAATACACGTGATATTAGACGGGGTGACGTTATCATTGAGAACGAAACATATGGTCAATATAAAGGAGAGCTGAACATAGCACTTAAGGACATGAAAAATTCAGGTAAAACAAATGTAGTTGCCCGAATCCGGGAAGAAGAAATCTTTCTTTTGGATTATTTACAAGCTTGGGAAAACTTTCAATTTCAAGTTAAAGGATAATTGAAAGATATGAAGATTATTATTGGCGTGGACGCTGGTGGAACAAAAACAGAAGCTGTAGCTTACGATAAAGATGGAAATTCTTTAGCACAGGCATATTCTTCCTATGGAAATGTATTGATTGATTTCACAGCAGCTTGTCAGCATATTCAGCAAGCCATCAAAAGGTGCTTGAATGTATTACCTGATGCGGAGTTAGTTGCCCTTTCTTTAGGTGTGGCTGGAGTTGGTTCAGGAAAATATAACGCAGAGCTTCAGCAAGCTTTATCCTCCTTTGGGGTTCCTATCCGCATAGAGACTGATGCACGTATCGCACATGCGGCCTATTTCCCTAATGGTGATGGTATTTTGACAATCGCAGGGACAGGTGCTGTCAGTTTTGGTCACAGAGGAGAAAAGCAAGTAATGACTGGTGGTTGGGGGCATCTGATCGGAGCTGATCGTGGCTCTGGATATTGGATTGCTCTTCAGGCTATTGAAAAGATGGCAAACGACGAAGACCAAGGGAAACCTTTATCCCAACTTTCAAATGCGATTCTCCATTATCTTAACCTTCCTGATTCATTCGCAATAAAACGATTTGTCTACGGCGCACCTAAGAAAGAACTTGCAGCACTAACACCGATTATTGTTTCCGAAGCAAATAAGGACAGCATTGCAGCTCAAAATATTCTGAGAGAAGCAGGACAGTTTTTGGCACAGATAACAATTGATAACTATAACAAATTAGATCGGCCCCAAGACATAGGCATTGCCTTAAAGGGCTCTGTAATTTTGAAAATACCTCAAGTGCAGACAACATTTATACAAGAAGTAAAGAAATTTGTGCCAACAGCCTCTATCATAACAGAAGAAGTATCCTCAACCAAAGGTGCCTTTTCCTTGGCTTTGGCTGAATTATAAAAGAATATTTCGCAATATTCTTTGTGATTTAAAAAAACACTTGAGCAATATTCTCAAGTGTTTTTATTATACGTTCTTCTCAACATTTATTCTTGACATATCAAAAAGATATGTTTACAATTGTAAACATAGGAGGCGGGCATATGGAACTACATCATATATCTCT
>ERZ1034915.1944-NODE-1944-length-10465-cov-4.483573_pt1 | contig 10465 bp, 5 predicted proteins | sample MGYA00520592_ERZ1034915 | MGnify/ENA primary metagenome ERZ1034915 (study PRJEB33766, sample SAMN09781787) | gut metagenome | biome: gut microbiome | host: Homo sapiens | place: Madagascar | study: EMG produced TPA metagenomics assembly of the PRJNA485056 data... | reverse complement strand
GCCCAGCTGGGGTCGTATCTGCCCACCGATTTGGACATGGATGCCGATGAAAGCGTCACGTGGGTTATCGACCCGGGCGACTATAAGGCCGACGTGCTGTTCGCGTTCGAAAACGGCCGCGTGGCGCGCGTGGCGCTGTCGGGCTACGTCACGAAGACGAACCGCAAGCGTCTGAAGAACGCCATCTACGGCGGCAGCAAGCTGCTGTTTGCCACGGTGCTGACCGAAGAGCGCGACCTGGCGCTGGTGTCCAGCGATTACCGCCTGGTGAACTTCAACACGTCGCTGCTGAAAACGAAGACCACGAACTCCACGCAGGGCGTGCAGGCGTTCACCGTTAAGGGCAGCCGCACCGTTACCATGGTGGGCACGGCCGAGGAATTCCTGGGCGAGAAGGCGCCGCTTGACAAGTTCCGCGCCGTCAGCTTGCCTTCGTCGGGAGCGCCCATGAAGGAAACGGACATGAAAAGCCTGTTCGACGAGCTGTAAGGTGCTCACAGGCTGGACCCGACAAGGGGACAGGTCACTTGTCAGGTTTTACGAGGTGGGGCGTGGCAACGTTGTGGCCTGTGCACTTGGTACCGTAGATTGTTGGGCCGCTGGTCTTGCGCTTGGCGTGCGATGAGGCCAGCGGCGCTTTCGGTTTGCTAGCTTTCGAATGCTTCGCGTAGGATTGCGGCGAAGTCGGCGCCGGGCTTGGCGGCTTGTGCCAGCAGGGCGTCTTTTTGGTCGCGGGTGAGGCGCTTGAAGCGGTATTCGGCGCTCATGGCGTCGTGCTTCGTGGCGAATTGGGCAACGGCCAGCAAGTTGAGCGGCCCGCGGCCGCGCGTGTATTTTGCGCCGGTGCCTGCGCGATGCGCCGCCAAGCGCGCTTCAACGTCGGGCGTGTAACCGGTGTACAGGCTGCCATCGGCGCATTCGAGCACGTACATGAAGTGCGGCTTTGCCGACTGCTCGGGTGTGGTGTCCGGTGCAAGCTTGAGCTCTTTGCCCAGCTCAGTGGCTAGTTCTGGCAGAAGTTTTGCCATGGTGGCGTCGATGGTGCGCTTCTTTAGCTGGCATTCCCAGATTACGTGGACGCGCCAGCCCATGTCGGTCAGCTGGCGTAGGTTTTCTTCGTCGCGCTCGATGTTGCGAGCGAACTTCGCCTGCCAGTAGTCGGTGTTCTTCTTCGGCGTGCTGGGGTTGCAGTGCGGGCAGCGGTGCCAGAAGCAGCCGCGTACCTCGATGGCCACGCGCTTGCCTGGCCAGGCGATATCGGGATGCCCCGGCACCTTCCATTGCAGGCGGTAGCCGCCTAGCCCGGCGGCGCGTAGGCGTTCGCGCACCACCAGCTCGGGCTTGGTGTTCGCGCGCTTGTTGCCCTGCATGCTTTTGTGCACCGACCAGCTAGACGCCGCTGGCGCCTCCACGCGAACCGTGGCGTATTGGACGCGCGGGCTGGCGGCTGCGCGCTTCTGCGTGTGCTCGTCGGCGCCGGGCGCGATGGGCACGCCGGCGGTGTCGTCGGCTGTTACGCCGCGCGCTTCGCCGTTGGCGCTTTCGGCTGTGGAGTTGGTATTATCGTTCGCGTAGTTGCCTTTGTTTGCAAGTTTGCTTGCAATCGTGGGCTTGACTTCCGCTTTCGCGTTGGAAGGCTCGTTTTCCTCTTTCGCACTTTTCACCTGCACTTTCGCCGTGACGAAGCTGCGTTTGATGCCGCTTTGGGGAAGCGCTTCGCCCAGCGTGCCGTCGGCGGCTGCAGCCAGAAGCGGCGCAAGCTCGGCGTGCCAGCGCTCGGTCAGCCGGTTGAGGCCCCATTGCGCGTTCGCGGGGCTTGTCGAGGGAAGCACGTGCGCCGCCAGCCCCACCTGCCATTGCAGGTAGCGCTTGTACAGGCGCCCGGCTGTGCCGCCGTTGCACACCACGGCGCCGATGTGCGCCGTTTCCAGCACGCGCTCGACCTGCGCCGGAACCACGTTTTTGATGCTGGCGTCGCTTGAGCCCTTGATGTCGCACGACTCGATGACGTCCCACAGCGCGATGCCGTGCGCCAACAGCAGCTGCTTCTTCGCTGCAATAGACTCGGCAAGCGAGGCGCGGTTGGCGGGGCCTTCGCCTTGCGCCGCTGTCTTGGTGGAACTTGCTTCGCCCCATTTCGGCGTAGCGGCCCGATGAATGCCGTTTACGCTGGTGGGAGGTAAGATCTGCTCGGTTGTCGTGTCGCGGTACGCAGACGCGCCGGCCGGTGAAGGCGTTGTCGCCATCGGCTCGCCCTCGTTTGGCGGAACGGGCTCGTCTAAGCAGGCGGCTATGACGCGCCAGAAGCGGTTTTGCGGGTTTCCGTAGTAGAACGCGTTTTTGCGCGACTGCACCGAGGGGAACGACCCGAGCACGAGGATGCGCGAGCGGTCGTCGAATACAGGCTCGAACCCGTGCGAGATATGTTGGTAATCGGACATGTGGCTAAGTATAGCGAAACGTGCCGAGGTGCTTTCGATAACCACTTTCCGGGATGCTACATAAGCCGCTCAGCATGCCAGGCTTGGCGGGGGATAGGCGGAGGGTTCGCGTTAAATCACATACATGAGCCGGTTTTGAACGCAATAGGGTGAAAAAGTCCTTTACGTATGTGATTTAACGCCGCCTAGTCGCGCTAAATCTCAAACTCGAGGCAATTTGTAACCGATTTCCGTTCGGAAAGTCGTCGAGTTTGGGATTTGTGCCGCCTACGCCGGGTTCTCGTGGATCATGATGTGCTTGACGGTGGGGAACGTGCGCTCGACGGCATCGTGCGCGGCCTCGGCGATGGCGTGCGCGTCCACCAGGCGCAACTGCCCGTCCACGGCGATTTCCGCGTCCACGTATACCTTGCTGCCGAACTTGCGCGTGCGCAGGTTGTCGATGCGCACGACGCCGGGCTGCGCCAGGATGCAGTCGCGCACCTCAAGCTCGAACGTGGGCGCGCACGGCGTGTCCGTGACCTTGTTCACGGCGTCGCGCAGCACTTCGAAGGCCACCTTGAAGATGATCAGGCAGATCACAGCCGAGGCCAGCGGGTCGCACACGCCCCAGCCAAGCATGGCGCCGCCGATGCCCACCAGCGCGCCAATCGACGACAGCGCGTCGGAGCGGTGGTGCCACGCGTCGGCCATGAACGCGTCGGAGTTCATCACGCGCGCCCAGTGCCGCGTGTACCAGAACATGCCTTCCTTCACCACGATGCTGACGATGGCGGCCGAAAGCGCCAGCCAGCCCGGCGCCGCGGCGGTCTTGTACGCGCCGGTGACGATGGATTCCACGGAAGCGAACCCGATGCCCGCGCCCGTGGCGGCCAGGATGAGGCCAAGCGCCATGGACGCTAGGCATTCGAAGCGCTCGTGGCCGTAGGGGTGGCTCTCGTCGGCGGCGCGCTGCGACAGGCGCACGCCCACGAACGCGATGGCCGTGGCGGCCACGTCGGACAGCGAGTGCACGGCGTCGGAGACCATAGCGGCCGAGTTGCCGAAGATGCCCGCGAACAGCTTGAACGCCGACAGCGCGATGTTTCCCGTCACGCCCACGCCCGCCAACTTGTTCGCGATGCGCCGCTCGTCGGCAGGCGAGGGGGAGAACTCGACGGATGCGGCCGGCTTGTGGGTATTGGGGTTGACAGGAGAGCTTTCTGCGCCGTTTGTGGGCGCGGGGTGCGGCGAGCTTGCGGCAGGCTTGCCTTCTGCGTCGGCGGTGTGCTGCACGGTCTTCGCCGTCGGGGAATCCTCGTTTGCGTTGGTTTGTTTGATGGTGCTCATGGTCGGTCGTCTCCTGGTAGCCGGGTTCGTTACAGCTCTTGCTTAGCTGTGCCGGCTCCAGGGCGCTTACTATATAAAGAAAGCGCGCGCCCGCGGGAACCAGCTTACTGTCCCGCAGACGCGCGTGTGCGTTTCTGCTGCCTGTTTGTGCAGGCCCGGCTCCATGGCGGCGCGCGCCACGGCCTGTTCAGATTGCGCTGTTGAGCTCGCGCCCCGAGGCGGTTTCGCGCCGGCCCTGCGGCCGTGCGCGCCCGCGCCACCAAGACGCAATGCAGTGCAAAGAGCACCCTCATAGTAAGGCTCGTGCCCTGGTATGTCACCGGTTACTTGCCAGTTGTGAAGGCTTTGCGAGAGGGCGAGCGGTATGATGGCGGGACGGGGGTCTGCCCTTGCGTTCTCCCCTTCGCTCGCGACTTCGCTACTTTCCCCGTTTCGCTAGCTCGGCGGATATGGCATCGAGGTCGGCGGCTTGCATGAGGTCGATGAGCTGCTGCTGGGAGTGCACGTCGAGCTTCGTATAAATATGGTAGGTGTGCGTGTTCACCGTGCCTGCCGATATGAGCAGCTCCTCTTGGATGCGCGCGGCGGTGCGGCCGAGCGACAGCAGGTGGAACACGTCCACCTCACGCTTCGATAGCCCGTAGTAGGAGCCGATGATTCGGCAGCGTTCGAGCAGCGGTTTCTTGCGCTTCGTCGGTGCCGCGGCTGCAGGCGCCTCGCCGTCCACGCGTCCTCGCTCTCTTTGCTGCGTACAGCTTTCTGCGTTACAACTTCGGCATCGTTGCAGGTCGTCGGGCACGCTTGCACGCAAGTTCCCATTCGCGTCGCCGCTTCTCGTCGCAACCCCAGCCGGCCCTGCAGCGCCCGCGCCGCCGGATACCCGCCCGGCTGTCGTGTCTCCCTTCGCGACCTTCGCGTCGCCCGCAACGCCGCTTGTCACAGCTCCTGTCCTTATGTACCCGCCGGGGGACATGCCCATCTCAACGCCGCTCGCTGTCGCAGCTCCTATCCTCGCACTTCCGTCCGAAGTCGCTGCCATGTTGTTTTCCAGCAACGTCTGCGGGCTTTCGCCGTCCAGCTCGGAGTCGTACAGATTCAGGTCGTTCTCGGTAAATACGTACAGGTACGAGAACACGATGGCGCCGATGGCCAGGCCCGATGCCAGGACCAAAAACGAATGGCTCATGGCGAAGCTGCCGGAAAGCGCTCGAGACAGCAAGCTTCCCGCGATTACGCCGATGGCCAGCGTGGCTCCGCGGCCTATGCCGAATACCTGTACGAACGTGTACTGAAAGCGGTTGGCCGCGTCGCACAGCGTCACCCACACGACGATTTCGAACACCGTGTAGCCGATGGTGACCAGCAGGTAGGGTAGCGAGGTCCCCATGCCCAGCGACGGCGCCACCACGAACCCTAGCACGCACACCAAGATGACCGGCTTGTACAGCAGTTTGATGGAGAATCGTTTTCCCAGCGTGATGACCAGGGTGAATAGCGCAACGGCTACCACCGCGCCGATGGCGAACAGCGTTGCGTAGCCTAGATCGAACGCATCGGCGCTGTGCACCGAATACGTGTCGCGCATGAAGCCGGTGGCCACGCCCAGAATAAGCGCCGCAGCGATGAACTTTGCTACAAGTTTTCCGGGGATGCTCTCGCCCATGGGCTCGGGCTGGCGTTCCTCTGCCTGCGCGAGGGTGATGGAGCTCGCCGTTTTGATGCAGGCTTCGGCGGCGAAGGGCAGGGCGAACACGATGGGCGTGTAGAACGCCCCTGGCGTCAAGAACACCGCCATGGTGGCCGCCGCGGCGATGGCCGTTGCGATAAGCGTTTCCAGCGCGCACGTCCGCGTGTCGGTTGCGCGGTACGCCCGTCCCAGGTCAAGCAGGATCAGCGCCGAACCCAAACCTGTTCCCACGCCGGCGACGGCCACCGTCAGCTGCCCGGGTAAGGCCGCTCCCAGGCTCGGCAACGCAATCGGCGCGATTCCCGCTGCGCACAGCATGGGCCCGACGAGGAACCCTCCGCGCGCGTCGAGCAACGCAGTGACGCGCTGGTGAACCGCTCCGGCGCACAGCAGCGCGGCGGCGAGCGTGATCACCGACACAAGGTAGACCATTTCGCTTGTTCCCCAACGCTGCTCGGGCGCAATGCCGCGGAACAGCACCGAGCTGAAAAATAGCAGGCATATCCAAGTTCTATTGCAAGCGTAGCCGGCGCAGCGCCAAACTGATGCCGCCCGCGTTTTCGTCATGCCACTTGGCGCGGCTTCCCCGTTTCCCATTCGCATTCCCCTCTTGGTGCGTGGCGCCCTTGCGCGGCGTCAACCTCCCCTTGACCGCCGCAGCGCCTTTTTCAACATGGCCATTATGCCGTCAAACGGTCGTGAATTTCATCATAAACCCTTTATGATTTTGCGTTGACGTGGGGTTATTTCATAAAGCGTTCATGATGCATTCGCCATTTTGGCTCCGTATAGTCGGCCTCGTGAACGGCGATGGGGCGCTGGCCGGCAAGGTTGGCCCGCCGAGGGTCACCGCCGTTTTGGGGATACAACCAACGACAGAAGGAGGAGGAAATGGCGAAGCTGAACGTCTCGCGACGCACGTTCGTGAAGATGACCGCGGCCACCGCGGCCGTTGCCGCCATCGGCGCGACCGCTGGCTCGGCGCTGGCGGAAGAGCCCTACACCGCGGCGGACAGCGCGGGGCAGGTGCGGCGCATCCGCACGTGCTGCCGCGGCTGCGGCAAGATGGAATGCGGCGTCTGGGTGACCGTGGAAAACGGCCGCGCCGTCAAGATCGAGGGCGACGAGAGCGCCCCGCATTCCATGGGAAGCTGCTGCGCGAAGTCGGTGTCGTCGATCCAGGCGTGCTACCACCCCGACCGCCTGCGCTACCCTATGAAGCGCACCCAGCCCAAGGGTGAGGACCCCGGCTGGCAGCGCATCAGCTGGGAGGAAGCGCTCGACGCCATCGTCAAGGGCATCGAAAACGTCAAGGCGAAGTACGGCGGCGAGTCGCTGTTCACCATGGGCGGTACCGGGCGCATCTGGTGCATGAGCCCGTACGCCGGCTATGGCAGCTGGTTCATGACGCCGAACACGGCGGTGGCCTGGCAGGTGTGCAAGGGCCCGCGCCACTTCTCCAGCGCGCTTACCAGCGAATACAACCATAGCTGGTCGGCGTCGGTCGAGCGTCCGCCGGTCTACACCATCTGGGCCTCCACGCCTGAGGTGTCCAACTACGACGAGGCCGGCCGCTCGGTCACCGACGAGGTGTTCCAGGCCGACACGTTCATCTCGATGGACCCGCGCACGACCGCGCTCGGTAAAGAGGCCGACATCCACCTGGCCCTGCGCGCCGGCACCGACACGGCGCTTGCGCTGGCCATGTGCGACGTCGTCATCAAGCACGACCTGGTGGACTGGAAGTTCGTGCGCCGCTGGACGAACGCGCCGTTCCTCGTCGTCGACGACAAGGAGCCCTCGGGCCCCGAGATCCCGCACATCTTCCACGGCCCGAACATGATCAAGACGAAGCTTTTGACCCAGGCCGACCTGCAGGAAGACGGCAGCCCCTACAAATATATGGTGTGGGACAACGCTTCTGGCTCGCTCAAGTGGTTCAACGCCACCGGCCAGCGCGCCGCCGCCGACCCGACCTACGACCCGGCCGTCGACCCTGAGTGCAATTGCTGGGAAGGCGAGCAGCCGTGGAAGCGCTATGACGGCACGGGCCACAAGGACAGCTGGTCGCGCCGCAACTTCAAGGGCATGGAAGGCCAGGCGAACCTGCGCGAGGGTCAGTCCCAGGCATGGCTTCCCGACGAGGACGACTTCGAGTCCATCGACCCTGCGCTGCTCGGCAGCTTCGAGGTGACGTTCAAAGACGGCAGCAAGCACACGGCCATCCCCGTGTGGCAGAAGTTCGTCGACCGCTGCGATGAGTACGCTCCGGAGAAGGCGGCGAAGATCTGCGAGCTGGACCCGGCGCTTATCGAGAAGGCGGCGCTCGCCTATGCCACGCGCAAGGACCCGCGCTGGGGCAACGGCGGCATCCTGTACCAGCTGGCCATCGAGCACCACGGCAACTCCATCATGAACTGCCGCGCCATCGAGCTTCTGACGTGCATCACCGGCAACACCGACGGCCCGGGCGGCCAGCGCGGCGCCACGAAGATCGACGTCAACTACATGGGTAACTTCTCCGACCAGTCCTACAACGCCAACATCGACAGCCAGCTCAAGCACCCCGAGATTATGGCGAAGCAGCTCGGCCGTGACGAGCACCCGCTGTTCGAGTGGTGGGCGCTGTGGGGCAACGCCAACAGCATCTGGAAGGCCGGCGTCACCGGTGACCCGTACCCGGTCAAGGGCGGCGTGTGCCAGTCGGGCGACTTCATGAACATGGGCAACACCACCATGGCGTGGGATTGCATCAAGCAGCTTGACTTCTTCTTCGACATCGACCTGTGGCATCACCCTACCTCCGAGCTTGCCGACGTCATCCTGCCGTGCCGCCACTGGCTTGAGGTTCCCTGCCCGCGCCAGTCGCAGGGTTCCGGCGGCGCGCTCGGCGCGTGTGTGCCGTGCGTGGAGCCGCTTGCCGAGACGTGGTACGACCCCGAGATCGTCGAGGCGCTGTACAAGCGCGTTGGCATCCCGTGGGGCTGGGATGATGACAACCCGTATCCCACGCTTGAGGAAAAGCTTGACTACGTGGTGCGCGAAGTGGCTCCCTCGTGGAAGGACTATGTGGAGCAGTTCGAGGAAAACGGCTGGTGGGACGTCAAGAAGCTGCGTCCGGACGACTGGGGCACGTATCGCCGCTACCAGACGGGTTTCATGAAGAAGAGCTACACCGAGGCGCCCAATGAGCACAACGTCGTCCCCGGCTTCAACACGCCCACGCAAAAGCAGGAGATCTGGTGCACCGTCATGGAGACGTACTGCGGGGCCGAGGACGCGCTTCCCGATTACCGTCCGAACCCCGACAGCCGCGACCGCAACCCGGGCTTGTGGGAGGAATATCCCGTGCAGTGCCTGACCGGCCGACGCATCCCGGTGTACTTTCATTCCGAGCATCGTCAGCTGCCGTGGTGCCGCGAGGTATGGCCCGCGCCGCGCTGCGAGATCAATCCCGATGATGCGCGCGAGTGGGGCATCGAACAGGGCGATTGGGTGTGGATTGAAAGCCCGCACGGCAAGATTCGCCAGACTGCCGACCTGTTCTACGGCGTGCCGCATGGCGTTATCAACTGTGAGCACACCTGGTGGTTCCCCGAGTGTCCCGCGCCCGAGCACGGCTGGCGCTACTCGGCGGTCAATCAGCTGGTGAACAACGACATCGACGACCCGCACTGCGGATCGTCCATCGTCCGCGGCTACCCGGTGAAGGTCTACAAGGCGAAGGAGGGCTGCCCCGACGGCATCATCGCCGACGCGAGCGACCCGCGCCTGAAGGATTGGCTGCCGGTGTACGAGGGGAGGGATAAGTAATGGCTCATTATGCGATTGCGACTGACCTGAACAGGTGCGTTGCCTGCATGGCGTGCAACGCGGCCTGCAAGATGGTCAACAACGTGCCCATCGGGTCGTTCTGGAACAAAGTGCTGCGCATCGGCCCGTCCGAGGGGCTTGAAGGCGGCGAAAAGCCGGGGCGCGACTTCTACTACCTGCCGGTGCAGTGCCAGCACTGCAAGGACCCCGAGTGCGTGAAGGTGTGCCCGACCGAGGCCAGCCACGTGATGCCCGACGGCACCGTGCAGATCGACAAGGCCAAGTGCATCGGCTGCCAGTTCTGCGCGATGGCCTGCCCTTACGGGGTTCGCTATTTGAACGAGGAAGAGCGCGTGGTGGAGAAGTGCACGCTGTGCGAGCAGCAGATTGCCCAAGGCGAGCTGCCGCAGTGCGTGAAGAACTGCGTGGGCATGGCGAAATGGTTCGGCGACGTCGATGGCGATATCCGGGACTTCCGAGGCGTACGCGGCGAGACGATTGGTAGCTTCTGCGAGGAGTTCAGCGACGCCGATGTGCATCACCTGCCCGACGTGGGCAACAAGCCGTCGTTCTTGTACATCCTGCGCGACCATACGTGGAAGGGGGAGGAATAATGACGAGTTCGGTTGTTTGCCTCCCTGGTGCGATGGCGGCAGGGAATCGCCTGATGGCGGGTGTGCTTTGCGGTGCGGTGAGTTGCGGTGTTTCGGCGGGTTGCCGGTGCGCCCGTCCCGGCGCGGGGCTTGTCGGCGCGGCTGCGTTTGGGAAGGAAGGTGAGTAGCATGGAGCTGCAATGGCCTTTGATTCTGTTCACCACCCTTACCGCCTGGGCGTGCGGCGTGTTCGGCGCGCAGGGCGTGCTGGCGCTGAAGGGCGCCGGGAAGAAGTCGCAGCAGCTGCTGGCCGTGGCGTCGTGCGTGCTGCTGGCGCTCGGCGGGATCGCCGTGTTCTTCCACCTGCAGCACTGGGAGCGCATCTTCAACGGCTTCGGCCACATCACGTCCGGCATCACGCAGGAACTGATCGCGATCGTGGCGTTCGTGGTCATCGCCGTGGCGTACTTCGCGGTGGCCCGCAAGTCCGAGGACGGCGGCACGCTGCCGAAGTGGATGGCTTGGCTGGCGATCGTCATCAGCGTCGTGCTGGCCGCGGTGTGCGCGCACTCGTACATGATGCCGGCGCGCCCGGCGTGGAA
>ERZ1034915.1936-NODE-1936-length-10487-cov-33.796683_pt1 | contig 10487 bp, 9 predicted proteins | sample MGYA00520592_ERZ1034915 | MGnify/ENA primary metagenome ERZ1034915 (study PRJEB33766, sample SAMN09781787) | gut metagenome | biome: gut microbiome | host: Homo sapiens | place: Madagascar | study: EMG produced TPA metagenomics assembly of the PRJNA485056 data... | reverse complement strand
TGCAAGGCAGACGGTAGTCTGTGGGAAGGCTGCGGGCCGCACAGGTGCGGCCCCTTCAGAGCGAGGAAGAAATAAGTTCTATATTTTACAAATGTGGTAAAAAGAACTGAATATATTTTACATCTGTAGTAGATATAAATGCAAGACAAAATGTTGCACAAATTTTGTGCCCGGAATTTGACAATGACGGCAAATATCTTTTACAAATGTCTTATAAAGCGTTTCCGGTACAAAAACAATTAGTCACAATATAAAAACACATCCCCGATTTTCGGCTTTTTTCGGTATTTTGTCCGCTTGCCCGCAGGGGGGCAAAGCTCCTATAATATTGGCATACCGCAACGGCGCGGCAGATGCGATCCGCCGCCGGCGGGTCGCATTTGATTTACTGTAGGAGGAAATAAAGATGGCTAGAGTTTACAATTTCAGCGCCGGCCCTTCGATGCTGCCGGAGGCTGTTCTGAAAACCGCACAGGCAGAGCTGCTGGACTACCACGGCTCCGGCATGAGCGTGATGGAGATGAGCCACCGCAGTAAATGGTTTGACGAGATCATCACCAACACCGAGGCCGCCATGCGCCGGGTACTGAACATTCCCGACAATTATAAGGTGGGCTTTTTCCAGGGCGGCGCGACCCAGCAGTTTGCGATGGTGCCGCTGAACTTTATGACCACCGGCACGGCGGATTATCTTGTGACCGGCAACTTCAGCAAGAAGGCAGCCGAGGAGGCCGCCAAGTTCGGCACGGCCCGCATTGCCGCCAGCAGCAAGGACAAGAACTTTACCTACATCCCCGACGTCGCGGCCATCGACTATGACCCGAACGCCAGCTATATCCACATCTGCCAGAACAACACGATTTTCGGCACAAAATATGTCGATGTACCGCAGGTGGACGGCATCCCGCTGGTGGCAGATATGAGCTCGATGATCTGCTCCGAGCCGGTGGACGTCAGCAAGTACGGCGTCATCTACTTCGGCGTGCAGAAGAACATTGCCCCTGCCGGTATGGCTGTGGCCATCGTGCGTGACGACCTGCTGGGCAAGGCCGCCAAGGGCCTGCCCCCCGACAAGATCCCCACGATGATGAACTACACGACCCTGCTGAACGCCGACAGCATGTACAACACCCCGCCGTGCTGGTGCATCTACATGACCGGCCTTGTCATGAACTACCTTGAGAACGAGATCGGCGGCCTGGAGAATATGCAGAAGCGCAACGCCGCCAAGGCCAAGGTGCTGTACGATTACCTCGACGGGCAGGACTTCTACAAGAATCCCGTTGAGAAAAAGTACCGCAGCATGATGAATGTGACCTTCACCAGCCCCGACGCCGACACCGACAAGGCGTTCTGTGCCGCGGCCACCGAGGCAGGCTTCGTCAACCTGAAGGGCCACCGTCTGGTGGGCGGTATGCGCGCGTCCATCTACAACGCCATGCCTGCCGAGGGCATCGACAAGCTGGTCGACTTTATGGAGAAGTTCCGCAGGGAGCATTGAGCTGCTGCACAGTAGGGGTCGGGTGTGTCCGGCCCGCGGCACTGTGGCAGCCACCCGTGAGAGGGTCACTGCGTAAGGCTGAGGGCCGGGCATGCCCGGCCCCTACGGCGTAAAATAAGGGGAACAGGGAGTAACGATATATGTATACCATCAAAACATTGAACGCCATTTCGCCGGTGGGTCTGGCCAAGCTGCCCGCCAACCAGTTTGAGATCGACAACGAGGCCGCTGCACCGCAGGGCATTCTGGTGCGCAGCGCCGATATGCACGATGCCCCGCTGCCCGACAGCCTGCTGGCCATCGCCCGCGCAGGTGCCGGCACGAACAACATTCCCGTGGAGGACTGCACGAACAAGGGCATCGTCGTGTTCAACACGCCGGGCGCCAACGCCAACGCCGTGGCCGAGCTCGTCGTCGGTGCGCTGGTCGCGGGCAGCCGCAATCTGGTGGACGCCGTGAACTGGGCGCAGACCCTCAAGGGCCGCGACACGATTGCCAAGGACGTGGAGAAGGGCAAAAAGGCCTTCGTCGGTCCCGAGCTGCGCGGTAAGACGCTGGGCGTCATCGGGTTGGGTGCCATCGGTGCGCGCGTGGCCAACGCCGCCGTCGCGCTGGGCATGGAGGTTTTGGGCTATGACCCGTATATTTCCATCGATGCTGCGTGGAGCCTGTCCCGCAGCGTGCAGCACTGTGTCACGCTGGGCGATATGCTGCCCCGCTGCGACTACCTGACCATCCATGTCCCCTACCTGCCTACGACCCGCCACACCATCAACGCCCAGACGCTGGCGATGTGCAAGGACGGTGTGCGCGTGCTGAACTTTGCCCGCGGTGAGCTGGTGGACAACGCCGCACTGCTAGACGCACTGAACAGCGGCAAGGTCGCGCAGTATTTCTGCGACTTCCCCACCGAGGAGCTGCTGGGCGTCAAGGGCGTCTGCTGCACGCCGCATCTGGGTGCCAGCACGCCGGAAAGCGAGACGAACTGCGCCGTAATGGCCGCCGCCGAACTGAGCGACTACCTGAAAAACGGCAACATATCCCACAGCGTCAACCTGCCGGATGTCAGCCAGCCGCGTGTGGGAGGCCGCCGCATCTGCATCATCCACAAGAACGCCCCGGGCGCGATCTCGGCCATCACGAGCATTTTGACCGAAGCGCACCTGAACATTGAAAACATGGTGAATAAGGGCAAAAAGGATGTCGCCTATACCCTGCTGGACGTGACGGGCAATGTCACTGATGACCTTGCCGTCAAGCTGGGTGCGATTGAGCCCGCCATCCGCGTGCGCGTGCTGTAAAAGCATCAACTTTGCGAAATCTCCCCTGCTGAACCAATCAGCAGGGGCTTTTTTGTGGATGATAACCATGAAATAGAATGAATCGCTCGCGGGGACGCGGGCGGTTTTTGTTCTCTTTGCCCAAAAACCAAACAAAACGGAACAATCGCCCGAATACGGCTTTTTTTGCAGTGGGTTTTATGGTAGAATCAATGAGAACTCAAAAAATGAAGAGGGAGGCCGCAGCATGACCAACGCGCCGAAAACCGTATTAGCCATCCATGACCTGCCGGGCTTTGGCCGGGCGGCGCTGTCGGTCATCGTGCCGGTGCTCTCGACGCTGGGCGTGCAGACCGTGGCACTGCCTACGGCGGTGTTGTCCACCCACACGGGGGGCTTAGGCACCCCGGCTAAGCTGGCCAACCCCGGCTACGGCCCCGCGGCACTGGAACATTATCATCGGCTGGGCGTGAAATTTGACTGCATCTACTCGGGCTATCTGGCGGACGCCGCGCAGGCAAAGCTCGTAGAACAGGCGTTTGAGCTGTGGCCCCGCGCGTTCAAGGTCGTGGACCCGGTGCTGGGCGACGGAGGGCGGCTGTACAGCGGCCTGGGGGCCGACATGGTGCCCGCCATGTATAGTCTGTGCAGCAAGGCGGATCTGATCGTCCCCAATGTGACCGAGGCCGCGCTGCTGCTGGGCGACCCGCTGCCCGGTGTGGGCAGTGCCGAGCAGGCCGCCGCACAGGCGGCCCGGCTGACCCGCGTAGCGCCGCAGGTCGTTGTGACCGGCGTGACGGGCATCGGCGGCGGACGCTACATAGGCTGTGTGGGCGCGGCCCGCGGCGGCGAGGGCTATGCCGTAAAAACGCCGCTGCAGCCGCGGATGTTCCACGGCACGGGCGATATTTTTGCCGCCGTGCTCGTCGGGCGCATTTTGCGGGGCAACGTCCCACAGGCTGCCGTACAGGCAGCTGCCGCCTTCGTAGCCGAGTGCATCAGGCAGACGCCCGAGGGAGCCGACGAGCGGCTGGGCGTCTGGCTGGAGAACGCCCTGCCGAAACTGCGGCAGGAGTAAGACCATGAGACTGCCGCGAGACAAGGATGTCCTTGAAAATGCCCGAGCGCTGCGAAAAAGCATGACGCGGGAGGAACGCCATCTGTGGTATGATTTTCTGCGCGGATATTCGCCGCGCTTTGTACGGCAGAAGGTTGTAGGACGTTATATTCTGGATTTTTATTGCGATGCGGCAGGTCTGGCGATAGAGCTGGACGGCAGCCAGCATTATGAAGCGGCGGGACAGCTGCACGATGCACAGCGCACGGAATATCTGGAGGGCTTCGGAATCAGAGTGCTGCGGTTTTCCAATCTGGATGTGATGCAGCATTTTGAGGGCGTATGCCATGTGATTGATAACGCCGTGAAAAGCCTCCCCTGGAGGGGAGGTGGCCGAAGGCCGGAGGGGTGGCCGGGAGCCGACCCATGAACGGCGTGCCGCCCAGCCCCTCACCCGGCGCTGCGGCGCCACCCTCCCCCAAGGGAGGGCTAAAGTTATAGAACGAGGACTTGTAAATTTATGCCAACCTTAAACATTGTACTGGTCGAGCCGCAGATCCCGCAGAACTCCGGCAATATCGCGCGGACCTGCGCGGTGACGGGAGCGCGGCTGCATATAGTCGGCCCGATGGGCTTTACCATCGACGACAAAAAATTAAAGCGCGCCGGGCTTGACTATTGGCACCAGCTTGATATAACATATTATCAAGATCAGGCGGACTTTTTTGCCAAAAACAGTGGTCCGTTTTTCTACTTCACGTCCAAGGGCCCGCGCCGCCATGTGGATGTGACCTACCCCGACGGCGCGTATCTCGTCTTTGGGCGCGAGGATGCCGGCCTGCCCGAGGAGCTGCTGGCCGCGCATGAGGCCGACTGCGTGCGTATGCCGATGCGCAGGGGCGAGCGCTGCCTGAACCTGTCCAACGCGGTGGCAGTGGGCGTGTACGAAGCATTGCGTCAATGGGATTTTGCCGGTTTGGAGACCCACGGGCAGTTGACCCGATACGAATGGAGTGAGGATGTAAAATGAGCAAGATAGGTTTTCTGACAGATTCCTGTTCCGACATTCCGCAGGAGCTTGCGGATAAGTACGGCATCGAGGTCGTGGGCTTCCCCATCAACCTTGACGGTGTGGAGTATATGGAGCGCAAGGACTTTACCAACGACCAGTTTTACCAGATGATGCGCGACGCCCAGGGCGTGCCCACCACCGCCGCCATCACCCAGCTGCAGTTCTGCGATATTTACGCTCGCTATGCGGACGAGGGCTACACCGACCTGGTGTACCTGAGCATCAACGCGGGCGGCTCCAGCACCTACAACAACGCCGTCAAGGCCATGGAGCTGTTGGAGGAGGAGCGCCCCGGCTACACGATGAAGATTCAGGTCATCGACAGCCACACCTACTCGATGCCCTACGGCTGGTATTTCTGCGAGTGCGCCCGCAAGGTGCGCAACGGCGGTGAGCTGGCCTCCTGCGTGGCCGAGCTGAAGCAGAAGCTGGACTGCGTTGAGATCTGTCTGGCCGCCTACAGCCTGAAGCAGATGAAGAAGTCGGGCCGCGTCAGCGCCGCCGCCGCTGTGGTTGGCGACCTGCTGGGCATCCGCCCCATCATCAGCCTGAATGCAGGCGTCTCCAAGGTCGAGAGCAAGGTCCGCGGCGACGCCGCCGTGCCTGCCGCCATGATCAAATGGGTGGAGAGCCGCGTCGATTCGATGAAGGACACGCCCTACATGGTGGCCTACACGTCCAGCACCGCCAAGCGTGACGAGCTGGTCAAGCTGTGCAAAAAGGCGTTTGGCCATGCACCGCTGATCGTGTTCCAGCTCGGCGGCGTTGTCAGCGCCAACACCGGCCCTGACGGCATCGCCATCGTCTACGAGGGCAAGCCCCGCAATCTCGAGGCTTATGCGCCGGAGCTGCCGTAATCTTTTTCGGCAGCATAGGTAAGGTCTTGCACTTTGCCTGACAATGTAGTATAATACAGACAGTTCTTATACCATACCAAGAACTATTATGGTTGCTATGATAAGGTCATAGGACCGTAAAGCTCTGACGCCCTGCTATTTGGCAGGGCGTCATCTTTTTTGCCTAAATTTCGTTTAAATTGTCAGTTGCCCAATAATGCCATAGTGCGCTATGATAGTAGAAAAGTGAAAGGATGTGCAAAAAAATGAAGCATCCCTATGGAATTGGTCTGGATATTGGCATTGCGTCCGTCGGCTGGGCGGTGGTGGCACTGAATGAAAACGCGGAGCCCTATGGTCTGATTCGATGTGGCTCACGCATATTTGATAAGGCCGAACAGCCCAAAACAGGCGACAGCCTTGCTGCCCCGCGCCGTAAGGCCCGCAGCGCCCGCCGCAGGCTGCGCCGCCGCAGCCTGCGCAAGGCGGATCTGTACGAGCTGATGGAGAAAAATGGTCTGCCCGGTAAGGCGGAAATAGAGCAGGCTGTGCAAGCGGGACATCTGCCGGATGTCTATGCGCTGCGTGTTCAGGCGTTGGATGGCCCGGTGGCAGCACTGGATTTTGCCCGTATACTGCTGCACCTGATGCAGCGCAGGGGCTTTCGCAGTAACCGCAAGGCAGACGATGCACAAAAAGACGGTAAGCTGCTGCAGGCAATTGACGCGAACACCCGACGTATGGAGGCAAACCGGTACCGTACTGTCGGTGAGATGATGTACCGCGACCCTGTGTTTGCAGGGCACAAGCGCAACAAAGCGGAAAATTATCTTTCCACCGTCAAACGCGACCAAATCATAGACGAGGCCAGACTGGTTTTTGCAGCACAGCGTCAATACGGTGCGACATGGGCTTCGCCGGAGATGGAGGCAGAGTACCTTTGTATTCTGACACGCCAGCGCTCCTTTGCGGAAGGTCCGGGCAAAGGCAGCCCGTATAGCGGCAGCAACAGGGTCGGTACCTGCACGCTGGAGGGAAAGAGCGAGCAGCGGGCAGCCAAGGCGGCCTTCTCGTTTGAATATTTTACGCTGCTGCAAAAAATCAATCATATCCGCATTGCGGAAAACGGAACCAGCCGCACGCTGACACCGGCAGAGCGACAGGTACTGCTTTCCGTGTGCAGCCAGACGGACAAGCTGGATTTTGCCCGGATCCGCAAGGCGTTGGCACTGCCGGAAGAAGCACGGTTCAACATGGTGCGGTATCGCGGGGAGCAGACGGCAGAAGCCTGCGAAAAGAAAGAAAAAATAACGGCACTCCCCTGCTACCACAAGATGCGTAAGGCGCTGAATACCCTGCGGAAGGATCATATCCGCAATATCAGCCGCGAGCAGCTGGATGCCGCCGGAGCTGCGCTGACGAACCCGGAAAACGAGGATAAGCTGCGGGAGGCATTGAAACAGGCGGAGTTTGAACCGCTGGAAATAGAAGCACTGCTGACGCTGCCCAGCTTTGCGGGATATGGACACATTTCGGTCAAGGCGTGCCGCAAGCTGATCCCCTATCTGGAACAGGGCATGAACTATAACGATGCCTGCCAGGCAGCCGGATATGATTTTCAGGGAAGGCAAAACGGCGAAAAAGCGCAGTTCCTGCCGGCCTCAACGGAGGAAATGGAGGATATTACAAGCCCGGTGGTGCGCCGTGCAGTGGCACAGACGATCAAGGTCGTCAATGCGATCATCCGCGAGCAGGGCGAAAGTCCGGTCAGTATCCATCTGGAGCTGGCAAGAGAGATGAATAAGAACTTCCAGCAGCGCAGCGAGTTGGACAAGGCGATGCGGGATAACAGTGCGGAAAATGAACGCATGATGAAAGAGCTGAATGAGCTTTTTCCGGGACGCACCGTTACCGGGCAGGACCTTGTAAAATATCGTCTGTGGAAAGAGCAGGACGGGCGCTGTGCGTATTCGATACAGCCGTTGGAGCTGGACAAGGTTATTACAGTCTCCGGCTATGCCGAGGTAGACCACATTGTCCCTTATAGCATAAGCTTTGATGACCGCCGTACAAATAAGGTGCTGGTGCTGGCATCGGAGAACCGTCAGAAGGGAAACCGTCTGCCGCTGCAATACCTGCAGGGAAAACGACGGGACGACTTTATTGTGTACACCAAAGCAAACGTAAAGAATTTCCGCAAGCGCCAGAACCTATTGAAGGAAAGGCTGAGTGAGGAGGACGGCAAGGGCTATATCCAGCGCAACCTGCAGGATACGCAGTATATTGCGGTTTTTATGCTGAACTATATCCGCAATCATCTTGCGTTTGCAGACTGTTCCGGGGCAGGCAAACGGCGGGTCGTTGCGGTAAATGGCGCCGTTACGGCGTTTTTGCGCAAGCGCTGGGGTCTTAGCAAGGTGCGTGCCGACGGCGATCTGCACCATGCAGTGGACGCGGCGGTGATTGCCTGTACGACACAGGGGATGATAAAGCGGGTATCTGACTTTTGCAAGCGTGCCGAGACGACGGCGGTGCGTAATGAGCACTTCCCCGAACCTTGGCCGCACTTCCGTGATGAGCTGACGCAGCGATTGTCGGCCTGCCCGCAGGAAGACCTGATGAAGATCAACCCGGTCTATTATGCGACGGTGGATATTTCGTCTATTCAGCCTGTGTTTGTATCGCGGATGCCGCGCCATAAGGTGACAGGTGCGGCACACAAGGAAACAATAAAAAGTCGCCTGGATGATGCGCATACGGTCCAGCGCCGGTCGATTACAGATTTGAAGCTCGACAAAGAGGGAAAAATTGCGGGATATTTTAATCCGAGCAGCGATACCCTGCTGTACAATGCTTTGAAGGAACAACTGACAGCTTTTGGCGGCGATGGGAAAAAGGCATTTGCAGAACCGTTCTTTAAACCGCGTGCCGATGGAACCCCAGGCGCACAGGTGCGCAAGGTCAAGGTGTATGATAAAGCCACCAGTATGGTTGCGGTCCATGAAGGAAAAGGTGTGGCTGATAACGACACGATGGTACGCATGGATGTCTATTTTGTGCCGGGCGACGGCTATTACTGGGTGCCGATCTATGTGGCAGATACGGTGAAATTGGAATTGCCCAATAAAGCGGTTGTACAGGGAAAAAGCTATGCAGAGTGGAAGGAAATGGACGAAGAAAACTTCTTGTTCTCACTTTGTCAGAATGACCTGATTCGTATTGAAAGTAAGCGCACAATGAAATTCAAAGTGCAAAACAGTGACAGTACACTGGAAAAAGAAGCGCAGATGAATTGCCGCCTGACCTATTTTGAAGGCGGAAATATTTCGACGGGTGCCATCACGGTAACTACGCATGATAACGCGTATATTGTAGGAAGTCTTGGCTTTAAAACTCTGCAAAAGATTCAAAAGTATCAGGTCGATGTTCTTGGTAACTACACCCTCGTCAAAAAAGAAAAACGGCAAACCTTCCCTGCCCAACGGAGGTGAATTATGTCCTACCGCTGCCTGACGGTGTATGGTTTTCAGCCATGCCTGGGGCTGCACCATGACAGCGAGCTGAACCAGTTTAATCTGGCGGATGACCTGATGGAGCCGTTCCGGCCCGTAGCGGATTTGTACGTGGCAGCAAATGTGGCCGAGGATGCAGCATTGACACCCATACTGAAGGGAAAGCTTGTAAACCTGTTGAATGCGGATATTCTTTCCGGCGGGCAGCACCACAGCGTTGCCTATGCAATGGAACGCCTGGTGCAAGGTCTGCGTGGACAAGCCCTGCTGTTACCCAAATTGCTTGAATACAAGCAGCATAGCTATGAGTAAATTTATGCGGATGATTGTCTTTTTTGACCTGCCTGTGCAGACAAAGACTGAAAGGCGGCATGCGACGGCGTTCCGGAATTTTTTGCTGAAGGACGGATACCACATGCTGCAATTCTCTGTGTACGCGAGGGTGTGCAACGGCAACGACGCCGTGAAGAAACACGAAAGCCGTTTGAGGGCATCCTTGCCGCCAAACGGCTCCATTCGCCTGCTTGTCGTTACAGAAAAGCAGTACCAGTCTATTCAGATTCTTCTGGGAAATTATCAGCCGGAAGAAGCCCCTTTTGTATGTGAACAGTTGAGTTTTTTCTAGAACAAAAAGCGCATCGGACCGCAATCCGATGCGCTTTTTGCATAGCCTATTATACCATACCAAGAGCTATTAGGGAACTATGACCGTGATCGACGACACAGAGCGACAGGATTTATTATACCATACCAAGAGCTATTAGGGAACTATGACCGGCTTCTTCGTCCCCTGCCCCTGCTGCGGATTATACCATACCAAGAGCTATTAGGGAACTATGACCTTCATACCTCCCGTAATTTTCAAAGTCAGATTATACCATACCAAGAGCTATTAGGGAACTATGACGACAGACAGCAAGCAGATCAAGAGCTACCTATTATACCATACCAAGAGCTATTAGGGAACTATGACGAAGTGGTCGCTGTGGATGTGTGTCAGCAGATTATACCATACCAAGAGCTATTAGGGAACTATGACGTGGCGCAACGACCCGACGCACTACAAGGAATTATACCATACCAAGAGCTATTAGGGAACTATGATTTTCAGATAATCGACAATACACTCCGATGTATTATACCATGTCAGCACAATATGCGCAGAATCTACCACAAATTTTCCCCGCAGGTCTTGCAACGGCCTGCGGGTTTTGTTATAATTTAGGTTT
>ERZ1034915.1935-NODE-1935-length-10492-cov-590.089394_pt1 | contig 10492 bp, 18 predicted proteins | sample MGYA00520592_ERZ1034915 | MGnify/ENA primary metagenome ERZ1034915 (study PRJEB33766, sample SAMN09781787) | gut metagenome | biome: gut microbiome | host: Homo sapiens | place: Madagascar | study: EMG produced TPA metagenomics assembly of the PRJNA485056 data... | reverse complement strand
ACTATTTTAAAAAAATATAGCTCATTTTCTGTCTAATTATTTGACATTAGTCCAGGAAATAGCTTTTTTGGCAAGTTCCAAATTATTTGTACTTGGTGTTTTTTGCGCATTCAAAAGTGCTTCTTTGGCATCTTTTATTAATTCTTTTTCTGCTTGTTTGGCATTTTCAAGCGCTTTTTTCTTTTCTTCTTGGACTTGTTTCGCTTTCTCTGCTTGTACATGTTGGTTATACAATACACCAGAAACAGCCCCTCCCACTAAAAGAAAAGCAAGACCACCATTAAGTAAAATTTGTTTTTTTGTTAATTTCATAAATAAATTAAAACTCCTTTTTATATATGAATATTTTTTATTTTTAACAAATGTTTAACTATTATTTTTCCTTGAAGTCCTCAATATCCTCTTCAAAGTCCTCAAAACGAATCACGACCTTTTTATTCATGGCCATAGCAATTTCCGCAATGACTTTTAACGTAGGATTGACATCCATTCTCTCTATCCGAGAAATCGTGCCTTGTTCTTTCCCTGCAAGTACTGCAAGTTGCCCTTGTAAAAGATTGGCTTCATGACGTTTATTGATCAATTCCATGGCTAGATTCATTTTAGCTTCACTCAAGGCTAAATCATCTCGGTACGCTTTATTGGTATGCAAGAGTTCTTTTTTGAGTGCTTCAAAACTTTTTGCGGTTTCTTCAGCTTTTGCTTTACTTATTCGAGCCACGGTTTTCTCCTTTATTCATCGTTTATAATATATATTATAAACAATAATTAATAACTTTTCAAGAATAAAATGTATTTTACATTCTTTTATTCCAAGTTTTTTAAAGCCGTTTTCGCACTTTTTATAAATTCTCTGCCTTGTAAACCTACACGTTGTGAAGGATAATGCACTTCCCCATTCACCACTGAGTGTAACAATTTATCAAAAGAAAGTGTCCGCTCTAAAGCCACAATCTGTTCTAACACTTCTCTCACCTCTTCTTTTTCTTTTAACATTTTATTTCTCCTTTATATTTAAGTTTTTCTTATTCTTTTTGTGTGACTGTCCAAGGAACAATACTTTTTGGCATATAGTTCACTTCATATTTATACTGATTAACTTTTGCGCCTTCAAGATCTTCCACTACATACATATTATTGCCTGTCAAATTGACCAGATGTTTTTTATATTTATCTTTTCCTGTTTCCGCAATGATTACCAATTTATCTTTATCTTCTGTATTCACAGAGATACGACCAATTGCTTCAAATTCTGCTTTATCTGTTCGTGTATTAATCACTGTCACACGACGAATCACATTGAAGTTATCTGCGTCTTGACTGACATTGTAAGAAACTTTATCTGCTTCTGTACATGCAGTAAGTGTAAAAAGTCCAAATACTGCAACAACACCAACAAGATACAATTTTATTTTTTTCATGCTTTTTTCCAATCGATCCATTTCACCAAATTCGTCATAATTTTGAACTATTTTTAATACCATTATTTTTTTCCACCAATTCATTGACTGAGCAACCGAGTGCTTTAGCGATAAATACTGCATTGGATTTAAACTTTATTGGATAACGTCCAATCTCAAAATTTTTCAAATCTTCAACAACTACTTTAAACGGAATTTCTATTAAATCATTAGATTTTATAATTTTTTCAGCTAACTGCTCAGCACTTAACCCCTTCTTCTCACGCATGATTTGCAGCTTTGTTTTCTTCATTCCAATCTCCTTGCTATCTCAGCAATTACATTTACTATCACACATATCACATTTCTTCATGCTGTAACACCCATTTTTTCCCTTTCGTCACATGATTCAATACTTTGTATTGGTCGCCATAAACATCAACAGTAACCACACCAGTAAAGCAATTTTTTGCATAGCTCATTCTTCCAATCCCTCCATCAATAACGAAGATATAATCACGTTCAACTTTCGCATACTCTTGCATTTGTTCTGCCGTATAAAGTTTTGGAAACTCTTCAACTTCTTGAGCATTTTCACGAGCTAAACCTCTGTCTATAAAATAGCTATAAGCTCTTCCATTCTCATAGACAACGAAATCTTCTGGACTTACAGGTTGAATATCTTTTAAGCGCATTATTTCAACTCCTCATAACACTTTTTACACAATAATTGATGTTCCACCGTTGCAAGTGCAGTACCTTTGTGGCACTTCTCGCATGTGACAACTTCTTTTTTAATCACCATATTCTAATCTGACCTCACATTCATAACAAATTTGATAGACTTGATCAGGAATAATATCCTCTTTGGGAATTTCTCGGCCACACAATTTACATCTCATTTTTTAACTCCTCATCCATTTTCTTTTTCATCAATCTTCGTTTTTCACGTGGAATAAATGTACGCATTTGGCTTTCTGTAAACCCTACTTGAATTTTATTTTGATCTAAAACTATAGGACTTCGTAAAAATTCTGGATTACTTACAAGAAAATCAACCGCTTCATTAAAAGATTTTCTATAAATAAAAGCACGAACGTGTTTCGCTCGTGCTGTATCTTTCCCAATAATAATATCTTCAAAGCCATTCTCGGTTAAAGACAGAATTTTTACCAATTCTTCTTGAGTAATGCTTCTTATAGATTTCATTTTATAGCTTATAGAAAAAACATCTAACCACATTCTTGCTTCTCTAGAGCTACTACAGTTCGTTTTCATAAATAGTGTTAACATTTTTTATTATTTCCTTTCCACAGTAAGTTAATTTACCTACAACTTACCGTTTTCTTTTTTAAACATGCTCAAGGAGTCGAACCTTGAACATATAGACATAATCTTTTTTCTTCTTCAAATTATTTAAAGTAAATTCAATATATGTTAAAATAACGATATGAAAAATAATCTGTTAAAAGAACAATTCAAAAAACATTTAGAGTCTTGCGAATTTCTTTCAAGCAGCAAAGTTAAATTCATTCTTAACCAAGTAACCAATGTTCCTAAAACTTTTCTTGATGAAGAAAAAGACTGGTGGAACCACTACGCTATTAATAATTCTTTTGGAAAAACATTTGAGACTGATTGGATATTTCCTTCGCGCATTTCTATTCCAAAAACTAAAAAATATTTATCTCACAAAAAAAGAAATACTGCACAAGTCTCACTAAAAAAATTTATTCCACAAGGCTCTGAAAATAATGAGCAATACCTCTATAATTCATCTAATATCTTATACACTTCTTCAACAGGAACAAGTCTCTCACAAGGTCAACCTATTATTATTCTTAAAGAATTTTATGGTGACTTACGTGTTATTGATGGGAATCACAGAATTTCTAATGCAAAAGAATCTCATTTAGAAAATATTTCTGCTTACTTTATTAACGAAGAAGAAATTTTTAAATTCCACCTTTTTTCAAGCCATTACAACGAAATGACACGCAAGGCTTTTCGTATTTTTGTTGATGAGAGAAACAAGTATTTTCAAGATACATTTGTTTAACTATTTTCATATTCCCTACACCTTTTTCTCCTGTACAACTACAAAAAGTACCTTTAACGCCATGGTGCCTTTTTTTATCCATACTAATTTCCTTTCATAGTGGACTAATTTTATTGATTAATATTTAGGAGTTTTATAATGTTTATTTTCTTAAACAGCCAACCTAATGACCAACCTATTTACATTAATAACGAATTACTTTCTGCTCTAATTCAAATTATAGGGTTTCTTATTTATTGCCAATTATTTTTTATTTTATAAGAAGAACAACAAGATTGATAAAGAAAAAGCTTATGAACCCATAATTTCAAAAATATTTAAACCTTTTCACTTTTCTCTAGAACGACATTTGTTTCACAAACCCAAAACCTCTATAGAAATATCTGACTTAAAAACTAAATTAAAATTAACGAAAAAAGAGCTTAGCCAATCCAACCTTTCCAAGTTAAGTATCTTAAAGTTATTTATAAAAACTTATAAACTTAATAATTCATTAAATAGATCTGTTGATTTAACTCACCTATATAAAACACTGACAAATTTAAAAAATACAATAAAACAAAATAAACTTGAATTTTACCTTAATGATTTTTTTCTTTATTATTTAGAAAAAATATTAGCTATTATAGAAAATTTAAATTCAAAAACTCCCTCTTCAGAAGATTTAAAAGATCTCCATTATTATTTCAAAAAATTTTCTTCACAATACTTGCAAGAATTGCAACAATCAAGAAAATCTGTTGGTTTAAAGAAAAGGACTTTAGGATATAGACAAAATTTTGGATTATATGCTAATAAGCCTCTTTTCTACTTTAAAATATATTGGATTCCTATCGTTGCATATGTCATCTTAATTATAATAAATTTTAAATTCTTGAAGAAGTAATGGTATGATCAACGCACACCACAATAAGAATCTACATACTTTTCCTTCTTCACTTCCATCTCCCACGTATATTATATATGTCACTATACATAACACTACCAAAAGCCCCCAAAACATTATTAACTCCTTTCCACAGTAAGTTAATCTGCCTACAACTTACCGTTTTCTTTTTTAAACATGCCCAAGGAGTCGAACCTTGGACATGTATGAACTTCTCTAAAAGATTTTCACCACCCATTTTTTAAAGTTGTGTATTCAATGCTTTTTGTCCCATGCCATAAGCACGTCTTCCAACCGATTCCAATTGATTATTGATATTATAATAGTTTTTAAGAATACCATTGATAGCTTCAAAATCTGAGCCTGTCATGACATCCTTATTCGCTTTAAGGTAAGCATTCAACTCCCCTGCGACTGTCCAAGCCTCCTCATATTTTTTGGAGGTCATCAATTCTCCAAGTTTTTGAATTTTATTTTGTGCTTCTTTTTTATTGTATCCCATGAAACTTCCTCTTTTCTTTTTTATTTTTTATTTTTTTCACCCTCCCCTGTAGAAAAGCCTTCATAGAGAAGTTCATCATATTGCTTCATATACAAGTTAATAAAGTGAAGCCGTTGCTTCAGCGTATATTTTTTTGCTTTTTCAAGGTAAGCTCTTGCTTCCTCACTGTCTGGCACATATTGGTGTGCACATAAGCAGTCTATTTTTAATTGTAACAGTCGACATTCTGGAAAAGTGGCACGTTGTGCCATATGTTCTCTTAGACGCAAAGAATATTCACGTCGTTTCCTTTGTTCTTCACGTTTAATCATCTTGAGTCATCCCTAAGGCTTCCAATAATTGACGGCCTTTCGCTGTACTTTGTGCTTCATAACGGAATTCCTTATTTTTTAAATACTGACTTTCTGCTTCAATACGCTGTTCATCTTCTTCTGTGAATTCATAATCTTTGATAGAGTCCATCAAAAAATGTTGGCCTGTATTCTTATTGACCGCATATTCGATACTTAACTCTCTCAAAAGTTGCCGTGCAATCCAGCGGCGCCTTTTTTCTGGAGAAATTTCTCGAGGTTCTGTAATGAAGCTATAGCGTTTAAAAATTCCTAGCACCTCTAACCATTCTCGATCGATATTATCTTCTGTATCAAAAACAGTCAGGTATTTCGCAAGTATCGCTCCTGCAATATAATAAAGATCTCCATTCTCAAAAGCAAAATCATGGATCACTTGTTTGGCATGCTCATGCGTTAAACGCACCTCATAACGATTTTTGTAACCATAAATGTCATGAATTTCTTCTAAGGACAAGTCTTTTTTCAAAGCTTGTTCCTTATCTTTTTCATAGAATTCAAAAGAAACTGAGCCATTTCTTTTCCCAAAAGCCAAGGACAAACCTTTGGATTGAAAAAGACCATCCACTTGCGCAAATGCTTCATGAGGTTCAAAACTTCGAAATAAACTTTTCACTTTTCCTTGTCTCACTCTTTTCCAGAGTTCAAACAAGTCATAATTCCCTTCTGAACTGTAAAGTTCATCTAAAGCAATATCAATACGAGGAAAACCAAGAAAATCATTAGCTAAATCTAAATTTTCTTTCCCATTCACCCGTGTTGCCTTTAAGGCATATTGCCAACAGTCTTTAAAGAAAGCTTGCCATGTTCTTCCTTGTTCTTCTAAAAAGTATTCAAACAAACGACAGCCCTCACCTGTCATCTCTACAAGAACCCCCATATCAATATTCTCTTCAGAATGTTCTTCTTCAATTTGGTAATAAACTTTAATATTACCGTGTTCAATACGGCAAGGATAACCATGGCCACCGCCACGACCTGGATTAAATTTATCCAAAGAAAATTGAAGCAATTGCTTCACTACTTTTTCATACTGAAAGGTTTTCAAACGTACCTTAAGGTAATCAATTTTCACTGTAACATCCGTATTAGGTTTTATATTTAAATATTCGACCAGCTTTGCTTCATTCTCATTTGACAGCTTTCTTTCGCCCTTCTCAATCATAGAAATATAATTTCTAGATACGCCAATAATTCTTGAAACATCTTTTTGAGACAAACCAAATGATTTTCTAACTTTCAATAAATCCACAATTCACCAACCTTCATACTTTTTTATAAGGTAACACCTTTAAAGTCCTTTACAGCTAAGGTTAAACCCCTTGTTACCTACTCACAACCCGTATTACCAAACGGGTTGTGAGCGAAACTTGTGTAGTGCAGACTCTGTCTGCACTACACCTCTTTCTAATGGCTCTTTCTTTCGCGCTCAAACGCGACTTCACGCAAAAAAAAACCATAAATTTGTACGGTTCTCCGCCTCGCACTCGCTCTGGGGCTTACGCCCCACGCTCGTCACATCGGTGTTTCTCCTACAATTTATTGGTCTTTTCTTGGCTATCGCTTCTTTCGCCACGTCAAGAGAAGCCAAAGACGAGGCGTTTCAATAACGACTGACAATTTCTGACACAAGTTCTGTTAAAGGTAATGCACTTGTTTCCTTATATTTAAGGATTTCCTCAAATAACTGCTTTTCTTTGGAAGTATAGTCTTTTCCTTCAAACTCGTAATCATTTTCAACAAGCTTAGATTTTATCTTTTTCAATATTCTTACATTGGAATTTAATTCTTGAGCCATTTCTTCTAAAGTACAGCTCTTCTTTAAGTAAGTTTTACTTATCTGTAGAGTATCTTTTTCAATCCGAGATAAGGCTTTAAAATCCATATAAAAGCTATAGGTCTTTGGATCAGGTAAGAGAGGTGCATAAAATTCTTTTGCACTTCCGCCAAAGATACCATAATACCCTCGCCCAAAAATCTTTTCTCCGGTCTCCCCATCTTTTTCAATATATTTGAAATGTTTATTTTTATTTTCTTCTCCAAAAAGAACATCATAAGAAAATTGAGCTAAGCGCCCAACAGAAATACGTGTCATGATATTATCTTTAATTGTGGTAGGCAAGTCATCTGCTTTCACATTTTGTGTGGCAATAATGACATAAACCCCTGCTTGCCGACCTTTGAGCACAATTTGTTTTAAAGCACTCATGGTCTTTGAAGCATCCACACAACTGCCATAAGGGAGATCTTCTAAAGCAGAAACAAAAGAAGGAAATTCATCAATCATAATAAAAAGAGGCTTCAAACTGTACTTATAAAAAGCGCCCAGTTCTTCCTCTCCTTTTGCTTCTGACTGCTCACGCATCATTGCATAACGCTGGTCCATTTCTTCTTTTAAATCGATAAGACGTTGTCCCATCTCTTCTGTTTCATACGTGACACGCCCCTGAAGGACATTTAAATTTGACAGTGGAACAAAATCTGCTTGTTTAGGGGCAAGAATTTCAACAACACCTATCCTCAATAAACCGACAAGTAAAGAACGTAAAAGAACGGTTTTACCGCCTCCCGTCCCCCCTGCGATAAGTAAATGAGGATTATGTACAAAATCCCAAAAAACACCTTCCCCAAGTTTTACACCTTGTTCAACTGTAGCGACCACCTCATTGCCTAAAATACGACCACGTGCAGAATCTATTGCATAAGAGTAAATCACATAGCCTTTTTCATCTGATGTGCCCATGAGATCTCCTGAAAACATCGTTTCAAGAACGCCACCTAATTTTAGAAACTGTTCTTGAAATTTGATTCCTTCAAGTTGAAACTTCACATGTAGCGCATATTTTTCCTGTTTGAGATAAACTTTTGGAAAATAGATTTTAGGTTTTCTTTGTGCGCTTGAGCGCACTTCTTTTGTGAAATAAAAATTATTTTGATACATGAAGCGCCACAAAAGAAATTGTCTATTTTTACGGATAAAGAAAAAACTCTTCACCAAGAGCTTACGATACATCCAATAAGAGAATATAAAACCAACAAGGACAAGTCCAGCTGAAAGCCCTAAAACAAGGGCAACTTTGGCTTTACCATAAAGCAGATAGAGGGCAACACTTGCACCCCCAGTCAATAAAAATACAGGAACAGCAACAAGAGCATACAATCTTAAAGGAATGCGACGGTCACGCTTTTTTAAACGGTGACCTTTTGGAAACAATTTATTCATGTTTCCCTCCTATCCTTTATTTATTTTTGGACTTAGACTGTTCTTCCTGTGTATTTGCACGTGGTGGTTCAGCGTTCGTATTGACATTAGAATTTGAACCTGTCACAACTTTAACACCAGATGCCTTCAACGGGAAAGTCAATTTAGAAATCTGTTGTACACGTCCATTACGCCCTTCTTCTTCTTGTGTGGATTTATACACCGAAGCGGTTAATGGTTCAATGAGCTCAATTTTACTCCGGAAAGGGATAGTGTCTTCGTCAAAGTCAACAGGAACTTTAATATCAATTGGCTTTGGATAATTGGGAGAAGAAACCATAATATATTTCTCTGCCACTTCTCCTGTTGGCACAGCTTTTAAAGTACCTTGCGCATTTTGTTCCTCAAATTTTTGACCATCTTCATCGACATATACCATTTCTGGAATATTTTCATGTCCCAAATAAACGATTTCTCCTAAAAGTTTTTTAGGGTTTTGAGTAAATGTGCGGTTAAACTGATTCAATCCATATTTTGCCATCTTATTGTCCTCCTTTAATTTTTACTTCTTTCACACGTAAAGCCATTTGATTCTTCGTGATACCATTCTCACGATAATTAAAATCAATGAGTGTAGGCACTTGATTTTCAACTTCTATTTCAACAAGCCCTCCCATAACTGCTTTTCGCAATTCGTCTTTTTTAGGCACTTTTCCAAAACATACCACATGGAAATTTTTCTCTCCATCACCTGCGGCTGAAAATACCGTATGTTCTGGCATTTCTGCTGTACGGGCTACCGTTTCATATTCAGGCATCACATAAACTTTGCCATCTTTTGTCAGCTCTGTTAACTTTTCTACTGGAATTTCTGGTAATTGCATCTTTTTTCCTCTTTTCTTTCTATCGAATTTTGATATTTTCTACGATAAATTCTCGTAGATCTTTAATGTCTTGTAAGACACCTAAAGAAGAGAATGTGCTCATTTGCGCCACTTTCTCTTCAATGTCTTCTACTTTTGTAAGAAGCAAATCAACAAGACTTGTTTCTTTTTCTGAATCATACACAACTTCTAAAGCTTCCACGAACTCCGCTAAACTGTGCACCACTACAGGTTTAACTTGTCGAGCTTGTGCCCGTTTTTTTCGAATAAGTGCTGCTTCAGCCAAAATACGTTCTTCTTCAGCTAAGACAAGTTCCATCTCATCTCCCATCACTTCATCCAGTAAAAGGCCATGGTAGGCCATGCGTTGTTCGCGCTCTTTACGCTTGGCATGCACCACTTGTGCTTCTGCAAGCTTCACTTCTTCTTGAAGTGAAATGTCTTTACCTCCTGGCATAAAAATCCTCTTTTCTTTTTAATTTTGATGTTTAACGTCATCACTGACCATGTGATCAACAGGAGTTGAACCTATATCTCTTGTAAGCTCACCCTCAAAAAACTTACAAGTGTTTTACCTTAGGCGAAAGGAATAAAAACCTTTAAACTATAATCACAAAAAAAACTTATAGAAGCTTCTATAGGTCAAGACTATTTTTGAAATATAACGCATAAAAACATACAACGTATTATCGGTACTTACGGACACGTATTAAAGAAACTACATGAAGAACAAAATGCAGCAACTAAGAAAATATTACAAAAATTCTAAATAGATGGATAAGTTATTTAAGGCAATAAATACGGAAGGATACAAACAACCTGTCCAAACAAAATCAAATCTCTAAAACTTCTTCATAATTTTTTTCAAAAACAGTCTTTGAATGTTTAACGTCATTCCTGACCATGTTGCTGGCAAGACTCGAACTTGCATTAAAGGATTAGAAATCCTTTGTAATTTCCCTTATACTACAGCAACAACAATAAAAGACTCCTTACTACTAATAAAAAGCCTTTAAAATAGAAACTGGAGATTTCTCAATGACACAAATTAATGGAAAGTATCCTTTCCATTATTGACCGTACAGGACTCGAACCTATAAATACGTTTTATGAACGAGATCTTTGACAATTGAATAAAAAAATCACTCATCAATAACTAGTGAAGAGCTAAAAATAAATATTAGGAGTAATAAATAGAAATTAATAAAT
>ERZ1034915.1929-NODE-1929-length-10509-cov-4.361967_pt1 | contig 10509 bp, 9 predicted proteins | sample MGYA00520592_ERZ1034915 | MGnify/ENA primary metagenome ERZ1034915 (study PRJEB33766, sample SAMN09781787) | gut metagenome | biome: gut microbiome | host: Homo sapiens | place: Madagascar | study: EMG produced TPA metagenomics assembly of the PRJNA485056 data... | reverse complement strand
ACCTTATAGTGACGCCGGGCAACGTCGGGCGCAACGCCTCGAGCATCAACGCGCTTTCGCGCTTGCGCAGCAGAAGCCTTTCGACCAAGCGCGCACGCCGCTTCAGCAATCGCGTCGCAGCGGGGCAAAGCCGAGCACGAGCGCTGCCGCGCCGCCCCGGCACGCAACCGCTATTTCGCCAGCTGGCGCAGCACGTACTGCAGGATGCCACCGTTCTCGAAGTACTTGCCCTCCGTCGGCGTGTCCACGCGCACCGTTGCCTTGAACGCCACCGCAGACCCGTCGGCCTTCTTCGCCGTCACGTCCACCACGCGCGGCTCGGGCAGGCCGTGCGAGAAGTCCACGGCGCCCACCGTGTACTGCTCGGAGCCGTCAAGCCCCAGACTTTCGGCGCTTTCGCCTTCCGCGAACTGCAGCGGCATGATGCCCATGCCAATAAGGTTCGAGCGATGGATGCGCTCGAAGCTTTCGGCGAACGCCGCGCGGATGCCCAGAAGCATCGGGCCCTTCGCCGCCCAGTCGCGCGAGCTGCCGCTGCCGTACATCTTGCCGGCAACCACCACCAGGGGCACGCCGGCCCGCTCGTAATCCATAGCCGCATCGAACAGGGGCGTGACCCGGCCGTTCAGGAAGTCGCGCGTCCAGCCGCCCTTCTTGCCCTCCGCCAGCTTGTTCGCCAGCTTCACGTTGGCGAACGTGCCGCGCATCATCACCTCGTGGTTGCCGCGGCGCGCGCCGTACGTGTTGAAGTCGGCAGGCGCCACGCCACGCTCCTTCAGGTACTTCGCCGCCGGGGAATCGGGCGCGATGCTGCCAGCCGGCGAGATGTGGTCGGTGGTGATGAAGTCGCCCAGGAATGCCAGCGCGCGGGCGTCGACAATCGGCGCCGCCGGCTCGGGCTCGGCGCCCATGCCGTCGAAGTACGGCGCACGGCGCACGTACGTGGAGTCCGCATCCCACGCGAACGTGTCGGACGGCTCGCTGCCCAGCTGCTGCCACGCCGCGTCGCCGTCGTACAGGCCGCGCGAGCCTTCCTCGTACAGCTCCTGCGTGGCGAACTCCGCCAGAAGCTCGGCAACTTCCTCGTTCGTCGGCCAGATGTCGGCCAGGTGCACCGGCGTGCCATCGGCGCGTTTGCCCAGCTCGGCGGTGGTCAGGTCAACGTCCATGGTGCCCGCCAGCGAATACGCGATAACCGTTGCCGGCGCGCCCAGGTAGTTCTGCGACACATCGGGGGAAATGCGGCCCTCGAAGTTGCGGTTGCCCGAAAGCACGCTGGCAAGTTCCAGATCGTCGGCAATGTCGTGCAGCTGCGGCAGCACGGGGCCGGAGTTGCCGATGCAGCTCATGCAACCGAAGCCGCACGTGTAAAAGCCCAGTTGGCGCAGGCCGTCAAGCAGCCCCGCGCGCTCGAGCAGAAGCTCGGTGGCACGGCTGCCCGGCGCCAGGATGCACTTCACCCACGGCTTGGGAGCAAGGCCCGCCTCGGCTGCCTTCTTCGCCACCAAGCCCGCCGTCAGCATCATGGACGGATCCGTTGCCGTGGTGCAGCTGGTCACCGCGGCAATGGCCAGCGCGCCGTGGCTCAGCTCGCACGTCTGGCCGTTCACGTCAACGGTAACCTTCTTGCCCAGGTCAAGGCCGCGATCGGCGCAAATGCCGCGGAAACGCTCCTGCGCCTCGTCAAGCCAAATGCGGTCGTGCGGGCGCGACGGGCCGGCAATGCTGCGCTTCACGCTGCCCAGGTCAAGTTCCAGCACGTCGGCGTACACGCGCTCGGGCGCGGCCGGGTCGTTCCAGAAGCCCTGCACCTTCGCGTACTGCTCGACCAGCGCCACCTGCTCTTCGCTGCGGCCGGTCAGGCGCAGATACGCCAGCGTCTGCTCGTCAACGGGGAACAGCGTGCACGTGCTGCCGTATTCCGGCGTCATGTTCGAGATGCACGTGCGCTGCGTGGCGTTCAAGCTGTCAAGGCCGGGGCCGAAGCACTCGACGAAGCAGCCGACCACTCCCTTCTCTCGCAGCATCTTCGCGAACGTCAGCGCCACGTCCATGGCGGCCACGCCTTCGGCAAGCTTGCCGGTCAGGCGCACGCCCACCACCTTCGGCACCAGCGTGGTGATCGGCTGGCCCAGCGCCGCGGCCTCGGCCTCGATGCCACCGACGCCCCAGCCCAGCACGCCGATGCCGTTAGCCGTAGGCGTGTGGCTGTCCGTGCCCACCAGCGTATCGAAGTACACGGTGGGGTTCTCGCCCGCAGACGTTTTCACGCCGGCGGCTTCCGACGTCATGGCCACGCGCGCGAACTGCTCGATGTTCAGCTGATGGCAGATGCCCGCTCCCGGCGGCACGATGCGCACGTTCTCGAACGACTCCTGCGCCCACTTCAGGAAGTTGTAGCGCTCGCCGTTGCGCTGAAACTCCAGCTCCATGTTCTTCTCCATGGCGCACGAGCAACCCGCCACATCGGCGATAACGGAGTGGTCGATAACCAAATCGCACGGGATTTGCGGATTGATCTTCGCAGGGTCGCCGCCCAAGCTCGCGCATGCCTCGCGCATAACGGCAAAGTCCACGAACACCGGCACGCCCGTGAAGTCCTGGAACAGCACGCGCGCGGGGCTGAACTCCACCTCGCTGCCAACTTCGCCGGCACAACCGGCTTCAATCACACGTTTCGCCAGGTCAGCAGCCGCTTCCGGCGTTTCAGCGTTGCGCAGCACGTTCTCTAGCAGCACCTTCAGCGCATACGGCAGCTTCTCAGAGCCGGCAATCTGCTCGATCGGATAGTACGTGTACGCGGCATCCCCCACGGAAAGGGTAGCGGCGAACTTCTCGTTCTTCATATCGTCCCCCTTGAAGCGCCGATGCGCTTCCATCGTGTCGTTGCAAAATAGGGAAGGGCCGGGATGAATCCAAAAAGCGAAGTCGAGAATCGCACCGGTTGAGCAGATCGCATCGGGGCACGGCCTTCACCGGCCAAGCTTCGCCCCTTGCGCCCTATTAGCCCGAAACCCGTCCTCGCGACCAGGATTGCTTCTGCAACCCCGTCCCTTCAAACGAAAGAGGGAAGGCCGCGCCCCAAACGGCAGGCAGCCTTCCCTCGCCTATATCCTTACGCCTGCGCCTTGATGGCCGCCACAAGCGCGTCGGTGAACTCGGTACAGCTTGCGGCCGGGGCGTTGCTGCCCGTTGCCTTGCAGATGTCGCCCGTCAGCACGGTGCCGTCGGCGTACACCGCGCGCACGCCGCGGCGGATGCGCTCGGCAATTTCCAGTTCGCCCAGGTGGTCAAGCATCATGGCTGCCGACATGATCTCTGCCGTGGGGTTGGCCTTGTTCTGGCCCGCGATGTCGGGCGCGGAACCGTGCACGGCCTCGAACACGGCATATTCCTTGCCGATGTTCGCGCCCGGGGCAATGCCCAGGCCGCCCACCAGGCCCGCTGCCAGGTCGCTGGCGATGTCGCCGTACAGGTTCGGGAACACCACCACGTCGAACTGCGCCGGGTCGATGACCATGTTCATGCAGAACGCGTCGATGATGCGGTCGTCGAACTCAACCTTGCCCTCGTACTCCTTGGCCACTTCGCGCGCCACGCGCAGGAACAAGCCATCGGAATACTTCATGATATTGGCCTTGTGAGCAGCCGTAACCTTCTTACGGCCATGCTTGACCGCGTAGTCGAACGCATAGCGCACGATGTTCTGCGTAGCCGTGATGGAGATGGGCTTGATAGAGATGCCCGAGTCGGGGCGAATGACGCCCGCGCCTTCGTCAGCGCAGAACTGGATGAGCTTGCCCGCAGCCTCGGATCCCTCTTCGAACTCCACGCCCGCGTACAGGTCCTCTGAGTTTTCGCGCACGATGGTCAGGTCCACGTCGTCGTATCGCCCACCGGCACCCGGCAGCGAAGCCACGGGGCGCAGGCACACGTACAGATCAAGCGTTTTGCGCAGCGCAACGTTCACGCTGCGAAAACCCGTTCCCACCGGCGTGGTGCACGGGCCCTTGATGGCAACCTTATTGCGTTTGACGGCCTCAACCGTCTCATCAGGCAACGGCGTGCCCGTCTTCTCGGCGCATGCCGCGCCCGCTTCAGCAACTTCCCACGCGATATCCGCGCCAGCCGCCTCGACGACGCGCTGCATAGCCGCCGACGTCTCAAGGCCAATACCGTCGCCCGGAATCAGCGTAACCGTATGCTGTGCCATTGCCACTCCTTCCAGCAGCCATATTCGAGCCGGCTAAAACCGACCCCTGCTTGCATTCGAACTAACCCCCCGCAGACACTTGCGGACGGTTCGAAACAAACAGGCTGCGCCGAAAAACGGTGCAGCCTGAGGTTTCCAAGGTTATTTTCCTTGCGCGTTGTCAATGATGGTTTGCGCCTTGCGTTTCAGCGCGCCCTTGCCATTATGCGCATCGAACGACATTCTCTCAACGAGCTGTTCCTTAACGTGCTCCGAAAGCTTGCCAGTGGCGAATTCGGCAACGGCGTTCAGCATGTCGTTGAACTCCACGTCGCCGTGATAGCACTGGATGGCCTCGTCGATAAGCGGCCACACGTGCTCGGAACGCTTTTCGGTAGTTGCACCATATGCGCAGAAGAAGCGCATGGCGGCCAGGCGGACAAAGCCGCTTTCCTCGTCGAACAGCGCCGTTTCCGCACCGGGCAGCGCCTTGTCCGTGCAGCGCGATTCCTGCGCAACCAGCGCAGTCAGCACGTCCAAACACTCCCAACGCGTCTGGGCCTCGGGGCGGTTAAGCGCGTCGATGACGTCCCCTGCGCAGGGCACCAGCAAAGCCGGGCTTACCTTCGCGATGAACGCAAGCGAGCTTGCCGCGTTTTGGCGGTTGCGGCGGGAAGAATCGCCCAGCTGCGCAACCAGCTTCTTGAATTTGTCTTCGTTTTTCAGCGCCTCGCGCGCCACGAATTCGTTAACATCCATGCTACCGGCCATGGCCTATCCTCCATTTACCTAGTATATTCCAAAATCATTATACCTGGTCATATGCACAACACGGGAACTTCCCGCAGAATTAACACGGCAGCAAACTAGGTATTGAAGGAATTCACCCGCGCGCCCGCAAGCAACCGGCCGCAAACCCCGTCGGCCCAAAGCTCCAAGGGACGTCGAAGCCTCAATAAGAATTCGAAAGCCCCTTCAGCCGCGCGGACTTATCGCGCGTCATTCGCACCCGCAAAGCTCGTCCGCGCGCCTGCATGCAAATGTCCATCGCCCGCAAACTCCGAGGGGTGCCTTCCGTCTTTCGAGCAGGCCGCTCGCCCGCCGATTCGATCACATCCAGCAGCTCCTGCTTGCTGTGCACGCCCACCTTCTGGTAGATGTGCCGCGCATGCGTTGCCACGGTCCCGCTTGACAGGTACAACTCTTCTTGGATGCGCGCCCGCGTCCGGCCCTTCGCCAGCAGCACCATAACTTCGGCTTCTCGTTCCGTCAGCCCGAATTCCCGCGCCACAACCTGGCACTTTTCCTGGAACGCGCGCTTGTGTCCGCCAGGCTCGGAGCTCGCAAACCCGCCGCTTCGCCCAATGTCGCCCGCGCATTGCGCAGCGCGGCCTTCGCCTGCTATAAGCTCGCTCAACTTCGCCCCAGGAAGCGCAAACATGTATGCCACCGACACCAACGCCACAGAAACAAGCGCCACTGCCATCCCGGCGTTCGGCATGGCGAACAGCAGCGCGCCAAACAGCCCCGCCACGGCCCAACCTGCCAGCTGGCCCGCCGTCATCATGCCCCAGCTTACGCAGAACAGCCCCGCTGCGTCCGCACGTCGGGCGGCCATGGCACGAGCAACGATGACGAAGAACAGGATGTTGAACGCACCCTGCTGCAGCAGTGCCACGAACACTGCAAGCGGCCCCATCTGCCCGAATATGGGCGAAAACACCAAAAACGCCGCCATCACCAGCATGACGACGCGATATGCTGCAGCAATGCCATCGGTTAAAAAGCGCAGGCACAAATCCACGAACACCGCAGCAAAACAAGCCCTGCCGCAATAAACGACGCCTGCCCCAGGTTGTCGAAATACTGCCTCGTTGCCGACAGAGCCATCGCGCGCGCCGCTCCGTCGGCGAACGCGTTCGCAAAGCTAACCAGCAGCCCGCACAAACCCAGCCCGCTCGCCATGCGCAGCATGTGTTTCACCTGTTCGAGAACTGCGACAGCAGCGCGAACGGCGCCGTCATCCTCGCGGCAAGCCCGTCCAGCGGCGGCAGCATTCCCCTTCGCGCACTGCGTGTCGCATTCGCCGCTCATTGTCATCGGCACCGCGGCAGCCACAACAGGCAGCACCGCGCACGCCGCAAACAGATCATCGGCACACCCAACTCCGTGCAGGGCGCCTAAATCTGCAAGGGCCCGCGCTTCAACACCGGCGCGCTGCTTGATCAAGGCGGCGGCTACTGGCCTCCCACCTCGATATTCGATTCCATCGACCCGGCACTTACCGGCTCGTTCCAGGTAACGCTGAAAGACGGCTCCACCCACACCGTCCGCCCCGTGTGGACCTACCTGCTCGATTCCGTGAAGGAATGCACGTTCGAATGGGCGGCCAACATTACCGGCGTTAACGCGCAGTTTATCCGCGAGGCGTGCCTGGCTTGGGCCACGCGCCCCGAAGGCCAGCGCTGGGGCAACGGCGGCATCCACTTTCAGCTTGCAACCGACCAGGTTGGCGACGTAGTGCAGTGTATACGCACGCTGCTGCACCTGCGCCATCTCACCGGCAACGTCGACACGCCCGCCGGCAACCGCGGTCCCACCCGCGTCCCGTCGCTGGGCGCAGAAGGCGCCGGCCCACTTGACCCTTACTGGGAAGTCACCGACATGGCGAATGGCTGCCCGATTACGACATCAGAAGAGAGGCGTAACGCACCATGTCCCATTACGCGATCATGACCGACCTCAACCGCTGCGTCGGTTGCCTATCCTGCTCGGCGGCGTGCAAAACCGTGAACAACGTGCCTATCGGCAGCTCCTGGATCAAGGTGCTGCGCGTCGGCCCGAATAAATGTAGCGATTACCAGGGAAAACGCCCGAATATCGAAACGTATTTCCTGCCCATGCAATACCAGCATTGCAAAGACCCCGAATGCGTGAAGGTGTGTCCCACCGAGGCTTCGCACATCGCACCCGACGGTACCATCCAAATTGACAAGTCGAAGTGCATCGGCTGCCAGTTCTGCGTCATGGCCTGCCCTTATAACGTGCGCTACCTCAACGAGGACGAACGCATTGCCGAGAAATGCACGCTCTGCACGCAGAAAACCGCCCAGGGTGAGCTTCCCCAATGCGTCGCGCAATGCGGCGGGCGCGCCCGCTTCTTCGGCGACCTGGATGAAGGCATCGACAACTTCGAATGCCCCGCGAACCCCACGAAGCAAGGCAAAGGCGTTTCGTACGACGACGTGCACAACGCGCGCCAGAAATACAGCGACATCGCCAAACCCTACGATGCTTCCGATGTGCATCACCTGCCGAACGTGGGCAACAACCCGAAGTTCCTCTACGTGCTGCGCGGCCGCACCTGGCAAGGAAAGGAGTAACCCATGGAATTGCAGTGGCCCCTCATTCTGTTCACCACGTTCATTTCCGCAAGTGCCGGGCTTTTCGCCGCTCAAGGTCGCTACGCGCTTGCCGGTGAAGGCCGCAAGGCTCAGCTGCCGGCGCCTATCACCAGCGTCGTCATCATGGCCATCGGTGGTATCGCGGTGTTTTTCACCTCACGCACCCCGACAGGCTGTTCAACGAGTTCGGCCATATCACCAGCGGTATCACGCAAGAGCTCATCGCCATTGTCTCAATGTTTGTGGTGATGGTCATCTTCTTCGTGTACCTACGGCGCAGCGAGGAAAATCTACCGAAATGGCTCGCCTGGATTGCCGTTCTTGTTTCTCTGGTGTTGGTTGCGGTCATGGGGCATTCGTACATGATGCCCGCACGCCCCACCTGGGACAGCGTGCTGCAGCCGCTTTCGCTTATCGGTGGCGGCTTCGCCATGGGCATCGGCATCTTCGCCGCTCTCGACGCAATGCGCTCGCAATCTGCTGCAACGTACAGCGGTATCCTCGCACTTGCTTCAAGCGGGCTTAGCGCTCTTACCACCATTTGCTATGTAATCGCTATGTCTACCTGCGAAAACACGTTCGTTTCCGTGGGATACCGCTACGATCCAACCCATCCGACGCACGCGCTCGTCGATGCCGCCAACTATTCGGCATTCTCCGGCGGGTCGCTGTCGTTGACAATAGCCGCAATCGTACTCGCCCTCGCAGCATTCGCCTGCGCATTCTGGGGCAAGAAATCCACGAAATGGAGCATTGCCGGCCGGCTTATCGTAGTCTGCTCGTGCGCAAGCGCCATCCTGCTTCGCATGGTCTTCTACACCATCGGCGGCAGCGTCTTCGCCTTCTAGCCTCAATCCAAGCCCGAAAAGCCAATCTACAGAGGCGCGTCCCACCTATCGTCACAGCCCAGGAGAAAGGGACGCACCCCTAGCCTCAACAATCATTCAACGATCAAAGGCACCCGCCCTTGGGCGGGTGCCCCCAACAGCCTCAGCAATCGATTTAACTCCAGTTCGAACACTTTCTCGCTCCACGTTGCCCGACCATCCGCAATCACCAATTGTCAGATGGCCTTTTGCTGCGCCGCCTGCTCCCCATCCCCTTGCAAACACGCAGGAGGCACGGAAAAGGCCATTTCTAAACACCAATGCTTCAAGCTTCCCTACTTCCGTTATGGCAATTAACGCAAAAAAGGCCCGCACAACCGTGCGGGCCTTTCGACAACTACAACCAGCAAACAAGCTCAAGCTCTTAAAATAGCATCCCTTAGACGACGTCACTAGGCGCGCAAATCAACACCCAATTCGTCTTTCACCAGGTCGAATGCGGCGTCAATCGCCTTGTCCATGTCGTAATACTTATAGCCGCCCAAGCGACCAGCAAACACCACGTCGCCCTCTTGCTTGGCTAGCTTCTCGTATTCCGCATACAGCTTGGAGTTGCGCCCGTCATTAATTGGGTAATACGGCTCATCGCCGGGCTTCCAGTCGGCCGGATACTCACGGGTAATCACCGAAACCGGAGACTCCTGCTTCTCAAAATGCTTGTGCTCGATGATACGAGTGTAAGGCACTTCGCGCTCAGTGTAGTTCACCACAGCGTTGCCCTGCCAATTCTCGCACTCAACCGTCTCAGTTTCGAAACGAAGGCTGCGATACTCAAGCGTGCCCAACTTGAAGTCGAAGTACTCGTCGATGGGACCGCAGTAAATCGTGCGGTCGGCGATATCGGGGTTCTGTTCTTTAAACTCGCGATATTCCATAGACAGCTGAATCTCCGCGTCGCCGAACATGCGCTGGACCATCGCCGTATAGCCGCCCATAGGGATGCCCTGCCAACGATCGTTGAAGTAGTTGTTATCGTACGTCAGACGCACGGGGAGGCGCTTGATGATATCAGCGGGAAGCTCGGTGCAGCTGCGACCCCACTGCTTCTCGGTATAGCCCTTGACCAGCTTCACATACACGTCGCGACCGATAAGCGAGAGCGCCTGCTCCTCAAGGTTGGCCGGCTCCCCATCGCCAATAAGCTCAGCAGCTTCGGCTTTCTGGCGCTCAATAATCTCGACGGCCTCGGCAGGAGTCCGGATGCCCCACATCTTCGAAAACGTATTCATGTTGAAGGGCAAGTTGTAGAGCTCATCCTTGTACACAGCCACGGGGCTGTTCACGTAGTTATTAAACTCAGCGAATTGGTTCACATAATCCCATACGGGACGAAGCGAGGTATGGAAGATGTGCGCGCCATAACGATGCACATTGATACCCTCAACCTCTTCCGTGTAAATGTTACCCGCGATATGGTCGCGACGATCAATAATAAGGCAAGACTTCCCGAGCTTAGCAGCTTCATGAACAAACACAGCGGAAGAAATGCCCGCGCCGACAACCAGATAATCATAATGGGACTGCTTCATGCTATTCCCTTCAACGGCTTACAAATATCAATACCGAAATGTTACCAGATAGCCAAATGTCAAGCCGCACCCCAAACCATATACCACCGACACAACAGAGACCAACTGGAGAAAACGAGTCATCCAGCCAAATTAGGAAGTAAAGCAGGGAAACGGCAGCAGAGAAACCGCTTAACGATCAATCAGCGGATCCGGAAAGTAAAAGATACTCCATACTTACCGGATGAATGAGAGGAAGACGCGAAGCAATGTGCGCCACGATGAAACAAGGAGCGACGCAGCCACCCACCGCCGCGAAGCGCGCAAGTTCACAGCCTGTCAAGAGGCACGGCGCTCCGCGGCTTCGCGTTTCGCATTCCAACGGCGTCCACAAATCGCATTTTGGCACCGTCCTTTGTCGATGTAGAGAGCAGCCGAAAGAGCATGCGCTCCCCCTGAACGAGGAAAGGCCCCGCGCGCAAGAGAAGGCGCCCCCGAACACAGAACAGGCCGCGCGC
>ERZ1034915.1922-NODE-1922-length-10541-cov-8.362293_pt1 | contig 10541 bp, 8 predicted proteins | sample MGYA00520592_ERZ1034915 | MGnify/ENA primary metagenome ERZ1034915 (study PRJEB33766, sample SAMN09781787) | gut metagenome | biome: gut microbiome | host: Homo sapiens | place: Madagascar | study: EMG produced TPA metagenomics assembly of the PRJNA485056 data... | reverse complement strand
AGTTGGTAGTACCCAGGTCGATACCAATAATTTTACCCATCTAAACGTCTCCACTTTATATTCGGTCATCATGTGGTATGAGTCTGTAATAGGGGCGAAACTGACAGTTTCAACTTACCCAATTCGTTTTTTTGCAGACTCACTCATGCGGTTGACTACTAGATGGGGTCGTAACCCACGTCATCAAGGGGGAGAACAAAAAAATTTTTGTTTATTTGCTTATAAAAATGACGTCAGCCAGCAGAATGCATTTTGCACAGTAATCGATTAAGCTAATCTCATCAAAAAAAGTTAATAAAATTAAAATATTAGTGAAATGCAGTTATTAATACCCGCAACCATGAGCTTTCCACGGCGTTGTGGCAGGTATGTTTGACCACCTGCTAATCGCGCCGATCTCCGCCAACCTGTAGCAAAAATTATGCAATTTCCTTCATAAGATCATAGACAGTGCCCTTTTGCCTGATTATTATGCCGCGCCCTGAAATCATTACAGTTATTCAGGGAAATTATTTCACCATTCAATCAATGATGATTCTGAGGAATTATGGGCAACACTAAGTTGGCTAATCCGGCACCGCTGGGCCTGATGGGCTTCGGCATGACCACCATTCTGCTTAACCTGCATAACGTGGGTTTCTTTGCTCTCGACGGTATCATTATCGCCATGGGCATTTTTTACGGCGGTATCGCGCAAATTTTTGCTGGCTTGATGGAGTACAAAAAGGGCAACACCTTTGGCGTAACCGCTTTTACTTCTTATGGTTCTTTCTGGCTGACACTGGTTGCTATTCTGCTGATGCCGAAAATGGGTCTGACAGATGCACCGAACACTCAGTTCCTTGGCGTATATCTGGGGCTCTGGGGTGTGTTTACGCTGTTTATGTTCTTTGGCACGCTGAAAGGCGCACGCGTTTTGCAGTTTGTATTCCTGAGCCTGACTGTACTGTTTGCATTGTTGGCTGTAGGTAACATTGCTGGCAATGAAGCTATTATCCATTTTGCAGGCTGGATTGGCCTGATCTGCGGTGCCAGTGCAATCTATCTGGCAATGGGTGAAGTGCTGAATGAGCAGTTTGGCCGTACCGTTCTGCCGATTGGTGAGTCTCACTAATTGTTTGAATTCCCCCCGCACCGGGGGGATTTTTTATTCTTTAACTTCTCTTCTTGCACTCTTTGGTCTGAATGCCGCAACTACTTCCGCTGCTGTTTCAATGTATGGCCCTTCGAGTAATTGTATGCAGTAAGGCACGCTGGCAAATATCCCCGGTACAAGAACTTTACCTTCAGCATCTTTTACCCCTTCCAGTGTCTCCTGAATAGATTTCGGCTGGCCAGGCAAATTAAGAATCAACGCCTGTTTACGAATGACTCCCACCTGGCGTGAAAGGATCGCTGTCGGCACAAAATGCAAACTAATCTGGCGCATTTGCTCACCAAACCCTGGCATCTCGCGGTCAGCTACTGCCAGTGTTGCATCTGGTGTAACATCACGTCGTGACGGACCAGTGCCGCCCGTTGTCAGAACCAGATGGCAACTCATTTCATCGACTAGTTCACATAGCGTTTGTTCAATAATAGCCTGCTCATCAGGGATTAAGCGGGTCTCCACTTCAAAAGGAGTGGTTAGTGCTGTTGCCAGCCATGCTTCCAGGGCCGGGATGCCTTTATCCTGGTAGACACCACTGGAGGCGCGATCAGAGATAGACACAAGTCCAATGCGTAAAGTATTCATCAAGATTATTCCGTTTAGACAGTCTCGTTAAACAGAATGATACACTGCGAAGGGAATGACAGACAGGTTTGAGAAGAGGTAGCGTGACCGAATTTACGGTCACGCTAAGTATGATTACAGCAGTTCGCCGATCATTTTTTCCAGTTTTTCCTGGTCAACAGCAAACTTACGAATGCCATCCGCCAGTTTATCTACTGCCATCGGATCCTGGTTGTGTTGCCACAGGAACTCAGATTCAGTGATGCGCTCCGGACGCGCTTTCACTTCGCCAGAGAAGGACAGTTTACGCTCTACCGCACCTTCACTTTCTGCCAGCTCTTTCAACAGTGCTGGGGCAATAGTCAGGCGGTCACAACCAGCCAACTCCAGGATTTCGCCCATGTTACGGAAGCTTGCCCCCATAACGACAGTTTCGTAACCGTGCTCTTTGTAATACTGGTAGATTTCTGAAACAGAAACCACACCCGGATCTTCCGCCGGTGCGTACTCTTTCTTATCGGTATTGGCTTTGTACCAGTCCAGAATACGACCAACAAACGGAGAGATCAGATAAACACCCGCTTCTGCACATGCACGCGCCTGCGCGAAGGAGAACAGCAGAGTCAGGTTACAGTTGATACCTTCTTTTTCCAGTTGCTCAGCGGCGCGGATACCCTGCCAGGTAGATGCCAGCTTGATCAGAATACGATCATTGCTGATGCCTGCATCGTTATAGAGCTTGATCAGGCGTTTAGCTTTGGCAATAGAGGCTTCGGTGTCATAAGAAAGACGCGCATCAACTTCTGTAGAGATGCGTCCTGGTACCAGTTTAAGGATCTCAAGCCCAATGTTTACCGCCAGTTTGTCGGTAGCATCAACGATTTGCTGAGCACGATCACTGCTCTGCTGCTTAGCCCATGCAACAGCATCATCAATCAACTTGCGGTATTCAGGGATCTGAGCTGCGTTGAGAATGAGAGAAGGGTTGGTTGTGGCATCCTGCGGCTGATACAGCTTCATTGCCGCGATATCTCCGGTGTCGGCCACTACAGTTGTGTACTGACGAAGGGAGGTCAATTTGTCCGTCATGATAGTATTTCTCTTTAAACAGCTTGTTAGGGGGATGTAACCGGTCTGCCCCCGATGATATCACGACATCGTGACATCGCAACCGCAGACAATGCGCTGCACACTCCACGAAAGACATCAACTTTTCTGACTCGACGTTGATATCACCCGCCTTTATGAATGACGACCTCATGTATGATAGCGCCGATTAAGTCATGCCTCAGGGTATATACTGTTAATCAGTTGATAACGTTAACACAGGATAGTTCTGGCGTACCGGCAGTAAGAGGGATGTTAATGCCTGATTTTTTCTCATTTATTAATAGTATTCTCTGGGGTTCGGTCATGATCTACCTGCTCTTTGGGGCAGGTTGCTGGTTTACGTGGCGTACCGGATTCGTTCAGTTTCGTTATATCCGCCAGTTTGGCAAAAGTCTGAAAAATAGTCTTTATCCGCAATCCGGGGGCTTAACCGCTTTTCAGGCACTCTGTACCAGCCTCGCTGCGCGCATAGGGAGTGGTAACCTTGCTGGCGTAGCGCTGGCGATCACCACTGGCGGCCCCGGCGCAATCTTTTGGATGTGGGTCGTTGCCTTCCTGGGAATGGCGACATCTTTTGCCGAGTGTTCTCTCGCGCAGCTCTATAAAGAGCGTGACCGTAACGGGCAATTTCGTGGTGGCCCGGCATGGTATATGGCACGAGGCCTCGGGATGCGTTGGATGGGCGTGTTGTTTGCCGTCTTTCTGTTGATTGCTTATGGGCTAATCATTAACGGTGTGCAGGCTAATTCGGTTTCCCGGGCGTTGCATTTTGCATTTGATTTCCCGCCTCTGATCAGCGGCGTGGCACTTGCAGTACTGATGCTGTTGGCTGTGTTGCGAGGGATACAAGGCGTAGCCCGTCTGATGCAATGGTTTATACCCGTCGTGGCGTTGATCTGGATACTTGCCAGCGTGGTGATTTGCCTCATGAATATTGAGCAGATTCCAGCGATCCTGTTAACGATTATTAAATGTGCATTCGGCTGGCAGGAAGCTGCCGGAGGCGTTGCGGGTTATACCCTAAGTCAGGCAATTACCAGTGGTTTCCAGCGTGGTATGTTTTCTAACGAAGCGGGTATGGGTTCTACACCAAATGCTGCCGCCGCAGCTGCATCGTGGCCCCCCCACCCTGCTGCTCAGGGTATCGTGCAAATGATCGGCATTTTTATCGATACCCTGGTAGTGTGTAGCGCAACAGCAATGCTGGTTTTGCTGGCAGGTCACGGTACGCCATTTGCGCCAATAGAAGGTATTCATCTTGTGCAGAAAGCTATGACTGTACTGGTAGGTGAATGGGGCGCCAGTTTTGTAGCGATTATCGTGATCCTGTTTGCCTTCAGCTCTATTGTCGCGAATTATATTTATGCAGAAAACAATCTCTATTTCTTGCATCTGGATAATCCAACTGCGATATGGGGGCTGCGTATAGCAACCTGCTGCACAGTGATTTTAGGCACAGTGATGAGCTTTCCCTTAATGTGGCAGCTGACCGATATCATTATGGCCTGTATGGCGATCACTAACCTGACGGCAATTCTGCTGCTTTCCCCCGTGGTGCACACTATTGCCAGTGATTATCTGCGACAGCGCAAACTTGGTGTGCGTCCAACGTTCGATCCAATGCGCTACCCGGATATTGAACAGCAGCTCTCCCCGGACGCCTGGGATGAAGTACCACGAGAGTAATTGCAACTATCGATCAATTGATCCTGTTTTTTTGCTAAAGTCGCCTTAAATTTCCTGCAAGGACTGGATATGTTGATTCTTATTTCACCTGCAAAAACTCTCGATTATCAAAGCCCATTGGCTACCACGCGCTTCACGCTGCCGGAGCTGTTAGATCACTCCCAGCAACTCATTCATGAAGCCCGTAAACTTTCTGCTCCACAAATTAAAAAGCTGATGAATATCAGTGACAAGCTTGCTGATCTCAATGCCACTCGTTTTCATGACTGGCAGCCAAATTTCACACCGGAAAATGCCCGTCAGGCTATTCTGGCATTTAAAGGCGACGTCTATACCGGTTTGCAAGCCGAGACGTTCAGTGAAGAAGATTTCGATTTTGCCCAACAGCATTTACGCATGCTTTCTGGTCTATACGGCGTATTGCGCCCACTGGATTTAATGCAACCTTATCGCCTGGAAATGGGGATCCGCCTTGAAAATGCAAAAGGTAAAGATCTCTATCAATTTTGGGGCGATGTGATTACCCATAAATTGAACGAAGTTATTGACGCGCAAGGCATACGTTTTGTTATTAATTTGGCGTCAGATGAATACTTCAAATCCGTGAAGCCAAAAAAACTCAATGCCGAACTGATTAAACCGGTCTTCCTCGACGAGAAAAACGGTAAATTTAAAGTGATCAGTTTTTACGCTAAGAAAGCGCGTGGCCTGATGAGTCGTTTTATTATTGATAATCGCCTGACGAAGCCAGAACAGTTAAAGGACTTTAATCGCGAAGGTTATTTCTTTGATGAAGAAGCGTCTGCAAATGGCGAGTTGGTGTTTAAACGTCACGAACAATAAGAATAACGCTACGCAAGTAGCGCTATTCCAGGTGAATTAACGATGGCCTCTGCCTGGCCCGTGGTCGCCGCGATGATCATTATGATGCTTATTAGGTTTGTGATGACGTGGCGGCGGCGGTGCATGTCGATGCCAACGATTTCCCCGCCATTCATAGTGTTTATTCCACCAGCCGTGATCACGCCAGTAACCACCATCCCAGTAATAACCGCGATTATCTCGATCACCAATCTGTAATTTTACTGCCGGAACGAGGGTAATTTCTGCCGCCTGAACAGCCATGGGAGCTACCAGCATCATGGAGAGTGCAAGAAGCACTGGCTTCAAAAGTTTCATAGGTTACTCCTGTTATTACTGCCCGTTATGGGTCGATAACAGGAGAGTACACCAGCGGAACGAGGGTTGTTATTATCCGCAATCCCAATCTGTAAGTTACCGCATTTATTGAGAATTTCTCCTTTTTACCTGTCGATTTTCTCCATATTTTCTGCACATTTGATGTAAAAATGCCGGAATAGACACGGTCAGGTCTATTCCGGCGAAGAACGTTAAACGCGTTCCATCATCAGCTTACGCAGCGCGGCAAAATCGGCTGGCAGATTATGCGAAAGCAATGGCAAGTCAGCGCGTTCCGCCAGTTCTTTTGGTAGATCCAACGTTGTACCAAGAATCTCTTCAACGCTTTCTTTAAATTTCGCCGGATGCGCAGTTCCCAGGAACAAGCCATACTCTCCTGGATTTAACTGGTCACGCAGCGCACGGTAAGCCACTGCGGCATGTGGTTCAGAGGTATAACCCAGAACCTGGAGTTCGCGCATAGTCTGTCGGGTAGTTTCATCATCTACCGCCGCATAACCCAGCTCTTTCAGTTGCCAGATTTTACGCCGGAACAGTTCTTCTACGCGCGGCCAGTTGTTCGGCTGGCTAACATCCATCGCGTTAGATAACGTCGCCTGGGTAGCATTTGGCAACCATTTACCCTCTTTCAGGAAACGTGGCACCGTATCGTTTACGTTGGTCGCGGCGATAAAACGTTTTACTGGCAAACCGAGTGATTTCGCCAACAGACCAGCAGTCAAATCACCAAAATTGCCACTGGGTACAGAGATCACCAGCTGATTGCGCGCCTCTTGAGGTAACTGGGCGACAGCTTCGAAGTAATAGCAGATTTGCGCCAGCAAGCGGCTGATGTTAATAGAATTTGCTGAATTTAGCCCCAGCGCGACTTTCAGCTCTTCGTCATCAAACGCCTGCTTCACTAGTGCCTGACAGGCATCGAAATCGCCGTCAATGGCGACAGTTTCAATATTGCCCCCCAACGTACAGAACAATTTTTCTTGTAGTGGGCTGATTTTGCCGCGCGGGTAAAGGATGACAACTTTCACATTTGGCAAACCATAGAACGCATGGGCCACTGCAGCCCCAGTATCGCCAGAAGTCGCAGTCAGGATGGTGACTGGTTTGTCGCCTGCGATATGCGTCAACATTTGCGCCATAAAGCGCCCACCGAAATCTTTAAACGCCAGTGTCGGCCCATGGAAGAGTTCCAGACAACCAACATCTTTTTCCACCTTACTCACCGGTGCTGGGAACGCAAATGCCGCTCGTACACGTTCTTCAAGGATTTCATTGGGAATTTCATCACCAATGAAAGCGGAAAGAATCTTTGCGCTACGTGGCACAAAATCCTGTTCCAGCATTTCGTCGATTTGCGTCAGGCTAAATTCTGGCAGCTCGTGCGGAAAAAATAACCCCTGGTTTTTGCCCAGCCCTTGTGTAACAGCTTGCGCAAAACTGACCTGTTCGTTGTGATCTTTCAGATTATAAAGTTTCATCGATTATTCCAGTACCCGTGCGCCCGCCGTATCCAGCCGGCAAATATGAACAAAGCCTTCCTGATTTTGCAGATAATTTTTTGCCAGCCACTCCGCAACACGCTGCGCAGTATCCGGTTTATCACACAACGCGAATAACGTTGGGCCAGAACCGGAGATACCGCTCGCCACTGCGCCAATTTCCGCCACCGCCTGACGGGCCTGACTAAAGCCAGGCAGCAAGCGTTCGCGATACGGCTCAGCGATGACATCTTTCATTAATTTCGCAGCCAAAAGTGGCTGACGTGAATAACAGGCATGGATAAAGCCCGCCAGATGCCGCCCGTGGGCAATACAATCCTGACGGCGATACTGTGCCGGAAGTATCGCCCGCGCTTCGGCCGTTGACACTTTGATTCCCGGATAAGCCAACACCCACAACCACTCGTCGAAACCTGGAACTTGTTGGCTGATGATGCCATTTTCTTCGATCATCAGTTGCATCCCACCGAGAAAACATGGCGCGACATTATCGTAATGAATACTGCCGGAAATACGACCTTCCAGCTCCCCCATGATCGCCAGCAGGCGTGTATCATTAAGCGGTTTGCCGCAATATTCGTTCATCGCGACCAGCGCCGCGACCACGGAACAAGCACTTGAACCTAAGCCCGAACCGATCGGCATATTTTTTTCCAGGGTCATTGCCACTGGAATTTGTTTACCCAGTTCCTGGCAAAAACGTTCCCAGCACTGATAAACGATGTTTTCACGTGGCTTTGATGGAAGCTTGCTGGCGAAACGCCCCAGATTCTGCAAACTGAAACTGTCCGCAGCTTCAACGCCGACGACATCTCCTAACAATGAACCATCGATTGGCGTAACAGCCGCTCCCAGCACGTCGAATCCCACGCTCATATTGGCACTGGAAGCTGGGGCATAAACTCTAACCATTTCAGACTCCTAACTTCCATGAAAGGGTACGCAGCAGGTCCGCGAAAACTCCGGCGGCTGTAACATCGTTACCTGCACCGTAACCGCGCAATACCAACGGCAGTGGTTGGTAATAATGGGTATAGAAAGCCAGCGCATTCTCGCCATTCTTCACTTTAAACAGCGGATCGTTGCCATCAACATCGGCAATTTTCACCCGACATACGCCGTCTTCTTCGATATTGCCAACATAACGTAATACTTTGCCCTCATCACGGGCTTTTGCCACCCGAGCAGCAAAGGCGTCATCGAGTTGTGACAGATTCGCCATAAATGCAGAAACATCGCCTTCAGCATCGAAACCTTGTGGCAGTACGGGCTCAATCACGATATCTGACAGTTCCAGTTCACGTCCGGTTTCACGAGCGAGGATCAACAATTTACGCGCAACATCCATACCCGAAAGATCGTCTCGTGGATCTGGCTCGGTATAGCCCATTTCCCGTGCCAGTGTAGTCGCCTCAGAGAAACTCATTCCTTCATCCAGCTTACCGAATATGAAAGAGAGTGAGCCGGAAAGAATGCCAGAAAAATGCAGTAACTCATCCCCTGCATTCAGCAGGTTTTGTAAGTTTTCTATAACGGGTAAGCCTGCCCCTACGTTGGTGTCGTAGAGGAATTTACGTCGGGATTTTGCTGCGGCATAACGCAGTTGATGGTAGTAGTCCATCGACGAAGTGTTGGCCTTTTTGTTTGGCGTCACCACATGGAAACCTTCGCGCAGGAAGTCAGCATACTGATCCGCAACCGCCTGGCTGGAGGTACAGTCAACAATTACCGGATTAAGCAGATGATATTCTTTCACCAGGCGAATTAAGCGCCCTAAATTAAACGGCTCTTTCGCCTGGGCCAGTTCCGCCTGCCAGTTCTCAAGATTTAGGCCATGAACGTTAGTCAACAGCGCTTTGGAGTTGGCAACACCACAAACGCGTAAATCGATATGTTTACTCTTAAGCCAGGATTGTTGACGTTTTAATTGCTCAAGCAATGCGCCACCAACGCCACCCACACCAATGACGAACACTTCAATCACTTGATCAGTATTGAACAGCATCTGATGCGTAACACGCACACCAGTAGTGACATCATCGTTATTGACTACCACTGAAATGGAGCGCTCAGAAGATCCCTGAGCAATCGCAACAATATTGATATTGGCGCGCGCCAGAGCAGCAAAGAATTTTGCCGAGATGCCACGCAATGTGCGCATACCATCGCCTACCACGGAGATGACTGCCAGACGCTCAGTGACTGCCAGAGGTTCCAGCAAGCCCTCTTTCAGTTCAAGATAAAACTCATCCTGCAATGCCCGCTTAGCACGTGCACAGTCAGCCTGCGGTACACAGAAGCTAATGCTGTACTCAGAGGAGGATTGCGTAATCAGGACTACCGAAATTCCTGAGCGAGACATTGCCGCAAACACGCGAGCAGCCATGCCGACCATTCCCTTCATCCCCGGCCCGGAGACGCTGAACATCGCCATATTATTGAGATTTGAAATGCCCTTCACCGGCAGATCATCTTCGTCGCGGCTGGCGCCAATCAGCGTTCCTGGTGCTTGCGGGTTTCCGGTATTTTTTATCAGGCAGGGAATCTGGAACTGGGCGATGGGAGTGATGGTTCGAGGATGGAGGACTTTGGCGCCGAAATAGGAGAGTTCCATAGCCTCCTGGTACGACATCGACTTAAGTAATCGGGCATCCGGTACCTGACGTGGGTCGCAGGTATAGACACCATCGACATCAGTCCAGATCTCGCAACAATCGGCGCGTAAACACGCTGCCAGTACCGCTGCGGAATAATCGGAGCCGTTGCGCCCGAGCACCACAAGTTCCCCTTTTTCATTACCGGCAGTAAAACCGGCCATCAGCACCATATGGTCAGAAGGAATACGTCCAGCTGCTATACGGCGGGTAGATTCAGCAATATCAACCGTCGATTCCAGGTAGTGACCGACGGCCAATAATTTCTCAACAGGATCAATAACGGTAACTTTATGCCCACGCGCCTCCAGCAGGCCTGCCATGATGGCAATGGACATCTTTTCGCCACGACAAATGATTGAAGCATTAACGCTGTCCGGGCATTGCCCCAACAGGCTGATACCATGCAGAACATGTTTAATCTGCGCGAATTCTTGCTCAACAAAAGCCTTCAGTTGTGCTTGCGGAAATCCCGGCTGTGCAGCTGCCAGCCCACTTAACAATTCAGAGAAGATCCGTTCTGCATCGCTAATATTGGTTAAGGCATCCAGACCGCCGATGGTCTTTTCGATCATCGCAACCAGGTGGTTGGTAATTTTTGCGGGAGCAGAAAGAACGGTCGCTACCTGCCCCTGCCTGGCATTGCTTTCCAGAATATCGGCAACACGCAGAAAACGT
>ERZ1034915.1917-NODE-1917-length-10573-cov-12.768872_pt1 | contig 10573 bp, 7 predicted proteins | sample MGYA00520592_ERZ1034915 | MGnify/ENA primary metagenome ERZ1034915 (study PRJEB33766, sample SAMN09781787) | gut metagenome | biome: gut microbiome | host: Homo sapiens | place: Madagascar | study: EMG produced TPA metagenomics assembly of the PRJNA485056 data... | reverse complement strand
CAGCTGTTACTGCTTTTTTTGAATTATGCAAGGTATAAACGCGGAGACGCTTACATACAATCCAAAAATTCTAATCTTGATTATCAGATACTTACATTAATATTTGCCTTAAACCGATTATACTTTTTCTTGATTTTTTGTCGTTTTGCCCTAAAACTCCTACCTTTGCAGCGTTGAAATGAAATAACTAAAGATTCAACTAGCAAGATTAAAAGATTTAGTAACCAAAAAATAAAGGTATGAAAAAAACTAGAATGCTTTTAGCAACTTTGTGCGCATTGTTTTTAGCTTCCTGCTCTTTCTTAGATGATGGGTCTTATACCGATCCTATTACTATGTATGAGAAGGTAGGTGGCACTTGGAACTTGTCACAAATCAAGCAAGTGGATGAACTTGCCGTAGCCAACAAGTCGGGTATGACCGAATTAGACCTAACCGACCAATTTGAGAATTTCTCCCTCTCTCTGAATGAGGAGAATGGTAACCAGCCAACCACCTTCACGGCCTCTGGTGCTCCAACCATATTGCCAACAGAAGGATATTGGAAGTTAGACCGCTCTTTCCAAAATTGGGATGGTGCTCCTGTAAAGGTGCAATTCTTCTCTGATGCAAATCGTACGGTAAAGATAGGTGAGGTATCTATCACTTCTGTGCCAGGTTCTGTGCCAAGCATGCAGCTTACCAAGACACGTTCAACCAACGGTGCATCGTTCGTATCGTACGTGTATACATTGATTCCTGTAATGAATAATAATGAGTAATGCTATGAAAAGATTATTGTTGATATTGACCGTCTTGTTGTCCGTAATAAGAACAATGGGACAAGTGACGATTACCAGCGACCCTGTGGTATATGCACCAGATGAAGAGGTGACATGGTATTTTGATATGTCAGAGAAAATGCAGGTAGAGGGCGAACCATTCTATATCTGGACATGGGCACCAAGCAACCCTGAGGATGTCCTCGGAACGCCAGACGCATGGAATAATCCTTCTGATGCCTGTACCTTGAAATATGTGGGCAATGGTATCTATAAGCTCACCATGACTCCTACCGAGTTTTATGGTGTAACAGCCGAGCAACTTTATGCCAATGGTGATATTTTTTGGCTGAATATCCGTAATGATGCCAAGGAAGACGTAACAGGATCTTTGCAGGCTCCTCATCCATTCAATAGCGAATTCCAAAACTTCCTTGATACCGAAAAGGACATCCAGGTTTATCCATCTACATTTACGATGAAGGATCATATTTCTATTCTCGTCAATCTGAATAAACTGAACATCAGTGGACAGGGTGTAGGTGCCTTGGCAGGAAAGAACTTCGGAAACCTTCATATGCACAGTGGTCCTAACGACTTTGCCGACCACATCGTGGAAGCCAATATGGGTGTACCTGAGTTGGTGCAGAAAACCATGTTGAAGAAGGTAAACTTTGGTGATGGCAGTATCTATAAGATGGACATGACTCCAATGGAGTATTATGGTATAACCGACGAAGAGGTGATGAATGGTTATCAGATGAGAGACATCATGTTCCTTTTGCCTACTACCGATTGGGCAGCCATGGGTGTAGCGGCAAGTGGGGATAACTTTGTATTGCAGTGTGGTGAGGTAGAGCCAGAACCAGACCCTGTGTTCTCAACCTTCCCAACCCGTTTGAGCCAACTCGATTTCTTGACCATCATGCGTCAGTATGATGATGGTATGACCAATCTCAACTATGAGATTACTGGTGGCAATACCACACTTCGTGGTGAATTTGGTGGAACACGCCAGTTGCGTACCGTAACCGTTAACTTGTTGGATGGTTTCAAGTCTGAGCAAAACCTCGACCGTCTCCACATCGTTGTAACACGCAATGGCAATGTGGTAGAAGACAGAACCATTCCACTGGTACCAGTTTCAGAAATCGAATAATCTAACTTCTTAAATGATAAGACAATGATACAGCAAAATATGAGGAAGATAGCCTTAAGTACCACATTCGTACTCACGGCAATGGTAGCTTCCGCTCAAAATATAACACTTAAGGGTACTGTCTGCGATAGCAATGGCGAGCCAGTTATTGGTGCCTCCATTATCGAAAAGTCTAAGCCAAACAATGGTACTGTCAGCGATTTGGACGGAAAGTTCACTTTGCAGGTTGCCAAGGGTGCAACACTTACAATCAGCTATATCGGTTGTGAGACACAGGAGGTAAAGGCGAAAGACCAGCTTCAGGTGGTGCTCAAGGAGAATGCGATTATGCTTCAAGAAGCCACAATCGTAGGTGTAGGTTATGGAACGATGCGCAAGTCTGATTTGACGGGTGCCATCACTTCTATCTCTTCTAAGGATTTGAAGAAGGGATTGGTAACCAGTACCGAACAGCTTTTGCAGGGTAAGGTAGCAGGTCTTTCTGTAACCCAGGCTTCCAGTGACCCGACAACAGGTTCTGCCCTTCGTCTTCGTGGTGGTACATCTCTCAGTGCCAGCAACTCTCCACTCATCGTGGTAGATGGTATTCCTGGTGTGGATATCAATACTGTGCAGCCATCAGAAATCGTTAGCATGGACGTATTGAAGGATGCCTCTGCTGCAGCTATCTATGGTAGCCGTGGTGCCAATGGTGTCATCATTGTTACAACCAATCGTGCCACCGATACCGAGGTAAGCAAGATGAGTTATAGTGGTTGGGTATCAGTGGGCAAGGCAGCCAAGAATGTAGATATGCTCTCTGCCGACCAATGGCGTGATTATGTTCGTAAAAATGAGATTCTCGATCCTGTGGATTATGGTGCTAACACCGATTGGATTAAGGAGTTGGAACAGACTGCTATCTCTCATGCGCACAACTTCAATATCAGCAACTCTCGCAAGAAAAGTGGTTATCGTGCCGCTGCTTCTTATCAGGCTAACGAGGGTATCGTGAAGCATAACTACATGAACCGCTTGGCAGGTAGTCTTTCTGCTTATCAGTATGGATTGAATGGTAAGTTGAAGATGGACTTGGGCGTCAACATGACCTATGATAAGTATCGTGCTCCAGACTATGGCTTCTATGGTATCTTCAATTATGCCCTCAACCAGAACCCTACAGTTCCTGTTAAGGACGAGTATGGCAATTATACCCGTATGGGCGGTACCAACATGCAGAACCCTGTGGAGTATAACGACAATTATTACTCAGAGCAGACTCGCCATCGCTTGCTTGCTTTCGGTAAGGCAGATTTGGAGATTATCAAGGGCTTGAATGCTGTGGCTAACCTCTCTTATGAGTATGGATCATGGCAGAACCGATATTACCAGCCTTCTTACGCAGCTAATAATAGTGTGGGCGGTACTGGTCGTCGTCAGCTTGCTGATAATGAGAACTGGCAGTTGGAGACCTACTTGAGTTATGGCAAGACTTTCGCCAAGTTGCATAAGTTTAACGCCATGGCAGGTTACTCTTATTCTAAATATGTATACGAAGGCTTTGGTGCATCTCGCAGTGGTTTCGATACCGATAGCTTCTTGTACAACAACTTGGGTGCCGGTGTAGATTATCGCAAGGATGATGTTTATTCCAACAAGGGCGAGGCTCGTTTGGCTTCATTCTTTGGTCGTGTCAACTATTCTTACGATGGTAAGTATATGTTTACTGCTACCCTTCGTGCGGATGGTAGTTCTCGATTCGGTGACAACCATAAGTGGGGTTACTTCCCATCAGCAGCAGCCAGCTGGCGTATCTCTGAGGAATCTTTCTTGAAGGGTACTCGCAAATGGCTCGATAACTTGAAGTTGAGATTCGGTTATGGTGTAACGGGTAACCAGGATGGCATCGGTGAATATAAGTCTTTGGCACTCTTGGGTGCAGGTGGCGGCGGCTATTATGATGGTGCCACAGGAACATGGAAGGCTTCTTATTCTCCATCTCAGAATGCCAACCCTGACTTGAAGTGGGAGTCTACAGCCCAATATAATATTGGTATCGACTTCGGTGTACTCAGCCGTATCCGTGGTACCATCGACCTCTATTATAAGAAGACTTCCGACTTGTTGTGGAATTATCCAGTATCTCAGCCTCCTTATCTCTACAGTTCTATGCTTGCCAATGTAGGTACGCTTGTTAACAAGGGTGTGGAGTTTACATTGAATGCAGATGTCTTGAAGTTGAAGGATTTCAATTGGACAGCCGATTTGACCTTCTCTTACAATCATCAGGAGATAACCAGCTTGTCTAACGATACCTTCCAAGATGTAGGTACTCCAGCTGGACAGTTGCATGGTATCGATGGTTTGTCTAATGCTTATACCCAGATTGTCAAGGAAGGCTATCCTACGGGTGCATTCTTCGGTCCTCATTGCCGTGGTATCGATGAGAATGGTGAATACGTGATTGATGATCCAGACGAGAAGGCCTACTTGGGTTCTGCACAGCCCAAGTTCAATCTTGGTTTCTCTACCAATGCCACATGGAAGTGGTTCGATCTGAGTGTTGCTGCTTATGGTATGTTTGGACAGAAGATTTTGAATGCTACCAACATGCAGCTTTTCACCGATACCCGTATGCCAAACAAGAATATTCCTGATAAGTTTGCTAAGCAAGGCATCAAGCCAGACAAGATTACCTATTCTGACTATTGGATAGAAGATGGTTCCTTCTTGCGCTTGCAGTCGATAACCCTTGGCTTCACCATTCCTGGAACCAAGAAATGGGGATTGGAAACCCTCCGTGTATATGGTACCATCGATAATGTATGTACCATCACGGGCTATAGCGGTTTGGACCCAGAGATTAGCACCAGTGGTCTCGACAATCCTGGCATCGACTTGTGTAATGTATATCCAAGAACACGTTCGTTCATTTTTGGAGTTAATGTATCATTCTAAAATATTGAGTATATGAAACCTATCAAAATCATATTATCCATGGCTTGCGCCTCTCTGATGTTGAGCGCATGCACCGACCTTGACGAAAGAATCTTCGACAAGGTGCCTATGGACAACTACGGCAAGACTGAATCTGAGATTCAAACCATTACTGCTGCCGTATATGCATCGTTGCGCGGTTTGAGCGATGCCACCACGGGTATAGCCAGCTATCCTACCTGTGAGTTCGTCTTCTTCCTCGATGAGGCTGCTTCTGATGAGGCTTGTATTCCTGCACGAGGTGACAACTGGTATGATAATGGTGTGTATTTTGAGATGCAGCGCCACAACTGGGCTTCCAACAACAAACTCTTGGAGAGCTATTGGAAGTATTGCTACAATGGTATCACCAGCTGTAACAGTGTGCTGTATCAGATAGAAAAGTCAGGACAGAGCGGTGAGGCTTTGACCCGTATTGGTGCTGAACCACGTGCTTTGAGAGCTTACTATTATTGGTTGTTGCTCAATACCTTCGGTGATGTGCCTATTGTTACCGACTTTGAGCAGACTGAGTTGCCTGCCAAGTCAGATCGCAAGCAGGTTTATGCTTTTGTGGAGAGCGAGTTGAAGGATGTGATGCCTTATCTGAGCGCCACTAAATCGTATGGTCGCTTTACCCAAGATGTTGCCAATACCCTTCTTGCCCGCCTGTATATCAACGCCGAGACTTATACCGGAGAGGCGAAGTGGCAGGAGTGCTTGGACGCTTGTGATAAGGTGAAGGATTATTCTTTGGAGGCTAACTATAAGAGCAACTTCACGGATGCTACCCAGCCATCAAGTAGTGAGATAATCTTTGCTATTCCTTACGACCATAAGCAGGGAACTCTGGGCAACTATCTCAACTCGATGAGTTTCAATGACCAGCAGTGGAAGGCTTTTGCTGTGAAACAGTATGGTGGCAACTGGTCGGCTAATGGTATCTGTGCGCAGCCTGGTGTATATTCATCATTTGATGAGAATGATGTGCGCCGTGAGTCTATGCTCATCGGTGAACAGCGTAGCAAGGCAGATGGTAGCACCATCATGACTACCAATGGTAACCAGTTGATTTATACCGAGGAGGTAACTTCTATTGATAACCGCAAGGACTTGAAGGGGTCAGAATGCCAAGGTGCCCGTTTGTTCAAGTATGAGGTGCGTGACGATGAAGAATGGGAGCGTGATTACGACTGGGTATTGATGCGCTATGCAGAAATCTTGCTGATGAAGGCTGAATGTTATGTACGTTTGGGTACACCTGATGCCGGAACAGAGTTGGTTAACCAGGTTCGCCGTCGTGCCGGATTGAAGGATTTGTCTTCCATCACTTTGGACGATTTGGATAAGGAGTGGTTGCACGAGTTTATCTTCGAGGGCTTGCGCCGTACAGTCAATGTTCGCTTTGGAACTTACTTCAAGGAGTGGTGGGAGAAGCCAGTCTCTGAATATGATGCAACGAAAGCCAGCCGTGTGTTCCCAATCCCAGCCAATGTGCTGACATTGAATCCTGCATTGAAGCAAAATCCTGATTATGAGGGAAAGTAAACTTCAAAGAATTAGTTAGAAAAGATCCCCTTGTGGGAAAATCATAATACTTACGAAATGAAATCATTCAAGAATATATTAGCAATGAGTGCCATCGCCTTAGCGGCGATGACCTCTTGCTCTGAGAAGGAAACTGTATTTATATCTGGAGAATCCTCTTCTTCTTTTGCCAGCTCGGCACAGGTGGAGAAGCGTAGCGACATGCGTATTTTTGTGCATTACATGCCATGGTTCCAAAGCAAAGAGTTTAGTGGTGAATGGGGTATGCACTGGAAGATGGATCGCTGTAACCCAGATAACATCAAGGCGGATGGCAAGCGTGAGATTGCTTCTCACTTCTACCCATTGGCAGAACCATACGATAGCAGCGACCCAGTGGTGCTCGATTATCATGCCTTGCTGATGAAGTATTCGGGTATAGAGGGTGTCTTGGTCGACTGGTATGGCTCTCGTAATGGTGCCGAATCTACAGAGGCCCTCTTCGATGCCATGAAGCGAGCAGGCTTGCAGTTGGCTGTCGTTTATGAGGATCGCAACAACCTGGACGGTGCGCCTACCAAGAGCCAAAAGATCAAGTGGGGGCAGGACGATATGATCTATCTCTATAATAATTTTTTTAAGAGTCCTAACTATGTGAAGGTGGATGGCAACCCATTGTTGATGTGCTTTGGTCCTATCGATGTCAGCACGGAAAACTTCAAGCGTGCTCCTTCCATGTGGACCGAAATCTTCTCTCCACTCACGGTGCGCAAGACCACTCCATGTTTCTTGGCACTCTATGGTGCTTCCAAGAATGCCAATGATGATCGCAACCATAATGCCATGGGCGAGTTTACTTGGGTCAATGCCAACAATTCTTCTTTCTTGGATAACCTGAAGCAGAATTTCTCTACCTATATGGGTTCTGCTTATCCAGGCTTTAAGGATTACTACAAGGAAGGTGGTTGGGGCGACAACATTACAGCTGTGGATTATCGAGACGGACAGGAGTTTCGTGACCAGCTGAATGTGGCTGACACCAAGAAGGTTCCTATGTTGCAGTTGGTTACTTGGAACGATTTTGGTGAGGGTACTCAGATTGAACCTACCGTAGAGGATGGCTTCAAATATCTTGAGATGGTACAGCAGTTTGCCAAGGTTAAGTATGATAAGAAAGTGCTTGAAAGCATCTATCGCCATTATACCTTGCGCCGCAAGTATACCAAGGATGCCGCTGCCACCGCTAAGCTCAATGCCGCTTATAAGGCGTTCGCCAACTTGGACCCTAACAAGGCTGAGGACTTGATGAAAGATTTGTAATCAGATGAATACTAATTGAATAATTATATGATAAAGAATATATCTAAGACGATGAGGGCAGCGATGTTATGCGTGGGGCTCTTCATGTCGGTCTCTTTGGCGCATGCTGCTGATGTACTTTCTTCGCCAGATGGTCACTTAAAGGTTACCGTGGGCGTAAAGGGTGGCAAGCCTTTCTACATGATAGCGCGAGACGGCAAGCCTATCGTGAATCGCTCCTTCTTGGGATTCACCCTCAACGATGGTGCTTTCGACAATGGATTTAAGGTGATAGGAAAGTCACGTGATACCAAGAACGAGACTTGGACGCAACCTTGGGGAGAAGATAGGGTGGTGAACTGCCATTATAATGAACTTAAGTTGCACTTGCAACAATCAGATAAGCGTCAGCGCCAGCTCAACATCGTGTTCCGTGCCTTCAACGATGGCATCGGTTTCCGTTATGAGTTTCCTAAGCAGAAAAACTTAGGCGAGTTCCGCATCATGGACGAGATGACGCAGATTGCGATGCCTACCGATGCACAGGCATGGACAGAGCCAACCAATGGTACCACCTATTATGAGGCATTGTGGACCAAGGACTTGCTCAGCAAGAAGGATACCGTGAGTACGCCGATAACCATCGAGGTAAACGATTCGCTCTATATGGCATTGCATGAGGCTAACCTCACTGATTATGCGAGTATCAACTATACCCCACGCCAACTTCCTGGTGCTGCCGTAACATTGGTTGCTGCATTGACTCCATGGCAAAATGGTGTGAAGGTTTATGCCAAGACTCCATTCGTTTCTCCTTGGCGCACCATCCTCGTCACCAAACGTCCAGGCGACTTGATTACATCCAAGTTGATGCTCAATCTCAACGAACCTTGCAAGATTGACGATACCTCTTGGATAACCACAGGTAAGTATGTGGGCATCTGGTGGGGCATGCACATGGAAGATTATACTTGGGCACAAGGTCCTAAGCATGGTGCCACTACAGCCAATACCAAGCGATACATCGATTTCGCTGCCAAGCATGGCATGAACGGTGTATTGGTAGAGGGATGGAACTATGGTTGGGATGGTGATTGGACCAAGGAAGGCGATAAGTTTGATTTCTCCAAACCTTATCCTGATTACGATCTCGAAGGTTTGCAGAAGTATGCACTCAGCAAGGGTGTTCGCTTGATAGCCCATAACGAGACGGGTGGTGCTGCCAAGAACTTCGAGAACCAGTTGGATAGTGCATTCTCCCTTTATCATCGATTGGGCATTCGTGCCATCAAGACGGGTTATGTGAATGCACTTTTGGACAACAAGGAGTTGCAACATTCCCAGTATGGTGTGCGCCATTATCGCAAGGTAGTGGAAACGGCTGCTAAGTATCACCTCATGGTGGTGAATCATGAGCCAGCTATGCCATCAGGCTTGTGCCGCACCTATCCGAACTTGGTTTCAGGCGAGGGTATGCGAGGACAAGAGTATAATGCTTGGAGCCCAGATGGTGGTAATCCTCCATATCATATCTGTGTGTTGCCATTTACCAGAGGATTGGCAGGTTCTATGGACTTTACGCCGGGTATCTTCAATTTTGAGAACAAGGTGAAACCAACCACTCATCCTCAAACCACACTTGCCAAGCAGTTGTCTGAGTACATCTTGATTTATTCACCTTGGCAGATGGCTGCGGATATGATTGAGAACTATGAGAACCAACCAGCCTTCTCTTTCATCGAGAGTGTGCCTACGGATTGGGAAAAGTCCTTGGTCTTGGATGCAGAAATTGGTAAGTATATTGCCATGGCTCGTAAAGACAAGGCGAGTGATGACTGGTATGTGGGTGCGGCAACCGATGCTGATGCTCGCGATTTGAATTTGAAATTAGACTTCTTGGATAAGGATAGGACATATTATGCTGAAATCTATGCGGATGGTGAAGGTGCCGATTATCGCACTAATCCATACCCTATCCTATATAAACGATTGAAGGTGACAAACACTTCGAATCTCTCTCTACATTTGGCTCCAAGCGGAGGAAGCGCTATCAGAATAAAGGCGCTATAAAATAAAAAGTGTGGCACGTAGTGTTAACGTGTCACACTTCTTTTTGGGCCACCTGCAAAAGTGTGTGGATGTGATATACTGAAATTTGTCAGTTTGCGTTCTTCTTAAAAAGAGAAGAACAAAGAACGAATATTTATCACTTGCAAGCCGTATTTTACCAGAAGGAATGTTAGATTGGTTTAACCTGAAAGAAGTGCGTACCACCACAACGGATGGTCAAACAACTATCATTATCTATTTGGACGAGAACGAGAAGACTCCATATGAAAGGAGAGGTCTACGTCCCAATGGTTTCACCCGTGAAAGCACTTCCATGGGCGAGGTCTATACCATCATATCCAACAAGGATACACTTAGCAAAAAAGGTGCATAACAGGGCGTCCGTGTTGCCTTGAGGCGTGAGGAGATGACTCGCATAGCCAATGAAAGAGAGGAGCATAGGCTTATGTTGAAGGCTTTCGCAGACAAGGGAGAGACCCCGAAGGACAAGGATGGAAGCCCATCCATTCCAAAAATGTTCCAATGCCGAAAGAAAATTGGAACGTCTTTTCTACCTATTAACATGGTTCAAATAGTTATGTTTCTGGGGCAAATATACGAAAAAATAGTCAGATAACGTGCGGAATCTATTTTTTTTAGATACATTCCGCACGTTTAAAGCACATTTTTTTTGTTTATATTCTCTTTAACCACAAATCCATGAATCTGTCGTAGATGATATAGCCTTCATTGGTCCTATATACTAATCCATATTCTCAATTTTCTGCCATTTCATTTGCCCGTTTCATTTTCTTTTTGTATT